>Ga0265301_10002404_pt1 | contig 21623 bp, 36 predicted proteins | sample AusTroGonzalo_MG_2_FD_193488 | JGI IMG/M metagenome (GOLD analysis project Ga0265301, IMG submission 193488) | Bovine rumen microbial communities from tropical cattle in Woodstock, Queensland, Australia - Gonzalo_04 | ecosystem: Host-associated > Mammals > Digestive system > Stomach > Rumen ... | reverse complement strand
GCCTGTGGGGCGAAATTTTGATTTTGAAGGTCAAAGAAAGTCAAACTGGCCGGCCAGAACCGCGATTTATAAGGCGCCGGCCCGCGCGAAAAAGTGGGAGGGGTCGTGCGTCCCTCCCGTGTCAGTCCCCTTTTTTATTTGCACCTTTGAGATCCCTTGTGTCTGAGCCCTGTTTCGGTTTCCCTACTAGGAGCGGGATCGGCAGGAGGTGGGGGCTTGCTGTCTCTCCCCTCCCTGTGACTATATACTAACACAAGCGCGCGAAAATGTCAACCCTTTTTTTCAAAAAAATAAAAAAAACTTTTTTTCAAAAACCTATTGACATTTCAAAGAAAGCATGATATACTTATATCATCAAAGAACGGGAGGGCACTAAGATGGGTATGAAGGCAAACAAAAAGCACAACGTGATTGAAAATGGTAAATTCTATATTGGTGGATGCATGAACCGTCGTAAGAACGGACGCGGAAAAATCGGCACGACTGAAAAGGAACTAAAAACCCGCGTGAGCGTTATTAGAAGCAAGGGCGAAAAGGATTTTAATGTGATGGCATATATCACTTTGAAAGTAGCGACCAAAGCCCGTATTGAACTGGTAGAAAGTTGGGTTCGGGAAGGTCTGGAACAGAAATATACTCACGTGCAGAACGATCATTTTGAATTTTCTATGCTGACCAGAAAAGAAGGATATGAGACTTTTTTACAGGATGCTCTGGCTCTGGCGGCTGAAATCTGCAATATGAAACAGTGGGGTTATACTGTAAATTATGTAAAAAAAGTTTGAAAAAGTTTTCAAAAAGTGTTGACAAACCCGGCAAGATGTGATATACTAACAATGTCGAAAGGGACAAGGAAAAGTCCGAAAAACCAGAGAGGGAAGAAGGATGAAGTATTACAAGGTGATGGTTCCGCGGAAGGCGCGCCTGCTCGGCACTACGGTATATTTTGCGATGGAACACACGAAGTGGTCTGACGCGGTAAACCTGTGCCACGAACTGGGATGGAACGTCAACGCGGTTGATATTGATAAAGTTTCCCGCTTTGAGTATGCTGCTGCGCTGCTGCTGTATCCGGTGACTGATTACAAGGATTGTCTGAATCACGATAAAGCGGTTGTCCTCTGGTGAGGGCAACCGGCACCGGGCCGGCGCCCATTTTTTGAAAAAAATTTTTTGAATTTTTTTCGCTAAAGGGGTTGACAACCGGAGGGAACTATGATATACTAACAGTGTCGAAAGGGAAAGGAAAATCCCAAACACCAGAAAGGAAAGACAATGAAGGTACGGGATCTGATGGCGCGGCTGGCTCAGATGGATCCGGATGCTCTGGTACGGTTTCCGGATACCTACGCGGAAAATGAGGGCTGGGGCGATGCGGATACCCTGCTGACCGTTCTGCGGGTGGTGGATGAGGGTGACACCGTGATCCTGACGGGTGACTGGTGAGCCGCCCGGGCCAGGCCAGACAAGGCCTGGCCCATTTTATTGCCGGCCGGAATAACGCGCTCAGACCGGCCCGAAATTTTTTCACTGGCCGGCCGTCCAGTTGCGAACGGCCCACGGGCCTGTACGTCGATTTCTAACGGGCCGGCGCGCGATCGGCCGGGCAAATGGCTGGTCGGTGGGCCAGTTTGGGCCTGTACGGCGGATTTTTGACAATGGGCCGGCTGCCGGCCGGGCGCGAAATGGTGGGCATTCCACCCACCGGGGCGACAGGAATTTTTTTTGCGCCTTTGAGAGGGCTTGTGTCTGAACCCCTTTCGGAGTACCCTCGGCGGGAGTTCCCGATCACCTTGATCTCTCTCCCCGTGACTATATAGTAGCACATCGCGCCGGAAATGTCAACACTTTTTTGAAAAAAAAATAAAAAAACTTTTTTCAGAAAAACGCTTGACAGAAACCGGGATCTGTGATATACTTTAGATGTTCCGAAAGGGACGAGAAAGAAAAGGGAGGTACGAAAAATGTACGCTGTGATCAAAATCGCCACCCGCGCGGAAGTCGGGATTTTCTCCTCTGTGGATTCTGCTCTGGCATGGATCGACGCCCATGGGGCACGGGGAGACTTTCGGATCATCCTCTGGTGATCCGAAAAAGTTTCAAAAAAAAGTGTTGACAAACTTCCGGAACTGTGCTATACTAAAGATGCTCCAAGAGAGAGCAGAAAGAGAGGAAATCAAAATGAAGACTGTGGAAATGATCAAGTTCGGCAAGGGGTTTTACGTGATGACTCGGGTTTTCGATCGGGCTGAGGCGCGCCAGTGGTTCAAGACCAAGACCGCCGCGACCGCGCGCGTGAAGGAACTGAAGAAGGCGGGTTACACTGAGGTGTAACCCTCATGTAACCGCGGTCGGGCCGGAAGGCCCGGCCTCATTTTTGCCGGCCCGGCGAAATGTTACGAAAGTGTTACAATTAGTTTAGAATTTCGTAATTGACAAGCGCGCCGGGATATGGTATACTTAGATCATGAAAGGGGGCGCTCATGATGATGACTTGGGAGAATGTGCTGATGGTTCTGGTGGCTCTGGTGGCGTATATGGTGTATTTTCTGGTGGCGCATAATGTGCGGATTCTGGTGGCGCGTCTGGTGGCGTGGATCCGTACGAAAAAAAGTTGAAAAACTTTTCAAAAAACGCTTGACAAACCGGAAGAAGTCTGCTATACTTGTATCATCAAGAGAGGGGAGGACGAAACTATGATGATCACTTACTGGAAGAACCTGCGGACGCGCACCATTTACAAGTACTTCGGCGATGCTACCCCGTACAACCTCGATCAGTGGGAGCGGGTGACCGCGGGCGATTACTTCGCAAGTCTGACCGCGAAGAGGGCATAAGCCCTTCTTTTTTATCCGGGCCGGCGCGATGGCCGGTTCAAAAAATGGCCGGCCCAGCAGGCCAGCTTTCAGCTCTCAGCTCAGCTTTAGCAAGCTAAAGCGCTAAAGTAAAGAGGAAAGAAAAGCGAGGGCCTTTCGTCCCTCCGTACGGTTCCCTTTGTTTGCCCTGCCCGTCCCTCTCGAGGTGGCGGGTCTCGCGCGGCTCGCGGGAGAGGAATCGTCTAATCTCTCCCTGTGCCTATATATTAGCACCTTCAGACGAAAAGTCAACACTTTTTTTGAAAGTTTTTTGAGGAAATTTTTTTCACTTTTTTTCACTTTTTCGCGAAAAAGGGCTTGACGGATCCGGAATTATCTGCTATACTAATACCATCAAAGCAAGGAGGTACTAAGGAATGCGGTACGAAGTAGTGGAATACCCGATGATGGCTCAGCGGTGGGTGGTCTGGCAGTCTTTCCCCTCTGGCGCGGGGCGTCTGGTAAAGGCGTTCAAGACTCGCAAGGGCGCGGAGAACTGGATCAAGAAGCACTCTTGATCCGGTTCCCGTAGGGACGCGGACAGGCTGAAAAAAGAGGGGCTGAAAAACCCCTCTTTTCCTGTCTCTGAAAGCCTTATAAATCAAGGACTCCAGAGCCGGTATCTGTCCGAAAATGCGAAAATTCGCGCTCAGAGGCGCTGAAGCGCGATCCATCGCCCGTCCGGTCGACGCGAAGGGAAAACGCGCGGTCTGAGGGCGAATTTTCGTTTGACTTTTCCTGACTTTCCGAAGTGATCCGGATAGGACGGGCGAAGCCGGAGGTTTATCCCTGAGCGAAGCCGGAGGAAGCAGAGGACAAGGGCGGAGCCGGAGGAAGGGCGGAGCCGGAGGTTTGCTCTGTGGTCGCGAAAAAAAGTTTCACTTTTTTTCAAAAAACCCCTTGACGGATTAACTTACTTGTAGTAATATCTACATGTCGGGTAGGGAGACCGGCAAGGGCACCTTGGAAACTGAATAGTCACTGGTTAGAATCCTCACTGAAGGAAAGGAGGTGAAAAAGTGAGCGATTACCTGTATACCACCATGACGGTGGATGGCGTCACCCGGTACTTTGAAACGTACCTGAACCCCGACGGGGTTTGGGACGAGTTCGGTCGGGTAGACCGCCGGGTTCAGGTTCGGGAAGTCTCTGAAGAAGAGTGGTATCTTCTTCAGGTGTTCTGCGAGTAAGAACCCCGCCCCCCCCTCAATCCGTTGCTCCGAGGAAAAAATCGGAGCCAATTTTTTTACTTTTTTTCAAAAAACCCCTTGACGGATCCGGCTAAAGGTGATAATATCTTATCAGACGGGAAGGAAACCCACCAAACCAGAAGGGATGAAGGAAAATGATGGAACGGTTCGATGAGATTCTGATGGCGGTTTGCGAAGAGAATGCCTGTGCGTGGTGGGACGTGGTAGACGGTGATCTGATGGATGAAGTTACCGCGCGCGCCACCGCGGTGATCGGACACGACGCCGACGCGGATCCGGATTTCATCCGGTGGGTGAATCAGATGGTGGCGGATCTGTGATCCGCCACCACTGAAAAAAAGTTTGAAAAAACTTGAAAAAACGCTTGACATAAGCACAGGAAAGTGGTATCTTATAGGTGAGGGTTGAAGAACCCCGGAAAGATGAGGAGGGCTTGGAAAATGATGACTAACTGGATGGTTCTGATTTACGAGATGGTTACCGCTGCGGATGCTTACTGGTTCGGCTTCTTCTTTGATGGCAAGGTGTATCTGGTGAAGGACATTCCCTTCGCGGTGATGGCGCGGTTCTTCCGTGAGGATCACGCTTCCTCTAAGAAGGGCGGAGCGGAGAAGATCCGGATCCGGGCGCGGGTGGATGACCTGCGGAGCCTGCTTCCGATGGCGGTTTGTTTGGGCGATGCTTCCGTGATGGATTATGCCGGGATGAAGAACGTCGGGGAAAAGTTCGAACGGCTGATAACCGAACGGTTTACCGGGCGCGAATGGGTAAAGGATTCCACCCCCTTCTGGGTAGCGGGGGACGTTGAGATTGACGGGAAACAGATTCAAGTCAAGTTCAATGAAGCGACTTTAGTAACCAGTCAAGCCCTGAAAAAGAACTTCCCGGATCTGGTTCGCCAGTGATCCGGGTTTTCTTTTACCCTATTATCTTTGATCAAAGATATATTTACCTACTACTTTAGTAGACTTTAGCACTTTAGCGCGCTAAAGTAAAAACCTACTTTGATGGTAGGTGAATGTTAGTATACACTAACCAGAGTTAGTATACACTAACTCGAGTTAGTATACACTAACTCATTGGGCCCTATTATATTTGATCAAAGATAATTTGATCAAATTATATTTGATACAATATAAAATCGTTCGGTTTTTTGAGTTAGTCCGAACTAACTCCGGCGTCAAACTTTTGTAACAATTTGTAACTGTCCTGTAACATTTATTTCTGTAACAATCTGTAACAATTCTGTAACATTTTCGTAACTGTCCTGTAATATTTTTTTCGTAACAATCTGTAACACTTTCGTAACAATTTGTCACAAAAATTTCATAAAAAATTTATCAAAAAGTACTTGACAACTTCCTGCCGACTGTGATATACTAAAGGGGGAAATATATATATACATATATATATCCCTTTCACGCTTTAGCGCGCTAAAGTGTCCTGGACTGTTCAAAGTATATTTGATCAAATTATATTTGATCATGGCCAGTTGGACGTACTCTTTAGCACTTTAGCGTGCTAAAGTTTGCCGGACAGTTTAGTTAGTTATGACTAACTCACTGTCCAGACTCGTAATATTTTGTAACAAAAATTTAACAAAAAAATTTTCAAAAAAGTGTTGACAAAGTGTGCGCCGATGTGCTATACTAAAGGGGGAATATTATATATATAATATATATATCTCTTTAGTGCTTTAGCGCGCTAAAGCAAAGTCGGACGGCGCGGGTTAGTTATCACTAACCCGACTGGCCATGATCAAAGATAATTGTACTCAATCTTATTGGATAAAATTATATTTTATCAAAGATAAAATTTGCTACTGTACTGGATGGTTTCGGGTTACTTCAACGCTTTAGTGTGCTAAAGCAAAGGCCCCGGCCTTTTGATTTTGAAATAGGCGCGAAGGGGGCTGGAAAAAATTGGGCATAAGGGATTTTGAAATTGCGAAAAAAGCGTAACGTTTCGCCTTTTGAAATTATAGTCAAATTGACAATAAAATAAGAATGAAATTGTGACATTTCGGAAATTGTTACAAAGTTGTAACATTTTGTCACTGAATTGTAACAATTTCGGCGTGTAACCAGCGCAGCCAGCGCCAGCGGCAGCCCAGCAGCCCAGGTTCCAGCAGCCGGGGGTATGTTTCAGGTTACAGGCCCGAAAAAAGGCCGGCCCGTAAGGGCGGCTCCCCATCACCCACCAACTTTTTTATTTTTGAGCCACCAACTTTTTTATTTTCAAGCCTTTTTCAAAAAAATACCAAATAAATACTTGACATCTTATCCCCCAACGTGTTATAATAAAATAGAGGTGAGCCTATGAAAAAAAAGTATTCGTTAGATTTCTCCATTGAGAGAGACATTGACCGTCTCGCCGCGGTTCAAAATATATTGGACGGCTTGGAAACAAATCCGTCCGCAACCGAGTTGGAACAAATGGCATCCTACATCCTATATGGTAAGGATGAGAATGGATAGAACGCCATACAACGCAATGAAACTATTGACAAAGACAAACGTTATAAATCATATAAGACGAAGGATGACAAGGTGTAGTCGCTGGATGAGATTATGGAGTAGCCCGGATTCGACGAACAATAGTTGAGGTCGGCCTATAAACGCGACTCGTACACTGTTCCGAAGCCTTGTATAAAGAAACCGAAGTATGATAAGAAAACGGGCGAAATGATAGACCCCGGCGATAGCGATGTGCCTGGTATGTGGGAGCAGTGGGAAATAATTGATAGGTGGCAACGCATGCTTGATATTGCGCAAGGTAAGATACCGCCGCAAGAGGGCGATACAATAGTATCGGACCCCTACCGCATTTATTAGTTGAAACACAACCTAATCGACATTCGCAAACACTAGTATTACTTGAAGGATAGCGCGAAGCCCGAAATCCACTTTCAAAAACTTGATCATCCAAAAGCGCAATTCTACGATTGGACGGGTGATGCCTTCTATTGGATACCCTATAAAGAATGGGAAAAGCGCGTCTCTCACACCTACACAACCCGTATCTCCTCCAACATCAACGATTACGAAACCCGAGGGGAGGGGGACTAGTTAGAGGTAAAATGGGTTGTATGCGAGCATACATTCGATTGGGAGAACCCTAAACATGTTCGCGCGCTACTCAATCACTATCACACCCTATACGAAGCAATGCGCGACAAGCTAGACACATACGGAAGAACCCTCCTATGGGACTTTGACCGCTATGTATCCCTATGCGATTTTACCGAACTACGCCTTTTCCTAATAGGGCTACGCAAACTAGGAATGACCCACGACGATATTATGGAAGAGTTGCGCGCGAAGTACGCTATGGAGTACTCGCCCAACTACCTAGTCTCCATAATAAGTAACGAGGTACCCAACCGTATCGCTAAAATGGCGCGAATGATACGTATAGACAACGAAACACCATTAGAAAAGCGCAAAAAGTGTATCCATTGCGGCGAGGCTTACCCTCGTGATCCTCTCTTTTTCAGCCGCAACAACGCGCATAAAGATGGGTTATCAAATACGTGTAAGAAGTGCGATCGTGAAGCGCGCATAAGATTGGGGGTGACGAATAACAATGACCTCAGAATCAAAGACCCGACGCTGTCTAAAATGTAAGCGCGAGCAGCCCATCGAGCTTTTCCAACAAACTCCCTCCAAGTTCTTTCCTGGTGGACGCTCCTATATATGTACCCCCTGCCTCGAAGCCATGACGCCGCAAGACAATCTGGGCGAAGTAGACCGTGTAATGCGTTGGCTCGACCTCCCATTCGATCTAAATAAATGGACGCAGCTTTATGCGCAGCACCAAGACCATACACTTACGGCATACTTCAACCTTCTTTATGATGCCCACTACGAAGATTTACGATGGGTAGATGAGAATAGGAGATGGGAGGAAGCGCAGCGCGAAGGAACCATAGAAGATGAGATAAAGGCGCTAAGCGAAGCCAAACTCAAACGCTTGCGCAAAGTATGGTCAGCAGCCTATAAGCCCGAGCAGCTCTACTGGCTAGAAGACTTCTATAATAAAATTACTGCCACTCAAAACGTCTCCACCCCTATCTTATAGGAAAAAGCGCGAGACTTCTGTGAACTTCAACTCCATATAAAGGAAGGTATGCGCTCGGGTGTAGATGTCTCTAAAATGATGAAGCAAGCAGATGATATCGTGAAAACCTACGGCTTTACCGCTTCCAATGCCAAAAACGCAGCCGATTTCGAAAGTGTTGGAGAGTTGATGGTGTATTATGGTAAGAAAGGATGGCATCCATAGTGGCATCACGAACCACAGGACTCCATTGACTTTATGATGGAAAATATACAAAATTATTTGAAGCGGCTAGTGCTAAATGAAGGTAACTTTGCGGAGCAGGTAGAAGATAAACGCGAGCGCTACAACATGACTGAGCGCCTAGAACAAATCGAGAACGAGAAGGTAGAGTTCGATGAAATGGCAAATATCGACTATGAGGGCGGTAAAGAACTAGTGGACGAGCTAAATGGAGGAGATGAGTAATGGAGCAAGAAATTGTTATACGAGATGGTATACCAGTTGAAAAGGGCGTTGCCCTTACTCGTGAGTTCCTCGACCGCAACGAAGAATTATTTACCAAATACCTCAACCTATGGATTTTATATCCCGACATTTTTCTTGACACTGTATAGGCAGTAGATGACGCAAAAAACTTCCATTTATTCCCCTATTAGAGAGTAGCTTTGCGCGCGAGTATGCGCTATCGCTATCATTTCTGGACCGCGACCCGTGCTACATCAAAATCCTTTACCGCATACTTATGCGCACTGGTTCGCGCGATCCTTCTACCCAACTCTTCTATAATGATAGCGTCCGAAGTAAAAGGTACGGTTATTAATATTGCGAAAGATAAGTTCGCGCAATTCTTCAACCATTGGCCTTTACTTCAAAAGGAATTAGCTACCCGCTAGGACGATGGTAAAACGGGTATAAAATCAAGTACCAACTATTATGAGTTGTATTTCAAAAATGGAAGCTAGATTACCGTAGTATCGAAAGATACTTCACGTGGACTGCGCGCGACCGCAGGTATACTGGAAGAATGCGCGCAAATAACTGAGGAGGCATATACGGAGGTTCTTTGGCCACAACTAAATGTAAAACGGCGCGAAGTAGATGGAACCATAAATCCCGAAGAACCTTCGTCTCCTTAGACCTTTATTACTACTGCTAGCGACAGAACCGTATATATGTATTAGAGATTGATAGAAATTGCGGTAAATGCTGTATTGCGTCCCAATTCCTATTTCTGTTGGGGCCTATCATACGAAATTCCATTACGCTACGGACTAATTGATAAAGAAACAATGTTAGACCAGCGTTATTCTAATACAGTAAGTGAAGATTCATTCGCGCGCGAAAATTTATCAATATGGACTGGTAATAGTGATGAAGCTTGGCTTGATTCGCGCAGATTGGTGCGCCATCGTTCCCTTCTCAAATGCGAGCGCAAGAAGACCTATTCTGCCAACTGTCCGAATGCCTGGTACATTATCTCTGTTGACGTAGGCCGTTATAGCGCAAACACCGCTATAATGGTAATAAAGGTATTACCCGGGGAGGCACGTTTCAAGAAAAATGTGGTTTATACCGAGGTAATAAATGGTGAGAACTATATTACAGAGTAGGCACCACGCTTGAAAAAATTGATTTAGTTGTATGAACCGCGCGAAATCGTTATCGACGGTAATGGTCCCGGTATTGGTTTATTGGACGCAATGGTCTTACCATCTACTGATAGAAAAACAGGAGAAGAATTTCCAGCCTACTTTGTCTTCAATAACGACCATCATTTACCACCTGAAATGCGCGAACCGCAAGATGACCCAATGCCCAGATTCAATGCTATTATATATGATATAAAGGCGGGGTCTGGAAATGAGGATGAAATCAATGCGGCATTCCTTACCTCTATAAATAATGGATCGACTTCCTTCCTCGCGCACGAGCGTATTGTAAAAGATAAACTAATGTAGACAAAGAAGGGTTAGCGCATGACTGCCTACGACCGGCGTGTATTTTTACTACCTTATGAAATGACTTCTAGACTAATGGACGAATTGAATAATTTGCGCCTAAAAGCTACTGGATTGGAAAATAAATATAAGGTAGAAAGAATTTCTACTTCACTAGAAAAGGATAGATTTAGTGCGCTAGAATATGGATTATATAGAATTAAATATTATGAAGATAAAGAAATTTTTAAAAAGAAAAAAAAGAATATTGGTTCGTTTGGTTTCTTCACTCCTAAAAGTAGGAGGTGAAAATTATGAGTCAAGACTTTTTATCAATGTACAAAAAGCCGTAGTTTCGTATTGATTACATTCCTATGGACTCACGTGAGCGCACCTCTCGTTGGGGCGGATAGCGCACGAATGGCGTCAAAAGCAGAGATTTTAGTTTAGAAGAAATTGAGAATATAATTCGCTCTGGCGATATTGCCGCAATTCGTGAACTATCTCGCTACTACTATCGTACTAATGGTCGGTATCGTAATAATATTGATATGTTGGCTAGTTTGCCGCTATATGATACCTTAGTTACTCCTGTATATGAGACAGGAAAAGGATCGAAGACGCAAATCATCAAAGCCTTCTATAATGCTTGTTCTTTTGTGGAAGCATTGGATATAAAGAATACTTTGTCTCGTATCACCCGTGAATGGTTGAAGTCGGGAGTATATTACGGTATTTTATAGGAATAGGGTAATAAGGTAGTTGTTTAGGACCTTCCAGATGAGTTCTGTCGCACTAGATATAAAGACTTCAATAATTTGAATGTATTAGAGTTTAATATTACTTATTTTGAATCAAAGTATGATGATGATGAATAGCGTAATGCGGCAGTGCTAAACTTTCCAGAGGTTATTCAGCGCGCGTGGCGCGATTGGAGAAAGAATAAACTACCAGATAAATGGATAATGGTGCCAGCTAGTAATGGGGGAGTAGTTTTCTGTTTCGCAGAAGATTGTACTCCACTACTAATAGCGGCAATACCTGAACTAGCAAAACTCAAAGACGCATTAGGGCGCGAAGAAAAACGTGATGAAAATGAGTTATACAAACTCTTAATTCAACGTATGCCTATTGATAGTGATGGGCATCTCGTCTTCGAATTAGATGAAGTCGCGGAAATTCACGCTGGTGTTGCCAGTATGCTTAGAGATTTGGACACGGTTGATGTCCTTACTACTTTCGGTGAGACCTCTCTAGAAAACTTATAGGATTCATCCGCTGCTACTCAATCCAATAACAAACTAGAGAAATATAGCAATAATGCTTGGGATGCTCTTGGAAGTAGTGGATTATTATTTAACGCAGATAATAGTTCGTCTTTAGCATATGTAATACATCGTCTTGAGAGTATTATGAGAACCTATTTGAATATGTACGATACTTGGGTCAAATTTTTGATTAATAGTCGGTTTAGCCGCACAGGTCTTACTTTTGATTTTGAAATTTTACCTACTACAGTTTTCAATGTAAAAGATTACTATGGATTATACTTATAGTAGGCACAATTTGGATATCCACGTATGCGCGCGGCTGTGGCATTGGGTGAAAAGCAACGCAATTTAGTAAGTAGCATCAATTTTGAGAACGAGTTCCTCAACCTAGATGAACAAATGCTTCCACTAATGTCATCCTATACGCAAACTGGTGATGAAAATTCTGAGAAAAAAAATGATTCTCCGAAAAAAAATGGTAATACTACTGGTACGGTAAAAGACATAACTAATAAGGGCGGTAGACCATCTTTACCGGATGAAGAAAAATCTCAAAAAACTCAAGCGAATATTGATAGTATGGGATAAGGAGGGATTATATGAAACGCGATATTCCAATTTATTTCGATAACGCTGTTATTATGTCGCCTCTAGAAACTATCTCCGAATCAAGTGGTTTAGGGCGCCTAAAAGTTGGTGTCTTTACTCGTTACGGAAACCGCAATGGTTCCTATATCAAAGATAATGTCGCGGATATGCTTATAAATAGCGCAATTCGCGGAGACACGCCAGTGATTGGATTCTTTGACCCGGAATCCAAGAGTTGGGCGGGTCATACTGGTCCAACACTCGCAAACGCTTATGGTTATGTCGAAAATTTCGCAGGTTGGGAACCATTTACTGATAGTGATGGCGAAACGAGAGAATACGCAGTTTTCTCGGTTGTGCTTTTTGGTCGCTACTTCAATGAAGCGAATTTTATAGTAGGCCAAAATCAGTCAATGGAATTGGATATCAATTCTATTGAAGGAGATTGGGCACAAATTGGTAATACTGAATACTTCGTTTATACCAAAGCAGAAATCATGGGGCTATGTATTATAGGACAACATGAACCCTGCTTTTCTGCGTCAGCATTCTTCTCGCAAAAAGATGCTGAATACACATCTCAATATGATAAATTCTCTTCTCTGTTGGCTGATTTGAAAGCCCAAGTAGAAGAGGCAGAAAAACAACCAATTGAAGGAGGGGAACATCAAATGGAAAAGAATGAAATGAATCCCGAAGTAAATGAACCCACTCCTGCGCAGGAATTTGAACAAGAACCTGCTTCTCAGGAGCCAGAAGCTCCAGCCGCAGAACCTGCCGCTGAAGAACCAGTACAGGAAGAACCTGCTGCGGAACCTGCTGACGAATTTGAAAATGAGCCAGAGGTTGTCACGGAGCCTGAACCTGCGGCAGAACCTGCCGTAGATTTTGAAGCTCAGATTGCTGAACTTCAAGAACAACTAAATACGTTAACTGCTAACTATGAGAACGCTTAGGCTCGTATTAGCGAGCTTGAATCTCAGATTTCATCCGCTGCTGAGACTGAAGCTAGCTTACGTGCTGAAATTTCTACCTATCAGGCAGAGCGTGCTCAGGTTGAGTTAGAATAGAAGACTTCTTTAATTGATCAGTATAGCACTGATCTAACAGAAGAAGAAATTAGTCCAATTCGTGAAGCTATGGCTGATTTCAGTCTAGAAGAATTGGAAAGCAAGCTAGCAGTTTGCTATGCTAAGAAACATATGGCTGGCAGTGCTGAAAGTAAAGTCGTTCCACTACCAGATCCCGTTGTTGATGAATTCGCGTTATTTATGGAAAAATATCGCAAGAACTAAGGAGGAATAACTTATGGGTAAATATAATAGATTTCCTATTACCAATGTAGAAGGCGATCTAGTTGCTCAGCATCGTGATCCCGATGAAAAGCTATACGCCAGCCTAGAACTAAATCAAGTTGCTTTCCCAAAGACTGGTATGGTAGTTTCCCAGACTCCTCTCGGAACTGCTTTTACTAAGGCTGCTCCTTGTGAGAATGGCATGTGGGTCGTTGGAGATAAGGCCGCTGGCGCTATCAATCCACCTGAAAATGCAACAGATGCTCCTATTGGTATTGTATATACTACTGAAAAAGAATATGACCGTGAACATTATGGTCTACAACGTTTTGGCCGCAAGATCGCTGGGGATTATCCTCGTGTTGGTCTATTCGGCATCGGTGACACTGTAACCACAAACTGCTTACAGTATAGCACTGATAACTTTGCTGATGAAGCCGCTCTATGGGCTGCTTTAGAAAAGGATCTATCCGTAGCTGCTAATGCTCTATATGTAGTTCCTGGTGTCGATTCTGACCTAGCTGATGCTTCTGCTAAGGCTGTTCCAGAAATCGTAAAGGCTGCTCCTCAGTCTGGCATTTATGCTCGTATTACTAAGTTCTATACTATACCTAACGGCGGCAAAGGCGTTAAGTATCAGATTATTAAACTATAATGGAGGTGCGACTTATGAATAAGCTATCTGTTTTAATGAACGGCGTATTTGGTCGTGCCGTTCCTGCTGAATTTGCAGCAGAAAATTATGATTATGAATCTGCTCTTCGCGATGAACTATCCAAGCTAATGTGCAAGCCAAATCGTAAGACTGGCGTTATGGAGTTCAATCGTCATGTATTCGAGCAGAATAAGCATGAGATTTTCGAACTATTAGAAGAAAATCTAGAAGAAATGCTACCACAGGATGTCAAGAGTGCTCTTGATATGTTTGTAGAAATTAAGTACTATGCTCAGGGTCAGCGCCCAGAGTTCCGTGTTACCCGTGGTAAGATGCGTGGTCGTCAGTTTGTAACTCGTGCCACCGAATCCGGTAACTATGAAACCTTCCGTCTAGACCGTGATCGTTTTGATTTATACATTCAGGCTATTGGTATGGCTGGTTATGTAGACTTCGAACGTTATCTCGATGGTCTAGAAAACATGGCTGATATTTATGAAGTAATTCAGGCTGGTATTACTGATGAACTATTCCGTATGGTACAGGAATGCTTACTAGCTTCTTGGAATGCTGCGGGACGTCCCGTTCGTAATAAGGTTGCTGCGAATAGCTTCAATCCTATCGCTATGAAGAAACTATGCAATACTGTTGCTCCTTATGGCAGCCCAATTATCTATTGCACTCCTGAATTTGCTGCTGAAATGGTTAATGCTATTATTTATAATAACACCACCAAGATTTCTGATGTTGATATGCAGGAAGTTCGCGATCGTGGATATATTGGTAAGTTCCAGGGCGTACCAGTTGTTGTTATGCCACAGTCTTTCACTGACGAGAAGAATGAAAAACTTCTAATGAACCCATCCTTCGCTTATGTATTACCAGCTGGTAAAGAAAAGCTAATCAAGATGGCTTTCGAAGGTTCTCCATACTTCCGTGAATGGGACGATCATGAAGGCGACAATCAGTTCACCTTACAGGGCTATGTGAAGGTTGGTGTTGGCTTATTCACCACTCCTAACTACTGGGGCATCTATTATAATAGTGCTCTAGATGAAGGAAGCGGCTGGGAAGCTTATAACCAGGGCTTAGTTCCTACACTAGATGATGGTTCTACCAATTCTTAATTGATTGATATATAGGGAGGGGAGTAATCCTCCCCTCCCACTTTTGGAGATAAAAGGAGGAATATTATGATTAGAATAAAAAATGTTAGTACTTCGCTCGTATCTTTATATGTGCCAAGTATTAGGTTTAATCGTGAGTTAACTCCGGGGCGCGCTGTTCCGGTATCTCAAGAAGAATATGATGAATTAACATTTGATCCAGGATTTATGGCCTTAGTTAATGGACATTATATTGTTATTGAAGGATTAGAGGCAGACAAACGAGTTGTTGAAACTACGCCAGTCTTTGATAGCAGTAAAATTCAGCAAATGTTACTAAATAATGATGTGACTGCTTTTGCGAAGTTTATTCCTAATGCTACAATAGCAGAGAAGGAGAGCGCGGTTACATTAGCAATCGAGCATAAGATTACCAATGCCGGTATCGTGGCTCTAATAAAGAAATACTGCGATGTGGACGTCATTAATGCTATTGCGATGAAACACGAAGCAGAAGAGAAGTGATGACAAATGGCAACACCCTTCTTAAAGGTTTATGATGCTTTTCTCGCGCGGATAACCGCTGACGAGTGGACATTAGAGGAAGAGTTAGCTATCGTAGAACGAGACTGGCAAGAGCTTCTCAAAATGGCCATTGCTCGGTTTAAATATCCTCGTGTGAATTTAGATTTTGAGGAGTTGACTGATGCCGCTATTGATGATAGTGCTCCTCAACTTAAAATATATTAGTTTAAAGAAGACTTGACTAATGACGAAATCCAATTGCTCGCGGTTTATATGAAGCATGAATGGGTCAAACGTTGTGTAGCAAGTTGGGAAAATATTAGCGCGCTGTATACTTCAAAAGATTTTTCTGCTGCTAACTTACTTGATAAATTGAATGATTTAAGTATTAATGTTTTGCGTGAAGTCGCGGAACAGGAGAGTATATATGACAGATCGCGTGGAAAAGCCCCTGCAGAGATATTTAGATAGCTGGCAGGGAAAAGACAATATGGCTGAAGTAACTTTTGATAGTTATAAGAGTAAGTTAAAAGGTAGGCTTTATGGATTACTTTGTGAGCGCGAAAAAGATGGTGAGTGGGAGAAATTCTTAGATAATATAATCATTGAATTGATGGGGCTTGGTGCTAATTCGATCAACTGGTGGCCCTTGTTGGGAAAATTAGCTTTATTGCGCTATCTTTCATATGAATATTTTAGAAAGAATATATTTGAATGTATTAATTTAGTGACAGGATTGAATATTCCAGATGAACTATCTTGATACATATTTTTCCCGTGTAAACCATTTTGGAGAAACTACAGCGGAAAGAATAAAAAATAAGGGGATTGTGGCTTTTGAGAAATGGAAGGCGCAATCGCCTTTTACTATTGAAGACTTATCTGTTGAACGTGGATTATATTTTAGCGGCATAATCCAAACTAATAAAGATAGAGAATCAAAGAAAATAATGTATTTGTATGTCGCTTTAGATATACCAATTTAGGTGGGTGACATACTTACTTGGAGACAAGATAATGGAGCTATTGAAAAATGGCTTTTATTATAGAAAGAGCACGGAGTTCATGAATCATATTAGACATTTTAGATTATAAAATGTAATTATGAGTTGAAATGGATTGATGAGGAAGGTTATTTACATAAATCTTGGGCTTATGCGGTAAGTTCTGTGGATAGTATGGTCAAAGGTAATTTTAGAATGTGGCATAGTTTGATTTCGCCGCAGCCGAATAAGTTTGCTGAAATTATTATGCCGCGACCAGTTATTCAAGAAGGAACACCTGATTATGATTAGTTAATGCGTGGTATTAACTTTATCATTGAAGATGAAGGTTGGGTAGTGGTTGAATGTGACTGGACTAGCGTTGAAGGTGTTATTTATATGTCTTTAACTGAAAGTAAAGTTAATTATTAGTATGATGATAGGCAAATTGAAGTCGCGGATTTAGACCGTTATAAGTTCCCTACTTTACCTACTATGTATAGAGTTGGTGAATAGATTGTTCCATAGTTTGAAGCAGATACTTTGAATCAGTGGGAAGTTGAATTGATAAAGCCAGATGATTGTACTTTTATTGATGATAATTTTGTTGCGGTTGCGCCGGGATAGTGTATTATTACAATGTAGTTAAAAGGGCATCCTGCTGTTACTGAGAAAGTAGAAATTATTGTTAATGCGATTGAAGAAGAAACAATTATGTGGATTGAAGGTCCAGATGAGATACGTTTGGATCGTTAGGCAAGATATAGTGTACAATCGAATAAACCTATTGTCGCGCCCGAGAATATAAAAATTCAAATTCAATCTTCTCCATCTGATAAAGACAGTATCAAATAGGAAAAAGATGAAAATGGACAATTTATTCCAAATCAATATATTTTTCGTGCCAACGCAAAAAATAAATTAGGAACAGTTGTTTTGGTTGCCACCAATAATAGTGAGGAATGTGCAACTAAAACAGTTGAAATTATTCCTTTATGGTGAGGTGAGTTAAATGGCATTTTAGCAACCGAGCCGTAGGCGATTTGCTGTAATGGGTGAGAACGCATTTATAATCGCTAATAAGTTAATGTAGAATAAAAACTTATGTCGTCTATTAAAATATTAGGTACGAGATCCTTTAGATACAGAAAAATATGAAGATGTTGATGGAATTATTTTGCTGAATAAGCAGATAATGATTACACCCAAAATATGGGATGAAAGTACGGAGAAAACATCGTATATAGTCGCGCTTTTTAATAATTTTACTACTAATATAATAAATCCAGATTATAAGATTGACAATATTAGTTTTGATATCGCTTGTCCTTATGATGAATGGGTTTTGAATGGACATTCTTTACGTCCATATCTTATTATGTAGGAAATAGATGAAATGTTTAATGGCGCATAGTTAGCGGGTATTGGAACTTTGTAGTTTGTGCGCGCGGATCGAAATGTATTTACATCATAGATTGGTGGATATACGATGCAGTATAGTATAAATGAATTTAACTGATGATGAAGTACTTAAATGTTTAAAAGGAAGTCCAATATTTATAGATGATATTTGCGCAGTGTATCCAGCTACTATAGGAGAAATAGTTGATATTGGCTATACTAAATTTTAGTAGTATTTGAGTATATTAACAAGTAATAAGCCATTAACTTTACCGAATATGGATAAAGATGTGTAGAATGTGCTAGATGAAATTACAACATTTTAGTATTTATTATTAATGGCTTCTATTGATGCTCATATGGATACATTATTGAAACTTTCCTTTCGTTTTTTCACGAAAGAAGATTTGATCTCATTTACACTAGATCCTCCATAGGTTATTTTTGGTGGAGAAGAAGATGGAAATGCGATGAATGAAGATTAGTTTAAAAGTTTTTAGTAGATCTTAAAAAGAATGTATTTTTTAGATTATGGAGAACCTGATATAGTTATTAATGATGATGATGATCCAGCAACTAAAAAAATTAAACGAGATATGTTGATAAATCGTGAAAAGGTAAGGAAAGCTAAGGCGGCTAAGGCCGCGAAAGATAAATCAGAGATGTAGTTCTCTGACCTACTCGCTAGTATGACACTAAATGATTGTGGCATTAATCTAGTTGATGTATGGAACATGACATATTATGCTTTTCATGACTAGCTGAAGCGGATGGGCTGGCGTGATTAGTTTAGTATAAATTAGAAGGCTGCCCTTGCGGGCGCCAAAATAGACAAATCTTAGCTCAAGCATTGGATGCGTTCCATTGCTAGTGCGGATAAATAAGGAGGTACACTCTTATGGCTAATGTTAATATTTTTGATAAGTATGGCATTAAAGAAGTAGCTAACGTATATTTCGAAGCTCTAGAAGATGACGTAGCTGCTGGCGTCTACAAGGGAGATATCGTTCTTTTCTTAGATACCCTAAAGGTTTCTACAATTGAAACTACTGCCGAGAATACCGCTGCACAGGGCGGTTGGGGCAATCCTAAGCTCGTACAGTGGGACTATGGTAAGGAAATTAATATCACTCTAGAAGATGCTCTAATGTCTCTAGAATCCTTACGTTTCATGCTTGGTGGAGCTATTAAGCAGAGCAAAGATACTTCTGTTCTAGTTCGTTATACTGATGAAGTTGTTTGCGAAACTGGTGGTAAAGTACCACAGCCTGTAATTGATGGCGTTACTTTAACTCCTACTGCTTCTGAAGGACATCCAATTAAGTTAATTAATTTAACTACTGGTGCTCGTACTCAGTTAACTTCTGGTTCTATTGATGGAACTAAAGCAATTACTTTCCACAATCCTAAGCTAATTGGTAGCCCAGATGTTGATACTGTAAAGGGCGATCATATTCGTATTTTCTGGGAAGAAGAAGTAACAAGTGCTTCCACTGCTGATGCTGTTGAAGTTACTATTTCTCCTGATACATTCCCAGGCACTTATCGTGTTGTTGGCGATACATTCATGCGTTCTGAATCTACTGGTAAGGATGAACCATTCCAGTTCGTTATTAATAAGGCTAAGGTACAGTCCAATGTTACCCTAACCCTACAGGCTGAAGGCGATCCTACTACGTTTGAAATGACTCTAAACGTACTACGTTCTACCAATGATAAGGGCGAAAACGAAATGATGAAACTAGTTCGTTATAGCCTTGGTACTGGTACAACTTCTGGAAACGGTGATGACATCGGTTCTATGGGTTCCTAATAATTAAATAAATATAGGGCTTCCTATTCAGGAAGCCCTTTTCTTTTTTTATCAGGTGGTGATAGCCTATGATGGAATAGAATTTTGGACATAAAGAATTGAGTTCGGTGGTTCTTCGCGCGAAAGCGCCTATGCAATTTGGTGATAGATATATTGAAGCGGAAGAGCCTGTACTTTATTTTGATAATATATAGTTAGCTTAGATATCAGAACAAACAAGACCTGTTTTTGCGCGAGGAGGGTTTGGTAACATGCCTCGTGTTGTTTGGAATGATAGGAGTGAGGTTTAGTTTTAGATGGTTGAAGGTGTTATGTCTTCTGTTGGGATGAGTATTTTACTTAGTTCTAATGTAATGACAAGAGAAGAAAATAAACCTTTATATATACATAAGATTGAAGGCCCATTAGAACCTACTCATGTATTAGGATAGGATGAGTATACCTATGTTGATATTTAGTAGGAACCCGTGCCGTATAATATTAAGAAAACATTTATTTTCTATTATGATCGTAATTCCATTCAAGAAAAAATTTATGGCAGTAGAATGGGATGGTAGGGTCAAGATGAATATGAAGATATGTGTTATCGACTTAAATTATGGAAGGATAAAAAATGTGAAACTCCAGCAGAAAGTGGTAGAGAATATGTGATTGATTATTACTATCAATATGAGGATGAGGCTTAGATTTATAGTGTAAAGCAAGAAAGATTTAATGGATTGTTTACACTTGAAGCTAAGTTTTATTCAAAGGATGAAAATGAAGGCAAAAATTATACAAATTTATTGTATATGCCAAAAGTTAGGATTGTAAGTAGTATTAACTTACGATTGGGAGAAAGGGCCGATCCCACTGTTTCTACTTTTAATATCATTGGATTACCAGAAACTGTTGGAGATTAGAAAAATTTAATTATGGAAATTACGCGTCTCGGGGAACCGATGGATGCGGACATCTAATATAGCCACTTTCTTTATGAAAGTGGCTCTTTTTTTATTATTCGTGTGAAAGGAGATGATAGATATGCCGGCAGAAATTAATATTCCAGTTCGGTTAGAATTATTAAAAGGTTCTATCAGTGAGTTATAGAATATTTTATCTAATTTAAAACCTAATACATAGAGTTTTAGAACAATTAGTAAATATATTCAAGATATGACTAAAGAGATGACTCAATTTTAGGCTTTAACTTCTCGTGCTTTTAGTAATTAGAGTCAATTTAATCGTGGTAATAAATCTATTGAACGAATGGAAACTATCTTAGATAAAGCTAAGATTGCTATGGGCGAAATTAAATTCCCAGAAATTAAATTGTCTGGTGAATAGTAGGCTCAATGGGATAGTTTAAATAAAACATTAGAAGATGCTGCGGCTAAATTTGACTAGATAAAAGAAAAGGTAAAAGGTAATATTTTATCTGATTCTACTACTCAAGATTTATTTTCTAATATGGATCCTAAGTATATGGAGAAGAATTTTGATCAATTATTTGATATGGTTGATCGCAAAACTTAGGAATTGAGTAGGAAAATGGTTAATGCTAAATAGAAGTTAGCAGAATTTAATGGTCAGAAAGCTAGTTAGGGAAAACGTATTGAATCCTTAACTACAAATGGTATTTCTTCAGAAGCTATTGGATAGGCTGCTTTTGATAGATTTTTTACTAAAAATGATAAAGGGGAAGCTATTTTTAAACGCGCCGGCGCGGGCGAAGCTCCAATGAAACAATAGTTTTTAGAGTATTTAAAAGAGATTTATTCATTGAGTGATGCCGATATTAGTAAGCTTTAGGCTGATTTAGGACAAAAAGGTGGAGTAGCAAAATTAAATAAGATCTTTACTAGTATGGGTAAAGAGAATATGTTTACTAGAGCTCTAACTAATTCTACTTTTGCTAAATCAGATAAATTATAGAGATCTT
>Ga0265301_10002402_pt1 | contig 21630 bp, 17 predicted proteins | sample AusTroGonzalo_MG_2_FD_193488 | JGI IMG/M metagenome (GOLD analysis project Ga0265301, IMG submission 193488) | Bovine rumen microbial communities from tropical cattle in Woodstock, Queensland, Australia - Gonzalo_04 | ecosystem: Host-associated > Mammals > Digestive system > Stomach > Rumen ... | reverse complement strand
ACCAACCTCCTTTACCGACTGTGTGATGAGCACCTTCTCTTCATTGGTCAGTGTTCCTTCATCGTTCCATTCAGGTACTTTCTCATTGAAATCGTATAGGTCAACATGCTCCAAAGAGTGCTTGGCTGCTGCATCTGCATATACCACCGCCTCGATGAGGGAGTTGGATGCCAAACGGTTTCCACCGTGCAGTCCTGTGCATGAGCATTCGCCAATGGCGTAGAGACGCTCAATACTTGAGCAACCGTTCAGGTCTACCTTAATACCACCGCACATGTAGTGAGCAGCGGGACGTACAGGAATATAGTCGGTAGTGATGTCGATACCCATTGATAAACATTTCTGATAGATGTTGGGGAAATGTTTGCGAGTCTCGGCAGCATTCTTATGGGTCACATCAAGACAAACGTGGTCGAGTCCGTGGATCTTCATCTCCTTGTCAATGGCACGAGCAACAATATCGCGTGGTGCCAATGATAGACGCTCGTCATATTTCTCCATGAAGCTTTCGCCGTTAGGCAATCGAAGAATACCACCATAACCACGCATGGCCTCTGTAATTAAGAAAGCTGGGTGTGTCTCGCCTGGTGAATAGAGGGCAGTAGGGTGGAACTGTACAAACTCCATGTCCTGCACTGTTCCCTTGGCACGATAGACCATTGCCTCGCCATCGCCAGTTGCAATCACGGGATTGGTGGTAGTCTGATATACTGCACCGCATCCGCCTGTGCACATGACAGTCACTTTTGCCAGGTATGTATCTACTTTCTCTGTCTCGGGATTCAGAATGTAAGCACCATAACAATTAATATATGGTGTGCGTCGTGTAACCTTTGCACCTAAATGGTGCTGTGTGATGATTTCTACGGCGAAATGATTTTCCTTGACGGTAATGTCAGGATTACTTCGTACGGCTTCCATCAGTCCACGCTGAATCTCTGCTCCGGTATCATCTGCGTGATGAAGAATACGGAACTCAGAGTGACCGCCTTCACGATGCAGGTCGAAGTTGCCATCCTCTTTGCGGTCGAAGTTTACACCCCATTCCACAAGTTCCTTAATCTGTTCGGGCGCATTTCTCACAACCTGCTCCACTGCAGCACGGTCTGAGATATAGTCACCTGCTATCATCGTATCTTCAATATGCTTGTCGAAATTGTCAACAAGTAGATTGGTTACAGATGCTACACCACCTTGTGCAAACGACGTGTTGGCCTCGTCAAGTGAAGTCTTGCAAATCATGCATACCTTGCCTTTTTTCGCGCGTGCTACCTTCAAGGCGTAACTCATACCGGCTACTCCGGATCCAATGATAAGAAAGTCGTATTTATAGACCATTGTCTTCTTTGTGTTAAAACGGTGCAAAGGTACGCATAATAATTGAAAAATGATTGGCCAATAAAAAAAAAGGCAATAATTTTCCACAATTTGTGCGTTTTTTACTTTTTTTCTCGTAACTTTGCAGCCGTTAAACCAATTATCAATAAAATTATGGACGATTACCCGGCGGACAATAACAATTTGTAATGGCGGGGGATGGCGAGCAAGGTTGCTAATCCCTTTGCCGCTAAGTTTTTAATTATTAATTGTCAATTAATTAATTGCCAATTTAAGGAAAGGATTAGCAAAATGAAGACCTACTGGAATACAACAGAGGGGCTCAGCCAGCTCCAAGAGTGGCAGCCCAATTGCTGGATACAAGTGACGTGCCCAACCGATGATGACCAGCGTGAGCTGGAGGAGCGTTTTGGCATACCTGATTATTTTATCTCTGACATCAGCGATACCGATGAGCGTGCCCGTTATGAATATGATGACGGATGGATGCTTATCATCTTACGTATACCCTATGTTAAGGAGGTGCGCTCACGTACACCATATACTACCGTGCCTTTAGGTATTATCCATAAGCGTGATGTCACGATTACTGTGTGCTATTACGAAACCAATATGATGATTGATTTCGTGTCTTATCAGCAGAAGCGTAATGAGGGATTTACCGATCATGTAGACATGATTTTCCGTTTGTTCCTTTCGTCTGCCGTGTGGTATCTGAAACGCTTGAAACAGATAAACCTGCTTATTGATAAGGCAAAGCGTAACCTGGATAAGGAGGTGAACAATGAGAGCTTGATTGGCCTGAGCCGCCTTCAGGATTCGTTAACCTACTTCCAGACATCCATTCGTGGCAATGAGACTTTATTGTCTAAACTGAAGTTTAAACTGCAGATTGACGAGCTTGATGCCGATCTTATTGAGGATGTTAATATTGAGATGACGCAGGCACGTGAGACAACAAGCATTTACTCTAATATCTTGGAGTCTACGATGGATACCTATCAGTCAATTATTAATAATAACATGAACACCGTGATGCGTACGCTGACCTCGGTGACTATTATCATGATGTTTCCCACGCTCATTGCCTCACTTTTTGGTATGAACCTGATTAATGGTATGGAGTCAAATCATTTCGGATTTGTCTTCGCATTGTTCATTTCGGTGGGCGTATCGGCACTCGCATGGTGGATTTTTAGGTATAAAAGACTTATTTAACCATAAAATTGAAAAAAAATCAGAGAAAATTAGGCTGTTAAGATTATTTTCCGTAATTTTGAACCCTAAATTTGTTTGTACTAATCGAATCAGTAACTAAAAAAGTTAAATGATGGACTCTCAAGAAAACATCCTCGAACAGGGGAACCAGGAAGAAGTAATGGCTACAGAAGCCGCAGTTGAAGAGCGTAAGGTCTACACATCAAAGAAGGAAGTGCTCGATAGGGTAAAGGAAATTGCCCATGGCGAAGACGTTCCTCAGAAAGAAGAAGTGGAGTACCTGAAGACCGTGTTCTACAAACTTCACATTGCCGAGCGCGAAGCCCAGCAGAAAGCCTATCTCGATGCTGGTGGCGATCCTGCTGCATATCAGGTTTCACCCGATGAGCTAGAAGAGGTGTTCAAGGCTGAGATGGGCGTTATTAAGGAACGTCGTGCTGAGTTGTTCCGCCAGCAGGAAGCTGAGAAGGAAGAGAATCTGAAGAAGAAACTCGAAATTATCGATAAGATCAAGAATATGGTAACCTCGCCTGAGGAGGCTAATAAGTCATATCAGGACTTCAAGGCTTTGCAGGCAGAGTGGAAAGAAATAAAGAGCGTTCCTGCTGAGAAGGCCAATGAGTTGTGGCGCAGCTATCAGCTTTATGTAGAGCAGTTCTATGATTTGCTCAAACTTAACAGTGAGGCTCGCGAGTATGACTTCAAGAAGAATCTTGAACTGAAGACTCGTCTTTGCGAGGCTGCAGAGAAATTGGCCGATGAGGAAGATGTGATAAGCGCTTTCCATCAGTTGCAGAAGCTCCATCAGGAATATCGAGAGACTGGTCCTGTGTCAAAGGAGTTGCGCGAGGAGATCTGGCAGCGCTTCAAGGCTGCTTCAACAGTCGTTAATAAGCGTCATCAGCAGCATTTTGAAGATATTCGTGCACGTGAAGAGGATAATCTTCAAAAGAAGACTGAACTTTGCGAGAAAGTCGAGGCTATCGCTGCTGAGGAAAAGAAGGGTAGTGCAGACTGGGAACGTCTTACTCAGGAAATCATTGCCATTCAGCAGGAGTGGAAGACCATTGGTTTCGCTCCTCAAAAGATGAATGTGAAAATCTTTGAGCGCTTCCGTGCAGCTTGTGATGCGTTCTTTGCTGCTAAGGCAGAACATTTCAAGGTGCTCAAGGATACATTCAAGGAGAATGCAGATAAGAAGCGCGCACTCATAGAGAAGGCCAAAGCTTTGCAGGATAGCACAGAATGGCGTTCTACCAGTGACAAACTTATTGCTCTTCAGAAAGAGTGGAAAACCATTGGTATGGTTCCCAAGAAGTTGGGCGATCAGCTTTGGGAAGAGTTCCTCGGCGCTTGCAATAAGTTCTTTGAAGCACGCAATGCTGCGGGTGCAGGTCAGCGTAGCGAGGAACACCAGAACCTGGAAAAGAAACAAGATGTTATCTCTCGTCTGAAGGCTGTTGCAGAAGAGGGCGGAGAAGAACTACAGGCAAAGGTACAAAAGCTTGTAGAGGAGTATAATGCTATTGGTCATGTGCCATATAAGGAGAAGGATAAGCTTTATGCGGAGTATCATGCTGTGCTTGATAAGCTTTACAAGGATCTTAATATCTCTGTGGCCAAGAAGCGTCTGAATAAGTTTAAGGATAATCTGAAACAAGTAGCAGAACGTGGTGAGGCTGCTCTCGATAATGAGCGCGCTCGCTTGATGCGTCAGTATGAGAATCTTAAACAGGAGATCACAACCTACGAGAATAACCTCGGCTTCCTTAGTGTTAGCTCTAAAAAGGGTAACTCGCTGATCGATGAGATGAACCGAAAGGTACAGAAGCTCAGAGACGATATGCAACTCGTGAAGGAAAAGATTAAGGCTATTGACGCCGAAAATAAAGAGTAACGTCTTATAGAGACTATATTACCAAATTAAATTATAGCTATAATTTCGCTAATTATAGCTATAATTTTTTTAATTATGGCTATAATTTATAATTGGACTTTGAAGGAGGTGGGACTGTATAAAAAGAATAATTGCCAAGTAGTTGTACAACTGCTTGGCAATTTCTTTGTTGGGGTACCCGGACTCAATATATGGTGATTGAAAGAAATAGGTAAAAATCGAAGTTTTACAAAAAGCCTGATTTTATGGGGCTTTCCAGAATTTTTCAAGCAACTTATATTGTCTTAAGTAATGTTAAATTTGTACTATCACGGGAAAAACACGGGAAAAATTATGCGTTCCCGTGGCTTTTTTTGTGTATCTTTGCAGCCGTATTTTAATGCTCAATATTTTAGAGTTCGCTTTATATATTCGTGGCAAAGGTACGATATTTATTTGAGAATAACAAACATATTAGGATATATCTTATGGAAGAGGTCGGGAAATATACGCAGCCAGAAGCACAGATGCTGATAGAAGACTTGCGACAGATTGTCAAGCAGGCACGTATTCATGTGGCTGCTACAGCAAATTATGAACTGACAATGATGTACTGGCATATTGGCGAACGAATCAATCGCGATTTGCTTGGTAACCAACGTGCAGAGTATGGTGATCAAATTGTGTCGACGGTGTCGACACAATTGCAAGAGGAGTTTGGAAAGAAGGGATTTGAGCCTCGTAGTATTTGGCGAATGATTCAATTTGCTGATTTATTTCCTGATGAAAAGATTGTGTCGGCAGTGTCGACACAAATTTCATGGTCGCATTTTGTGGAAGTATTGCCATTAAAAGATAGCATTCAGCGAGAGTTCTATCTTACACTTGCTTCTTCCGAACGGTGGAGTGTTCGTCGCCTTCGTAAAGAGATTGACGGTATGCTCTATGAACGTACCGCAATCAGTGGTAAGTCTGATGAATTTATCAAGAAGGAATTATCCTCTTTGCGAGATAATAATATAATGTCGCCGGACCTTGTATTTAAAAGCCCATATTTCTTGGAGTTTACAGGATTGAAAGGTATGTATAGTGAGAAAAGTCTGGAGGACTGTTTAGTGGCCCATTTGGAGCAGTTTATCATCGAGTTGGGCAATGGCTTTACTTTCGTAGCGCGCCAGAAGCGCATGATCATAGATGGAGAGGATTTTTATCTTGATCTGCTATTCTACCACCGTCGTTTACATCGTCTGATTGCTATTGATCTTAAAAAAGGACGTTTCAAAGCACAATACAAAGGCCAGATGGAGCTTTATCTTCGATGGTTGGAACAGAATGAAATGGAGCCAGGCGAGGAAACTCCTCTGGGATTGTTGCTATGCACTGAAGGTAGTGAGGAGCAAATCGAACTGCTACAACTCGACAATGCCGGCATAAAGGTGGCCAATTACCTAACAGAGTTGCCGCCTCGTCATGTTTTGATGCAGCAGATTCACAAATCATTGGAGGTCGCAAAGGCCAGAATTGAAAACACTATTGACAGTGAAGAGTAATTTTTTGATATGGCACAGATAGAACTTAGAATATCGAGTAAGGTACAGAAAGAAACTGGAAGGAGTGAAATCATGGTGCGTTTCTTTCAAGGAACATCATTTGATCTTTATTCCAAAAGTGGGATATTTGTAAATCCTGAGTACTTCGAGTATTATATTAATCGTGAGAAAACGGAGAAAGCAGGTGTAAAGGTTCCTGGTAACGCTATTACGTCGTCTGTTGAGAAAGCTGAGAAAAATGGTTATGCGCTCCGTAAGAGCGGTACTATTGTTTTCAAGCAACGTTTAGAGACGCCGGAGGTAAAATACCATCGCGAACAGGTTGAACGCATTGAAAAGCTGAAGAAATTCATTATTGACCGTTTTGAAGGTGTTGATAAGAGTGGTCTTTCAAGTGAATGGCTTAAAGAGGTAGTTGACATGTTTTACCATCCGGAAAAGTATAACATAAAGACGACAGATAAGTCATTTTTCGATCTCGTTGAATTGTATATCAGTCGTCATCAGCTTGCAGAGTCTCATGCAAGAACTTTTCGCGTTCTATCTCGCGTTATAGCCAGATATCAAGGATATGTCAGAGCTACCGATAAAGCAAGGAAGGATTATGCTTTCTCCATAGATGCCGTTACTCGTGACGACATAGAGGAGTTAAGTGATTATATGCGCCATGAGAAAGAGTTGTCAGAGATGTATCCAAATCTATTTGCAAAATTGATTGAGGAATATCCTGCTTCAGTAAAGAAAGGACGCAATGTTATAGAGGCGCGAGGTGAGAATACTATTATAAAAATGCGTACGCGCCTGAAGTCGCTCTTCCTGTTCTTTGTTGAAGAGGGCATGACTTCAAATCGCCCTTTTGATGGTGTCAAGATTGGCACTGCCAAGGTCGGTACACCTTATTACATAAGTATTGAGGAGAGAAATAAAATTGCAGACTGTGATCTTGAACAGAAATGGTTGGAGATGGATGATGACTTTCGTAAGAGCATAAACGTGAAAATCGAAACCATTATAGCATGCAGAGATATTTTTGTTTTTCAATGTTTTATAGGATGTCGAGTAAGTGACCTTGTGAAGTTTACTCCCCAGTACATTGAAAATAAAATACTTGCATACACGCCCAAAAAAACGGATGATCAAGAGGAGGCAATTCAGGCCAGAGTTCCACTGCATCCTAAAGCTATTGAACTGATAAAGAAATATAAAGGTCAAGACAAGAAAGGAAGACTCTTCCCCTTTGTTTCTGCTCAAAAATATAATGATGCCATTAAAGCGATATTCACAATGGCCGGGATTACCAGGAATGTCGAGGTTCGTAATTCACTGACAGGTGAATATGAACTGCGACCGATCAATGAGATCGCTTCAAGTCATCTTGCTCGCCGTACTTTCATTGGCAATGCTTACTTCAAGGTAGCCGATCCTAACTTGATCGGTAAGATGAGCGGTCATGTTGAAGGGTCAAAGGCTTTTAAACGTTACCGCAATATCGAAGATGAAACTCTTAAGGATGTAATAGATCTTATTGGCTAAGATTCTATTTGTCCTTCTCTTGTTTGTCGGATGAGTCAGTTTGGTCTGATTCATTCGATATTTCTTTTCCATCTATAAAGAGCTTTCCCTTTATCATAACATTGTTTTCCTTTAATAGGGAATAGATTTCTCTCAGACGGTCTTTTAATCGAGCATTCTCTGCAGCAAGATCTTCATTTCTTTTGAGAATAGGTTTTAATATGTTATTAAATGCTTCATTCTCATCTACTGGAACGATTGGTGAACCAGTAAATTCTGTTCCTTTTGGTAGATGAGCCATATAAAACTCTTTAAAGAAATTACGATTAAGAAGATTTGATATCGTAACAAGTTTATCTGTATCGATAGACTCCTTTTTAAGTAACTTGCTAACAACAGGATGTGTCACACCAAGTGATGATGCTAATTGATTCTGCGTAATGTGATTTCCTGCCAGATAAAGACTTATATTAGTACCAATGTTTATTGTTTGTGGAGGAGTTGCCAAAAAACCATCCTCCTTTTTGAGATCATCGTAGTTTGTTTCTGACCAAAATTCTGCAAAAAAATTATGGTTTAACTTTCTCGATAAATCTGTAAGTTTACTTGTCTCAATTGAGGGCTTTGATAAAACTCTATCAATATTTGATTTAGGAAGGTTCATCAAATCAGCAAGCTTTTGCCGTGTAAGATTATTCTTCTTACACCATAAACGCAGGGCTTCTCCTACATGAACTTCTTTCACAATATCACCTTCAATCATTAAATAACGTTAAAAATAGAACATAAAATGCCCCAATATTATTACATATGCCCTAAATTTATTACCTTTGCATCAAAATTATTACTTAGTTCCGATTTCGAGGCAAATCTTTCGAGCCTTTATTGGTGCAAAGGTACAAAAAAAAGATAATAACAAGTAAAATATAAACTAAAATTAAGAAAAATATGAAAGAAAGTATTTTCAATCACACAGAGTCTACCAGCGTTCCATTGTTGGAGACAAGAATGGAAGAGAGACTGTTGGCAAGCGGCTTGGTCTCTGAAATCAGAAAGAGTCCTGGTCATTATTCGTTCACCATGACCGATACCGGAATAATGGAGTTCGCAAGGGCTCTGAAATTGTCAGAAATGGAAGATTCCTTGACTAAAGAACAGGACTCTTCTTGTCTATTTCCGGAGTCTGATGGGGCTTTACTGACAAAAAAGGAAGTGTTGACTGGGTTCAATGTAAGCCATACTACGCTATGGAAGTGGGAGAGGAATGGTTATTTGGTGCCAGTGAGAGTAGGAAGGCGTGTTTATTATCGTCGTTCCGACATTGAAAAACTAACAAAATAAAAAGAAAGGTCCCGAGCAATTTGCCCGGGATAATCTTCGCAGATGTTATACCTTCCATTCATCCAAATGCAAAGGTACGAATTTTCTGCGAAACTTCCAAATAATATTTAAAAAAAGAATAAAAAAAAGCAACAATGAATTCGTACTACAAAATGAGAATTGATTTACATGATGAATGGTTTGATAATAAACCAGAGTATTTGTTATGGTGGGGTGATTTAATGCGTCGTGCATATTGGAAACCCAAAACCGTTATGGTTGGTACTATACCCGTATCTTTACACAGAGGCCAACTAATCGCCAGTATCAAAGATCTCGCCAATCGCTGGCAGCGTAGTAAGGATATGATTATCAATTATATAAAGGTTTTGGAAATAAAAGGTCTTATTTCGAAAACTACCAAGAATAATATTTCAATAATAACTATTCTTGATTATGACTTAGATGATGATGCCAACAACTTTGCCGACAACCCTGAGTATCCTCAGTCTCCCTATAGACAGAGGCCTAATAATAAGTTGAATAACATACAAGCTGACAACCTTGTCGACAACCAGAAGAGAACCGGCAACCTTCCTATCGTTACGACCAGCTACCTTGCCGACAACCATGATAATTCCCAGCCCCTATATAAACAAGGAAATTCAAAGAAGATAATGGAGAGTCGAACCGACAACCTTCCCATCATTCATCCCGTAGTCGCGACCAACAACCTTGACGATAACCTGACCGACAGCTATATAGTATATACAGAAGAAAGATTTAATAAATCGACGTCGACGACGCGCGTAAGTGGGGCTAAAAAATATTCATTAGAGAGTACGACAGGAAATGACGATAAAAGTTCTGGCAATAGTTCTGTAATATCAACTTTATGCGGTATTAGAAAGTTGCTTAGCGACCAGAAAAGTCTCTTGCTTCTTCAGAGAGAATCGGGTTTTACGAAAGATGAGGTGATGCTGTGGATAGAAAAGTTTGGCAAAAAATGGGAATTGTCAGAACCCACACATGATAGTTATCGTCATCTCGTAAAACATGTACAGGACACTCTAAACATCAAAAGGAGGAAGAACGAAAAGCCAGAGAAACTGCTTGTCAGTAATGAGTCAAGTGCCAAGGAGATATGGAATATTATACAAGCAGATCTTTGTATGCAGTATCCTGATGGAGTTTCTGTTCTTGGGAAACTTAATTTTTTCGGATTCTGCGGCAACGACATCTCGCTTGTGGCTCCATCTCGAGATGTGAAGGAGACAGTAAAAGAGAAATACATTGCATTAATAAACGAACAATTCGAAAAATATTCAGATTCTCCTATTAAAGTGAAATGTGGAACAATAAAGGAACAGAAAAATAATTAAAAATTTACACTATGACAATGGCTAATGAAATGACCAACATGAAACGTGTAAAATCCATAAGCAGCAATATGTATGCACGTGTTCAACCACAAGCGGTTGAAATGGAACAAGCTGTGTTAGGTGCTCTAATGATTGATGTTAATGCTTTCGACCTTATCTCTAACATTCTGACTCCAGAGAGCTTCTATGATCCTCGTAACCAGCAGGTTTTTTCGGTTATTTTGAAACTATTTAATTCCAAAGAAGGTCGAAAACCTATAGATGTGTTGACGGTAACCGATCAGTTAGCTAAGCAGGGTAAACTCGAAGAGGTGGGGGGACCTGGATATGTGGCAGAATTAAGTTCTGGTGTTGCGACGTCAGCAAACATCGAATACCATGCTCGTGTCCTTGCGCAAAAGGCACTGGCACGCAAACTTATAAAGTTCGCTAACATGGTTGAGAATAGGGCTTTTGACGAAACAACAGATATTGACGACCTGATGCAAGACGCAGAAGAGAATCTGTTTAGGTTGAGCAAAGAAAACATCAAGAACGATTATAAGCAGATAGATCCAATCTTGAAGGATGCTATACATGAGGTTTCTGCTGCCGCTGGTAATTCCGATGGTATTACAGGTATTGCCACTGGATATGAAGAACTCGATCGTTTAACGAGCGGATGGCAAAACTCTGACCTTATAATCATCGCAGGACGACCGGCAATGGGTAAGACTGCTCTTGCCTTGTGTATTTCCAGGTATATCGCAATAGATCAAGAGATACCATTGGCCTTCTTCTCATTAGAGATGTCTTCTACACAGTTGGTGAAACGTATTGTTTCAAATGTTAGTGAAGTCGAAGCCGCAAAATTACGCAATGGTCAGCTTGCCCCATATGATTGGGAGCGTATAGATAATGGCATCTCCCGCATACTGGGAAAACCGTTTTATCTTGACGACACCCCAGGTTTGTCTATCTACGATTTAAGAAGTAAGGCGAGAAGGCTTGTAAAGGATCATCATGTGAAGGCAATAATAATTGACTATTTGCAGCTAATGTCTGCCAGTACAACTCGATATAGTACCAGGCAAGATGAAGTGGCACTGGTATCTCGCTCACTAAAGGGGCTTGCCAAAGAGCTAAACATCCCAGTTATAGTCCTGTCTCAACTTAACAGAGGCGTTGAGAACCGTGAAGGATTAGAAGGTAAACGTCCTCAGCTCAGTGATCTTCGTGAGTCTGGAGCTATTGAGCAGGATGCTGACATGGTTATGTTTGTGCATCGCCCTGAATACTATCATATCTATCAAGATGATAAAGGTCGTGATCTGCACGGTATGGCACAGCTTATTATAGCCAAGCAACGTAATGGAGCTACAGGGGATGTTCTCTTGGAGTTTAGAGCAGAATTAACCCGTTTTTCTTCTCCTGATGGAGAACGCTTAATAGGGATGAAACAGATAGAGGAACTCGAATATTAACTTATTTATAAACGAAAAAAAAGAATTGAAATGAAGAAACGTATTATTTTATTCACCAACATTAAGGGTGGAGTAGGCAAGACCACGCTTTGTGGGCTATTTGCCACTTATCTGGCGCAGCAGGGCATTCCTGTTGCCGTTATGGACGCTGATATCCAGCAGTCTTTGTATCGTCACCGTCAGCGTGATTTGTCGGATAATCCTACAGAAGAATTGCCGTGGCAAGTTCGATCCATCAATACATCTGATGATGAGATGGTAGAATCGTTAATGGAGAAGCTTAAGAGTATTCCTGGCTGGATCCTGATTGACTGTCCTGGCAATGTCAGCGACCACGCATTAAAGTACATCTATCATGCTGCTGATGTGGCCATAGTGCCATTTAGCTACGATACCGACACTGTCGATGCCACGATGCTCTTCTGTGACCTTTTTAAGCGTGTAAGTCCTGCTACAATGTTTTTTGTCCCCAATAATATCGTTGTTTGTGATGAGAGAAGGGAACAAGTAAAGAAAGACCGTGATTATGCCGTTAAACTTCTTGGTAATATCGGCTACGTAACACCGCGAATTAAGCATGGTGTGGCCGTAAAGAGCTACAATACGCTTAATACTCTTGATTATTGGCAGGAGAAAGCTGTAGAGAACGCATTTAAGCCCCTTATAGAGATGGTAAAGAGTTTGTAGAGATGTAGTTAAGTATAAATGTATACAAGTACACATTAATATAAGTAACAATGAAGAAGTCATTTGATAACCCACTCAGTGGGAGTCCCCTATTGAGGGATAAGGCGGGGCAGACTCCCCAAAAAGATAAAAAATCTACTCGCCCAGAGAAAAAGTTGCAAGATAACAAAGAATATCGACGTTGTACCTTCATTTGTAGTCCTGAACTGTGGGAAAAAGCTCAGGCTATAGCCCATAAAGAACGCTTTTCTGTGCGTAACGTCATGGAGCATTGGATGCAAGCTGGAATTGCGTCTTATGAAGGTAAAAACGGAAAGATAAAGCTTAAAAAGGGGCGAGCCATTGATGATGTTATGTAGATGTATACATGTCTATATGTGGCTATGTATTAATGAATACGAGTATACTGGTATTAATGTATACATGTTGCCATGATTGTGCCTTGGATTGTTTAATGTAGGCGGGAGAAGACGAAAGCTCTCGCCTACTTATTTTAAAGTGTAGACTAACGAATTCGGGAACAAAGCAACAATTTCGGGAAGATGGGCAACAATTTCGGGAAGTAAAAGTAACGAATTCGGGAAGATAAGTTGCTTTTTTGCAATAGTAATATGTGTAACCACCTGTTAAACAGTTAGTTATTGTCTATTCTTGTTGTTAACAAACGATCATATAACATATACTTTTGTTTGTTTTGCTTATTATAGCTTTAATTATGATTTAATGTAATTCGTTACAGCATAACACGTCAAATCCCCTTTAAACAGAGGGCTTTCGAGCTATCTTCCCGAATTGGTAGCTGCATCCAGGCTATCTTCCCGAATTGGTAGCTGCATCCAGGCTATCTTCCCGAATTGGTAGCTGCATCCAGGCTATCTTCCCGAATTGGTAGCTGCATCCAGGCTATCTTCCCGAATTGGTAGCCGAATCTGAGTTATCTTCCCGAATTGGTAGCGGATAATGGGGTGTCTTCCCGAATTGGTAACTCAGAATGGTATACTTTGTAAGGTTATTCCCTACCATATAGCCGTTATTTGGACGTTTTGCGATATAGATTAGTATATTATCTTCCCGAATTAGTAGTTTTTGCCTATTAATTACCCGAATTGGGAGCCAACTTTGGCTAACTACCCGAATTAGGAGCTTTATGCCTGTTAATTACCCGAATTAGGAGTTTTTTCGGGAATATGCGCCTGTTTTAGGGCTATTTTGATGCTTATAGCCTACGAATTCGGGTAATTGGGATGTTTTTACACACGAATTCGGGTAATTGTACACACGAACTCGGGTAATAATGGGTATGGATAGTGTATACAAGTATTAATGAATACATGCATACAGGTGTTAACGAATACAAGTACACAGGTATAAATGTATACATGTTGCCAAGAGATAGCTGTTGAAGTAGATTTTTTTGAATATGGACGTATTATCATGCCATCGGAATAGATACGGTATTCTGTCATCTTATCCGAATTACATACAGCAATTGCAATATTATGTACAAATAATATAGTATTATGGTTGGTAATTTGAAAAATAAGCGTATCTTTGCCGATGAAAACATAATAAAAACGGAGATGGCAGATAATAGTAATAAGTCCCCTTTGAGAAGATGGCAGAATAGCATCAACAAGCTGAGCTATGGTGAATTAGAAAATATCATAGCCAACCCCGATATATACAACCCTGATTATTGGAAGCTGGCCAAAAAGAGGATGGATAGACTTTCGTCCGTTCAAGAGTACGAGGTAATGAGAGACTTGGTAAAGCGATGTCTTAAGGAAATGGGCTGCCCTTGTAAAGTTACCAAGGATGGCGATCTCGATTTCTATTTCCAAGGCAGCCACTTCTTAATCACATTGTCTGGTGATCATCATTATCTTGATATCGAGGAGTTTTGTTGGAAAAGAATTCGCATCGATAATACCGAAGCTGTAAAGCAGCTAAAACACGCTGTTAATTATGCAAACTCAAACTGTAGCGTAATTACATATTATGACACTGACATCGACGAACAATATATATGCGTATATTGCACATCACATATTCTGTATCGCCCTGCCATCTCTAATCTGAAAGATTATCTCGATATCCGTCTTAATAACTTCTTCTTTGCTCACGATCTTGTTAATTCAGAAATGACCCTTGTGGCCGAAAGGGAGAAAAAAGAACAGTCGCAGCAGGACTTGGTGAGCATAGACGATTCCCCCAACGATGCGAATTGAGACTTAATATTTAGGTAGTTTTGCTTCAGTTCCCCTCCTATATTATTTATTAATCCCAGCCTTCTTCGTCATTATTCTCCATATAGCGGCTCATGCCATTATCATCCATATCATCCTCAGATGCAGGATCAAAGCCGCGCATATTGTCGTATTTCGGAGATTGTGATGTGGGTGTTGAAGAGGAACCGATTGGAATGGAGGATTCCTCTTCAACTTTTGGCGACTCCACTTGATGGTATACTCTAACAGTATCTACAACAGGTTCCTGAACAACAGGCTCTGTATAATGAGACTTATTACCACATGCAGAGAATGCCAGGAGAAGGAGTATTGTTGCCGTTATACTTTGACATGAGTGTTTCTGAAACATCGCTATTCTTGTACATAAGTTATTGAGAAAGCACGACAACGACGATTAGTTTGACGAACGCTGCCTAAAGAGAATCTTCCGAACTTCTCAAAGATGTCCAGACCACGTGAGAGGGTAATCTTCCAACCATTATCAAGAACAATATTCCTGTCATGATCTGCATCGAAGAAATAGCTAAACTCAATACCTACAGCAGCTAATTCATCCTTCAACTCGTCGAAGGTATCAATCATTTCTGGCACCTTTTCTTCGTCATTCTGAGTATGAAGCTCAATAGTAAGTTCCTCACTATTGTTGCTACATTCACGTACAGTCTGTATAAACTCCACAAGGTTTTCTATCTGGAATGGTGCACGGATGTAAGGATCGGTTATAACAACGTGCGATGCCGTTTCAAGATAGTCCCCAAATAGTTTCTTGTATGAAACATTTGACTGATTGGCTCTGATTTCAACGAATTTTGAAGCCAGTTTCTTCTGCTTGACCTGTTCTTCTGGAGCCTTAATCTCCTTAGAAGGTTCTGGCTCTTCGGTTTTCCCTACTGTAGTGTCTGGCAACTCAGAAGTCTCATCGTCTGGTAATGTTTGCTCATGAGCAGGAACGAATTCGTTTTCTATTTGTTCCAGTGTCAACACCTTGTGCTTTTCTCCTGTCTTAACATTGATATACTCAAACTTGGCAGGTTCTGCAGTAAATGTTTCGTCGATGACGTAAAGCTGGTCTTTCACGCGTTTACGGCATTCTGCAGCGAACTCAATTAATTCAAAAGCTTCCTCGTCTGTAATCTTTTGATCAGGATAGATTAACTTTACCATTCCTGAGAATGTCTTGCGTATTGCCAAGTGATCGCGCTCAGACAGTGAACCATCAAATTTAGCATAATCCTTTAGCATACCTGTCAAATCAGTATTTCGCATGGCATGAAGAACTGCGGCAATATAGTCTGTAATTAGGCCGTATCCCTTAGAGAAGCTGTCTTTCTTCAGCATCTTTATTTCCCATCCTGGGTTATACAGATGGATTCGATCAAGGAATGCACCCTTAACAAATGGGGTTGGAATACTTTCAAAAAGATGGCTGTTCTTCAGCATGTATGGGACAGTATGCTTCGTATTGCCCACAAACGACATAGAAGCAGACGCTTCGTGAGTAGCCTTACCGCGGTTAAACGATTTGTTGGCAAGGTAATTCTGCATGATGTCAATCAGTGTCGGCTCTACGGCACGACCTTTCTGTTGCTCAAACTCATCCCAAGCTACTACATCCCAATAACCAACCAGACCGAGAAGTTCCTTATTACCAGACATCTTCACAAATAATCGAGCAGATGTCACATCACCGCCACTAACCAATACACCATAAGGTGATAGCTCCTGGAAAACATGGCTCTTACCAGTTCCCTTGGGACCAAGTTCAACAAAGTTGAAGTTGTTTTCTACATGTGGCAGCAGACGGGCCAATGTAATGAACTTCTCTCTTCTGTTCATTAATTCAGGATTCAGACCAACGGTATGCATCATGAAATCAATCCATTCTTCAGTAGTGAATTGCTGACGTTGTGCAATATAGTCTTGTACGTCAATATTCGAAATCTGGATTGGTTTCAATGTCTGGATGTCCCAACGCATTTTAATATCTTCTCCCTGTATATAACCGATGGTGACAATACACCACACGCCATTACCTGAAAGTAACTTTGGGTTAGCTTTGACATACTGAGTGCCAATTGGCACATGAGTCAATCCGAGATTAGCAAACTCTGCTTCATACTGGTCTGCTTTCTCGTTCAATGTCACAGATATCTTATCAATGACGCGATAACGACCTGCCTCACGAATCTTTCCTTTTACAGATTCTGCTTCTGCACGATGAACATAGTTGTTTTGAATTACCTGTTTTACTTTTTCCAGTCCCTGCTCGATGGCTTCTTCGTCATCGGTTGCGCAGTACTGACCTAATAGGTACTCCAACACATATGTTGGAACAGGAAGACCACCTTTTACTTGGAAAGCAAGGTCTTTTCTTACCACTTTGCCTATAAAGGCACTCATTATCTTCTGCTGTAGTGTCATATCTATAGTTTTTTAGAAATCTTGTTCTATCATTGTATTATTCTTCACAGTCTCTTTGATCAGAGGATTAAGCCTATCCTCCACATCATAGACACGCAACTGGAGTACACTCGATGTAACTGATTTATTTAAGTTTAGTGTCACCTCGAATACACGGTTATTCAGATTCGCAGAATCAGTACTATTCAGTAGCAATTCTTTTTCAACTGTTACAGGGTCATCACCATTAAATACTTGGCAGACTATTCTACGTTCCATAATAGTCATCGATACAGCTTCCGACTGGATTAAATGGAACTTCAAACGGCTACTTACCATATTTAGGTTGTGATTCATCAATGAAACACCGACCTTTTCCGTCTTATCAGTTCTGCGCTGACTGCTCTTGATTACAGGAATAATCATTTCCTGAAGCGTAGCACCTCCATGGGCAAAATTATATCCACCTGGTGCCGCCAGTCTATTTGTTCCATAAGGAACAGCTACAAAGGTCTGTTTTGCTGCAGAAATGCCAGAAACATTTTCCAAGGGGAATTTAGCTATTCCCTCCACCTCAACAGTGCTGTCTGTAAGATAGTATCGAGTTTTCTTTTCAATATTTGGGTCGTTGATACTATGTTTATCTTTCTCTTCAAAATGAATATCATTATAGATAAAGCCGTGGTCAGCAGTTACAATCACGTTGGCTACATTCCATGTGGCGTGGAGTCTCTTAACCAATACCGCCAACTGATTAATCGCCGTCCTGCAAGAACGGATAATCTCGAACGGATTCTGAGGGTGACTATTCTCATCTATAACATCGTGGAAAATATAGACAAGTGGACGCTTAAATAGTTCACGGTTACTCGTCTGGTCACCATTCATTACATCCTCATATTTTACGCATACGGCTCCCTCTTTGTATTTAGCCAAATGGGCTGTTCGTTGTTCGGTAGTAACAAGAACCTGACCGTCAATTACCAACTCTGTTCCCTGCAGTTCTAATGTGCGATGTGGCAATAATGCTGTTTTGCAGTACTTGGTTTCTGTGGGTAGCATAGCCTTGTAAGGGTAAAGCTTTGCAATATGCTTCTCCTTCGACAATTCTTGCATCAATTCTGCTGCTACCTCATAACGCAATGCATCCGAAATGATTATTACTTGCTTAGCACTTGGTTCACTTTCGTTATTATAGAAGTCCTCCTGTTTGCAGATACTTAAGCTATCAAATAAGTCATCGCGTTCTTTCACACATGTCAACCATTCCAGATTAAGTACATTGGCCAGTTTCGCATATTCTTGATCCAACTGGTTCTTAACATTGTTGATGGTCTGGCATATAGGATTCTCTTTTGTTATCAAGTCGTGATATGCCTCCAAACAATGACGATAAATCTTATCTGCCAAATAGAGGCCATTGTCCCGGTCTATGTATTTTTGCACATAATCTTCAGGGGTGTTAAGTTTCATAGTTCCTACATTCTTTACCTTTTCGTAGTACAAGGCAACCTGTTCAATGAACTTAATCACCACTTGAATATCAGCCTGAGGCGAGAATTTCAATGCCATGTTACGCATTCTGTCATTCACGTCTTCTGGCTCCGTCATAAGTTTCTTTTCAAGAATCTCTTTGAGGATTGGCCAACACAGAGCTTCGGGCATATAGTTATATTGTGCATCAATACCATATACACTTATTATTTCCTCTTCCTTAATGTCCTTTGCGAGTTCTGCCATTGCTTGGCTAAATTTCTCCGACCACTGACGATTCTGTAGACCATATTCATACACCTTATTCTGGCCTTCAAGCATCATCTGATTCTTTATCTTATATTGCTTATAATTATCACCCTGTGCTGCGTCAAGCAATTGTGTGATACTATTGTATTTTAAGCACTCAGCCACCTCCTTCATCTTTTGATCAGAATTAGGACTATAGGTTCTGTCGAACAGACGATTGAGTTTCGCATCTACTGCTTTCTTTGCATCAAGATTTTTAGATAATCGATGGAAGAAGTCATTGCGTTTCTTCTCCTCCGACTGCAAGCCAAGTACCAGCATGTGTACAATGATTGGTTCCCAATCCAGCAATTTCTTCTCTCCCATGTACGAAGAGATGAACGCTCTACACACCAGATCCTCGCTGAATGTCTCAGGAGCCAAATGTCCAGCTAACATTGAACTAATCTTGGTAGATTGTATCTCGCTGATATTACTCTTGATAAACAGGCGGAACTTCTCTGGTAGGTTATATTGCTGCATAAAGCTCTCATAGTCGTCCTCCTTGAACTCCATATTGGCTTTTAGCATATCCAGTAGTGGAAACACCAGCATTTGTTCTTCTGTCTTTGGACAAGTCTTGTCCGTAAAGAGGAGCACAACATTTTTATCCTTCCAGGCATTCTCTATTGCGTACTTGATATTAAACCAAGCACCATCAAACACCTTGTATATATAATTCTCTGGCCACTCTACCAGTTCCAACTCCGTAAAGTTGATATTCATCTTGTCGAAGATGAACAGAACGTGCAGTTGCGGGTTACGTTCAAAATAGCTATATATTCTTTCCTGTACCATAATACATTTATTAATCAATCTCTTTGCATGCCTGAATGAATGTTTTAACTTTCCCTTTGAATTTTGCCAATCTTTCCAGTCTCACATCAGATATGATGATTGTCGTACTTAAAGAACGGCTGGTCGCTACATTGAATCGCCTTACATCAAGAGCAAAGGCTGGACTTCCTGCTGGGAGATACAACACAGCATAGTCAACTGTCATACCCTGTATTCGGTCGATTGTTTCTACCGTAAAGTCCTTCAGTTTGCGTCTGTCTGTTTGTAACTCACTTTGCAACTTCCTGACAGTCTCACGAAATGGGGATATAATAGCCACACTACTTTCGGGTCGATGTTTCTCTATTGCTTGAACAAGTTCTGCGATAAAGTTAATGGACCTATCATTATAGTTCTGGTCAACAAACCCACTAATGAACTTAAACAACACTCCACCTTCACGTGGGAAATACTTTTCATTCAATCCGTTGAAATCTATATATTCCTTCTTCACTGAGCGGAAATTGTTGCTGTAAAATAGCTTGGTAAGTTCTGCACTCTTCTGTGTTAAACGGAAGGTTGTAACGATTCTGTAACTCTTGATGGATGTACCTAAGGCGTATGCGCTCATCCCGTTACATTGAACGTCTACATTCCATAGTTCATATTCTGGCTTTTGACCAGGACCTTGAACGATAGGCGGCAACTGCATTGGATCGCCGACTATCAGACATTGATCGCCTAATGATTTGAACGCTACTATTGTAGTCAGAAATGCCTGAGACGCTTCTTCAATTACAATCAAATCAAACATACCATTAGCAGATTGGTCGTCACTATTAACGCCAATGACTGATGATAGTTTATAATATGTAGTACATAACAGACAGCCTTTGGGAATAACCAGATTGTTCTTGGCAGGTTTCAAACCTACAGCGGTCTTTGCTTCATCAGCTTTGAGCGAAGTCTTAAATATCTTGCCTTCTGCTAATTCTTGGCTTAATGGCGATTGTTTCGCTAATTCTACAAGTCCCGAATTTGCCATTGTTGCCACGCAAACGTTTTTCCCTTGTTTAAGGTATGATGAGACGATAGTCGCTATTGTGTAACTCTTACCTGTGCCTGGCGGGCCTTGAAGAATACTGCATCCATCATTGTTTAGAGTGCTCAAAACAGTATCGGATATGATGTTAGGTTGGCTTTCAGAATAAGCCAGTTCTTCGGGTTGCCACTCGTCATAACTGATTTGTGGCTTTAGAAGTAACTCTTTTGAGTCATGATGATTATGTGTATAAAAAGCAAGATTGTCGAAATATTCTGTAGGAGGATATGAATCGTACAATAACGCAGTTATCATTTTTCCTCTATTATTAACGCATTCATTAATAAAAGAGAACATTTCAATATCAATCGAACCACAGACAATATAATCATATTGAGTATCTGGACTTTTCCTGAAATATAGTGGCATAATGTCTGATTCTCCCATGCGCAGACCGTCACCATCGTGGAATGTGCGGAATGTAATATCCCACATGAGGGCACTCTGCCCATAAGCGTCTTTTGCTTTCTTCGTTACGATGCTGAAACTCTTTATCATTTTCAGTCGAGGAGCATACCCTTTACGAATTTTGATGGTGATATGACCTGACTTTTGTGAAGCATAGACAATCGTACCCATATTCAAAGCCCCATCTTTAAGCAACATGCTTACCGATGAGTCGAGAATGTGGCTGTATTCTCTTTCAACTTCGCGCTTTTGGTCGCGGAAGAAACGTACATAATTGTTTATCGTCTCATTATTCGTCATACCAGATCTGGATCATATTCATTATCATTCTTTGAACTCGTATCTGATGGCTCAAAAATGAAGTCATCTCCATGTGTCTTTATAGTTCGTATCATCGTGTAAATATTGCCATCCATTCCAGGGAAATGGGAGTCATACACCTTGTTCACGAAACGACCTTTATCATTACCTGTTACTTGTACAAGTATTGCGTCCTTATCTATCATATCCATCAATTCTTTCTGAGAGCGAATATAGAGGAACTGGTTTGCTTTCTTGCCGTAATA
>Ga0265301_10002401_pt1 | contig 21664 bp, 18 predicted proteins | sample AusTroGonzalo_MG_2_FD_193488 | JGI IMG/M metagenome (GOLD analysis project Ga0265301, IMG submission 193488) | Bovine rumen microbial communities from tropical cattle in Woodstock, Queensland, Australia - Gonzalo_04 | ecosystem: Host-associated > Mammals > Digestive system > Stomach > Rumen ... | reverse complement strand
AAGCCCGAAAGGAGTTTTGAGGAGGGGACGTGTCGAGAGATGGGGCGGGACAGGCCTGAAGAAAGGAGTTTTTGGGGCGTGTCTAGGGGGCAGGGGACGTATCCGGAAAGCGTTCGGGGGGCATGTCGGGTGGAAGCGCGGGGCTCAGTTGCCACCGGAGTAAAAAAAAGGGAGCGCTTCCTCCATCATTCACTTCAAGGAATGCAGCGAAGGCGGCTTCGGGGGCAAAATGCGACGGAATCAGTCGTCCCCGGCGGTCAGCGTAACGTTGTCGAGGCAGGCTTCGCCCTTCACGACCTCCACGCCGAACTGGAAGAAATCGTCCCTGGCGAGGCCATTGACGGAGAAACGGGTGGTCATCCGGAATGGACGCCTGTCCGTGAGTCTGGCGGTTGCGACCGGGACGGTCTGCCGTTCACCATTCCGGCACACGTCGTACAGCACGGTAATCTCCGTCCCACTGCTTCCCCGGACCAGCAGGGTGCATTCGTAGCTCCCGTTGGAGAGTTGACGGTCGAACATGAGGCGGGCGGGGACGTCCGGCGCCTGAATGCGCGCGGAACGGTTTCCTGCAATGGCGTCCGCGCCGGAGACCATGCCGCATTCCGGCAGGCGCTGGCGCGGGATGTTGATGAGGTTCCTGACCCAATCCCACCGGACTTCCAGCATGGCGTCAAGTTTCCTCTTCTCCGGAGGATTTGCGCTGAAAAAGGCGTTTCGCGGCGTGCTGAATTCGTCCGTGGCGGTCATGGCGCCTTCCGACACGTGCCGTTTGAACTTCGCGTTGGACTCTTCCGGGGAATCCGCGAGCTCGAAATCGCCGTTCTCCAGCAGGTTGGCCGGACAGGGGCCGATTTTGCTTGCGGAGACCGGGACGCACGCGTTTGCGGCATCCGGGACGATGGCATAAATGAGGCGGTATTTCGGTTTTTTCTTGTTTTCGCTCAGGGAAACGATCTTTGTGATCCTGTATCCGTCCTTTTCCGGTTCCGCATCCGGATCCCGCGACATAACATTCACGAGGGTCTCCGGGTACACCCGATCATAATCCGCGAGATATTCGTCGAACGTCATTTCATCGTCCATCGTTTCCATGCGGTTCCGGTCGAGACCGCCGATCACGCCGATGCGGAAGAAGTTTTCCTTCTGAACCGTAAACACATGGCTTTCCTTCGCGGCGTCGATGCCGGAGAAAACCTCCGCCACAATATCGTAGTGCTGGTTCCGGGTCAGTCCGTTGAAGTTCATGCAGAACATCACCACGGACGAAGCGATGATGGCCGCAAGCAGTGCGAGCCGGACGAGGAGCCGACGCCGTTTGCTGAGGCCATCAAAGAGGAAGAAGGCCGCGAAGAGGACGAACGGCAGGATCAGCCCGGACGAATATCGCGAGGAAATGTTCAGAAAGAATACCCGCCAGAAGATCATGAACGCGGTCACGAAGAGGGCGATGTAGAGATACGCCTTTTCCTTCAGGTCTTTTTGATGGCGCAGAAACAGAAGGACGCTGATGACCGCCCAGGCGAAGACGACTTCGTTTACGCCTTTCGGGATGTTTTCAAATCCCTTGAAGATCACGACCAGCAGGAGGCAGACGAGCGCCAGCATGCAGGCGGCGATCTTTGCGAGTGTCATTTTCATTTTTGCTCTTTCAGCCATTGCCGGTCTCCCCGTAAAACAAAATCAACCGTGAAGGGCGAGCATGGCCCGGTTGATCCATGCGACGATCTTCCACGGACTGAAGAAGAACTTGTAGTCGAAATCGACGAAGGAGAGCAGAAGGAGGAACGAGAGGGCGAAGAACGCGAAGAAAACGGCCGACCGGACGAACACCTGTTTGAGCTTGATCTTTTTGAAGAAGAACAGCAGGAGCAGGACAAGCGGCGCAAGCAGGGCGAACTCGAATGCTTCGTGGCGGCAGAAGACCGCGAGGGAGAGCAGGATGCCGCAGATGCCCCATTTCAGCGTGGAATCATCCATGATCGCGTCGGTCGCCGCCATGAACAGGAGGGCGTTGAACAGAAGGTAGAAGTTCTCGCGCTGCGGCTGAACGGAAAGCGTCACGAAATCGGGTTGAAAGATCAGTACGAACGTCGCCAGGAGCGCGATGCGGATGTTCCGGCTGAGCTTCAGCGCGAAGAAGAATCCGACGACGGGAATCAGCGAGCCGAGAAATTGCGAAATGGCCCTGCCGGTGATGTCGGCGCTGAAGCCGTACGCCATGACGCTCTTGATGGCCCAGGGGACCAGCGGGGGCGTGCGGGTGGGACCGTCCTGCTCGTAGAAAAGGTAGTGGCCGGTGTCGAACCAGCTGTCCGCCCATGCGAGGTACAGCGTGGAATCGCGGCCGAGTCCCGGGTCCAGGGCGAGCTTCAGCAGACGGAACGCCAGCGCCGCCGCGAAGATCAGCAGCGAAATGCACAGCAGCGAGTTGAATCTGGCGTTCTTTCTGGTCGGGCAAAGCAATTGCATAGATGAAAGCGTTCCGGGAGAGCCTGTAAGTGAAACTGGATGCGGGCGGATTCGCGCCGCCGTTTCCATAATATACCGTTCCTATCGGTGAAATACAAACAAAAGTGCGAAAATAACGTGGATTTGTCCTGGACGGATGACCGGTCGGCGTCCGCGACGGGTTTCTTTATCTTTGCTTATCAAATTATTTGACAAACGCTTCCCACGCGTGTATATTAATACTTACTTTTTTGAAACAGACAAATTGCAGTTTTTCGGGGTTTGGTGAGAGTCCAGACCGGCGGTGAAAGTCCGCGAACCGGCGCGAGCCGGCCGACGTGGTGGAAATCCACGACCGACGGTGAACGGACCGCAGGGCGGCGCGGAGGATGCGCGGCACGGCGGCGAGGCAGTCCGGATGAGAGAATCATTGCAGCGTCGCATGTTCTTTGCGCAAAAAGTCCCGATGCCGCAGAACAAATTACGAGGTCAATCGAGAATGGACAGCAGATTTGATGCCGTGGAAAGCGTCCTGGAGGACGTCCGCGCAGGCCGGCTCGTGATCGTCACAGACGACGAGAAACGCGAGAACGAAGGCGATCTGGTATGCGCGGCGGAGAAGATCACGCCGGAACATGTGAATTTCATGATCACCCATGCACGCGGACTGGTCTGCGCCCCGATCACGGAGGCGCGGGCGAAGGAGCTCAAAATCTACCGCGCGCCGTCCACCGACCACTTCAAGACCGCGTTTACGGAGAGCGTCGACGTGCTGACCGGGACCACCGGCATCAGCGCGGCCGACCGCGCGGCCACCATCAAGGCACTCCTCAACCCCGAGGCGAAACGCGAAGACTTCGGCATTCCCGGGCACGTATTCCCGATCGCGGCGCGTCCGGGCGGCGTGCTGCAGCGCACGGGCCACACGGAGGCGTCCGTGGACCTGGCGCGTCTGGCCGGGCTTCAGCCCGCGGCGGTCATCTGCGAGATCACGAAGGACGACGGCACGATGGCGCGTCTGGACGACCTCGCGGCGTTCAAGGAGAAATTCGGCCTGAAGCTCTGCTCCATCGCGAGCCTCATCGAATACCGCCGCCGCACGGAAAAGCTCGTGGAGGAGGAACTCTGCGTGAAGCTCCCGACCGCCTACGGCGACTTCATGCTCCACATGTTCCGCTCCAAGCTTGACGACGCCTGCCACCTGGCGCTCGTGCACGGCGACGTGGCCTCCGCGAAATCCGTGCTCGTCCGCATGCACAGCGAATGCCTCACGGGTGATGTCTTCGGCTCCATGCGCTGCGACTGCGGCGACCAGCTTCACACGGCCATGCGCATGATCGCGCAGGAAGGCGCGGGCGTGCTGGTCTACCTGCGGCAGGAAGGACGCGGCATCGGCCTCGCGAACAAGCTTCGCGCCTACAAGCTGCAGGAGGAGGGCTGCGACACGGTCGAGGCCAACATCCGCCTCGGGTTCCCCCCCGACCTGCGCGAATACGGCATCGGCGCGCAGATTCTGCTCGACCTCGGTGTGAAGCGCCTCCGCCTCCTCACGAACAACCCGATGAAGGTTGTCGGCATCGACGGCTACGGGCTTACCATCGACGAGCGCGTCCCGATCGTGATCGAGCCCGGCAAATACAACAAGCACTACCTCGACACCAAACGGGACAAGATGGGGCACCTGATCTGACCAGTCTTCCCCCCCGAATAACCGAACTGAAATCACATCAAATTCAACATACAATCACAGGAGAAACAATCATGGCCAACGACGAAATCACCGTGCTGGAAGGCAACCTGAACGCCGCCGGACTCAAAATCGCCATCGTGTGCGCCCGTTTCAACGAATTCTTCGTCTCCAAGCTCTTCAGCGGAGCCGTCGACGCGATCGTCCGCCACGGCGGAAGCGCCGAAAACATCACGCAGACCTGGGTGCCCGGTTCCTTCGAGCTCCCGTTTGCCGTTTCCAAGCTCGCGAAAAGCGGCAAGTTCGACGCCGTCGTCGCGCTCGGCGTGGTGATCCAGGGCGCCACCGCCCACGCCTCCACCATCTACAGCCAGGTCTCGAAATCCCTCGCCCAGATCGGCATGGACTCCGGCGTCCCGGTTATCTACGGCGTCGTCACGGTCGAGAACATCGAGCAGGCGATCGAGCGGTCCGGCACCAAGGCGGGCAACCGCGGAGCCGACGCGGCCGTGGCCGCCATCGAGATGGCGAACCTGAACAAGCAACTCTGAACCGTTACCCGTTTTTCACTCAGACCTCAGATTTCAGCACCGAGCTACCGATGAATACAGAATCAGACCTTGAAAACGAAGCCGGAGACGTTTTCCCCGAACAGAAACAGCCGGCCGCGGGCAGCAAAAAGAAGCATCAGCCGCAGTTCCAGCCCCATCAGCACTTCAAGCGCCTCGGCCGCGAGCTGGCCATGCAGTACCTTTTCGAATGCGACCTGCGCGACAGCGTGACCGAGCAGGGCACGATGGAGGATTTCTGGGAGCAGGCCGAAGAATCCGGCGAGTTCCCGGACGCACGCGTTTTCCGCCGTGCGAAAGCCTACGCCGAAATCCTGATCGGGCACGTTCAGGCCAACGACGACGAGATCACCGGGTATCTCGGCAGATTCTCCGAAAAGTGGGATGTCGAGCGCATGTCCGCCGTGGACCGCAACATCATGAAGGTGGCCGTGGCGGAAATGCTCTTCTGCAACGACATCCCGCACCTCGTGAGCATCGACGAAGCCATCGAGATTTCGAAGGACTTCAGCGACGAGAAGTCGGGCGTCTTCATCAACGGCATCCTGAACGGCATCAAGAACGAGATCGAAAAGAAGCCCGCGGACGGCAGGACGGAGTAAGGAAACATGCTTTCCCTCTTTTCCAAATTCAAAAACGGCCTGCAGAAGACGGCTGTCGCCGTCAACCGCAAGATCGCCGGGCTCTTCACCGGCAGCAGAGAATGGACCGAGGAGGATTTCGCCGAGCTGGAAAAGACGCTGATCGGCACGGACCTCGGCATGTCGGCCTCGCGCGCCATCGTGCAGAATATTCGCGAACGCTACAAGCTCGGCGAGCTTAAGTCGTCCGACGATATTTCCCGTGTGGCGGCCGCCGAGCTCAAGAAGATCCTCTCCGAGGGCGCCCGTCCCATGCGGAAGAACCCCGACGGCGTGACCGTGCTGCTCTTCGTTGGCGTGAACGGCAGCGGCAAGACCACCACGATCGGCAAGCTCGCCGCCGCCTTGACGCAGGACGGAAACCGCGTGATGCTCGGCGCGTGCGACACCTTCCGCGCGGCTGCCGTGGAACAGCTCACATTGTGGGCGGAACGCACCGGCAGCCAGATCGTCGCGGCGAAGCAGGGGGCCGACCCCGCGTCCGTGGCGTTCGACGCCGTGAAGTCCGCCGTTGCCAAGAACGTGGACTATCTCCTTATCGACACCGCCGGCCGTCAGCAGAACCGCAAGAACCTGATGGACGAACTGGCCAAGATCACCCGCATCATCAACAAGGTCCTGCCCGGCGCGCCTCACGAGACCATCCTGACCATCGACGCCAGCCACGGCAGCAACTCCATTTCTCAGGCGCGCGAGTTCGCGTCCATCTCCGGGGCCTCCGCCATGATCCTCACGAAGATGGACGGCACGGGGAAGGGGGGCGCCGCCTGCGCAGCCCAGCGCGAATTCGCCCTGCCGATCCTGTTCGTCGGGCTCGGCGAACAGCCGGACGACCTGCAGGCGTTTGACCCGGAGACCTACGCGAACGCCATCTTTCCGCCGGACGCAGGATCGGAACCCGAACCGTAACACCAAGCCCGAATCCGAATCACGGAGCTTTTCATCATGCTTTTATCCGTCAGACATTCGCAGATCAACGGCGAAACCGCCGTCCCGGGATCCAAATCCCATACCATCCGCGCACTCGCCATCGCCGCTCTCGCGAAAGGCACCTCCGTCATCAAGATGCCCCTCGTTTCCGACGACACTCTCTCCTGTCTTTCCGCCGCCTGCGCCCTCGGCGCATGGGTCCGCCGCGGCGACGACTCCACGTGGCAGGTGTTCGGCACCGGCGGCCGCCTGATCGAACCGGCGCACCCGCTTGACATGGGGAATTCCGGCACGGGCTTGCGCATCTTCAGCGCGCTGGCCTCCCTTTCGTCCTCGCCCATTTCCTTCGGCGGCGACGAATCCCTGCAGAACCGTCCGATGGCGGCCCTGCTGTCCGCGCTGAACGACCTCGGCGCGAAGACCGAATCCGCAGACGGCCACTGCCCCCTGACCGTGACCGGCCCCATCCACGGCGGCGAAACCACCGTCGACGGCACCTCCTCGCAGTATCTTTCCGCGCTGCTGCTCGCCGCGCCCCTCGCGGACGGCGACACCATCCTGAACGTGCCGTTCCTGAACGAGGTCCCCTACGTCGAAATGACGCTTGCCTGGCTGAAGCGCCAGAACATCAACCTGAAATACAACAAGAACTTCACGCGGTTCCATGTGGTCGGCGGACAGCAGTTCAAGCCGTTCGTCGAAACGATCCCCGGCGACTTCTCCACGGCGGCCTTCCCGCTCGCAGCGGCCATCGTCACAGGCGGCGGCATCAAGATACGCAACCTCGACTTCAAAGACCCGCAGGGCGACAAGGCCTTCATCGATTTTGCCCGTCAGATGGGTGCGAAGATTGAGACCGGTTCCGGGTTCGCCACCGTGAAGCCCGGCCCCGTGAAGCTCCATTCCGCCGAGCTCGACCTGAACTCCACGCCCGACCTGCTGCCCATCCTGTCCGTCGTGGCCGCATGCGCCGACGGCATCACCGTGCTGAAGAATGTGGCGCAGGCCCGCCTGAAGGAGACCGACCGCATCGCCGTCATGGCGCACGAGCTCACCAAGATGGGAATTCAGGTCGAGGAATTCGAGGATGGCATGGCGGTCACCGGCGGCAAGCTGAAGCCCGCCCACGTCGACAGCTTCCGCGACCACCGCGTGGCTATGTCCCTCGCCATCGCCGGCATGACCTGCGGCGCGAAGGAGACGGAGCCGACCGTGATCGACGCCGCCGAGAGCATCGCAGTCACGTATCCGACGTTCGTCGAAGACTTCATCCGGCTTGGAGCCGGGTTCTACCTCGTCTGACGTCGCGCCCGGCGGAATCCCATGCCTGGCCCGTCATCCAACCTGACTTAACCCGGAAAGGCTCTCCCGTGATCTTCAACGGCTCGGAAACATGGTCCGTCGACTGGGACAACCCCGATGCCCCGTACGAGCTTGACGCGCACGGGCTGATCGCCGCGCCCGGAGAGACGCTCGAATCGTATTCCGCTCGTATTGACGAGCTGCTGCGCACCCGCGCCCGGTTCGACCTCTGCGCCGACGGACAGAACGGAGCCGGACAGCTGGAGAATGAAGTCGGGTTCAAGATAGGCGAAGTCGAGCCGATCGACGCCGCGATCGTGGCCGAGGCCGCGGACAGGACGGAAAAGCTCTTCGGATTCCGCGCGGACTGGGTCCCGGCGTTCTTCCCCTCGCGCGGACTGGGCCTTCTGTGGGGTGGCTGCACCGTCATCACGGACTCCGGATTCCCTGTTTTTTTCCTGCGGCGCGGGTTCCGCAACAAGCCGAAATGGTTCATCTACCGCCGCGACGAGCTCCTGGCGCACGAACTCTGCCATGCGGTGCGCGGCTGCATCGAGGATGAGACCTACGAGGAGCATTTCGCCTACATGACCTCGGCCAGCGCGTTCCGCCGCTGGAGCGGGAACTGTTTCCGCCGGGAACGCGACGCGATCATATTCCTGATCCCGGTCGCCCTGCTGCTCGTCGTGCAGATCATCGTCTACGCCGGCGTGCTGAATCTCCCGCTTTGGCCGTTCTGGATCATTGCGTTCGCATTCCCCGCGTTCCTGATCGGACGAAACATCCCGGAGCGCCGCACGTTTTTCGCCGCCCGGTCGAAGCTGGAACGCCTCGGCTTCGCCAATCCCGACGCCGCGCTGTTCCGCATGACCGCGGAGGAAATCCGCAGCCTGGCGCGCACGCCGGACGACCGCCTCGCATCTTTCCTTCAGGACAAGGCCGGCGCCGAACTGCGCTGGCAGATCCTGATCCACCGCTTCCAGCAACCGCAAACGGAGACGCCACATGAAAACAGTTTCCCGGAATGACCTCGTACAGTTTCTCGACCAGCTCCTCGAACTTGACCGCTGGCCGGACGACCCGTCCAACAATGGCCTTCAGTTCGCCGGGGATGCCGAAGTCGCGAAGGCCGTCTTCGCGGTCGACGCTTCCGCCGCGCTTTTCTGCAAGGCCGCCGATCTCGACGCGGGATTCCTTTTCGTGCATCACGGCATTTCGTGGGGGAGCGGCATTCGCCGCATCGACGGCATTCTGGCGGACCGAGTCAAACTGCTCGCGGCGAATGGCATGTCCCTCTACGCCGCCCATCTTCCGCTCGACGCCCATCCGCGATTCGGCCACAACGCACGCCTCGCGGCCATGATCGGCCTCGCCGACCTCCGCATGTTCGGCGCGTATCACGGCAAGCCGATCGGATTCCGCGGCGTCCTGCCGGAAAAGAAAACGGTCGCCGAGCTCGCACGGATATTTGACAAATCCCTCCCGTCGAACGGGCCGTACACGATCATCGGGGACCCGGACCGGACGGTCGAAACCGTCGGCGTGATTTCCGGCGGCGGCGCGTGGCCCGAGCTCTTCGACGAGTTCGCGCTGGACCCGCTGGACTGCCTCGTCACCGGCGAGGCCACGCACGAGGTGTTCCATCCCGCGAAGGAGGCGGAGACCGCCATTCTCACGCTCGGGCATTACCGTTCCGAGACGCCCGGCGTCTTCGCCGTCATGGACCTCGTGAAATCGAAATTCGGCATCGAAACGACCTTCGTCGACCTCCCGACCAATATGTGACCTTTCCCCGGCTTTCCGAAAGCCGTCTGAAATGGGGAATGAAAATACCGTCCGCGCTCGTGTGTATCCGCGGACGCGCCGACTATGTGATTGCTCCCGGGCCCGCGCTCAGCGGCGGCGGTGGAGGCGCTGGACTTCCGAGTAGAAATCCAGAATCTTGTCCGAGATGACTTCCCGGGAATACTTTTCGCGGGCATCCGCCTCGGCGGCCTCCGTGATCCTGCCGCGCAGGTCCGCGTCGGAGTCGAGCCTCCGAATCAGATCGGCCCACTCGTGGGGTGCGCCTTCAGCCGGAGCGAAGAATCCGTTCTCCCCGTCGCGAATGAGCGTCTTCAGTCCGCCGACCTCCGAGGCGATGACGGGCGTGCCTGCGCTCCAGGCCTCCAGCACCACGATGCCGAACGGCTCTTTCAGGGCGGGCAGCAGGAACGCTGAGGCCGCGTGGTAGGCCGCCGGGAGCAGGGAGGAATCGGGCGGCACGCCGTTGATCAGGGTGACGTGGTCCGTGAGGTTCATGAGGCGGATTTTCTCGCGGAGCTTTTCCATATACCATTCCGCAGTGGGCGTGCCGATGAGGACCAGCTGCCATCCTTCGCCGAGGAGGGCGAGGATTTCGGGCAGAAGGAGTTGATTTTTCTGATAGTCGATGCGGGAGACGCAGAGCAGAAGTTTTCGGTCCGCCCGGATGCCGACCTTCTTGCGGAAATCGGTTCCGTCGTAGTTGTGGAAATAATTGACGTTCACGCTGTCCGGGAGATGGATGACGGGTTTGTCCGGGAATTGCTCCTTCGCGATGGCGAGCTCGTTTTGATCGACGCAGATGATCCCGTTGGCGAGTTTCAGCGCATCGATGCGGCGGCAGAGGATACGGTCCCTGAGTTTGCCGTACGAGATCATGCCCCTCAGCGGTTTCACCATCCGCTGGATTTCCTCGGGCTCCGTATCGAAATACCCGCCGGCCAGCGTCATGACGTACGGCACGTGCAGCTGTTTCGCGGCGGCGCGGGTCTCGACGGCCATGCGGCCCGGAGTGTAGCAGTGGAGGATATCAAATTCGCCTTTGCGGAGCGCCTTGCGGAGTCCGGACACGATCGGATCGCCGCCATTCCTGTCCAGAAAGTGTTTTTTCTCCTTCGAAAGCGGGAAATACGGGTATTTGTAATGAAAGCGGTGGATTGGGATGGAGTTCTTGACTTCGTCCCTGACGGCGGAAAGCGCGGACGTCGCGAAAACCTCGGATGGATTGCCCTTTTCCTGAAGCGCTACGGCCGTATTCCAGACCACGCTTTCCATTCCGCTCCATTCCGAGAATGCGAAACGCCGGATGATTTGAGCCGTCCTCATGTGAAAACTCCAGAACTCCAAAAACTGATCAAAGATGATTGGGGATTCTCTAATATACACCGTTCCGGCGGAAAAAACAAGAGAAAAAAGTAAAGGGCACCTCTAAAAATTGGTTTTCGGCGGCTTTTCGCGTCTGAGCAAAGTCCAACTGGAAAGATATTCGGTGGTTACGTTCAGGTAGCCACGCTCAAATCTTCCTGCATTGGCCTTTTTACTCATACGCTGAAAATCCATCCGATCGAATTTTTAGAGATACCCTGAAAATGGCATCCAATGCCGCGACAAGGAATCTTTTTCCGGCGGAAAGACGGGCCGTTGCACATTGACGGACAGTTTTTTCATTCGTCGTACAAGTCGATGCTTTTTTTTGAAAAAACATGCCGGATTATTTTGCGCGGAGGCTTATTTCCGGTTGAAAAGAAGAGAAATCGGGGATATATTATTGTTTACCCGCTAACATAACGCGCGACCGGGGGGCGTCATGGCCAAGGATCTCACGAAGGGAAATCCCCTGAAAATCATTCTTTTGTTCTCGATTCCGCTGGCGATCGGGAATGCCTGCAACCAGCTGTACAGCATGGTCGACTCCATGATCGTGGGGCGCTGGTGCGGTCCGGAAAAGCTGGCCGCGGTCGGCAACGCCGGCTCCGTGATCTTCATGCTGCTGGGATTCTTCTGGGGGCTTCCGGCGGGGCTTACGATCATCACGGGGCAGCGGTTCGGCGCGAAGGACGCGCCCGGCGTGCGGAGGTCGTTCTGCGCATCGGTGGTGCTGTGTTCGGCGTTCGTGGCGGCGGTCACGCTGGTGTTCCTGCGGTTCCTGCGGCCAATCCTCGTGACGATGAACACGCCGGAGGAGATTCTGGAGGATTCGCTGCGCTATCTGCGCATCATCGTGGCGGGCACGCCGTCCATGACGTTCTACCTGCTGATGTCGTTTCTGATGCGGTCGCTGGGCGACAGCAGGCGCCCGCTGTATGTGATCGTTTTCGCCTCGTTTCTGAACGCCGGACTCGACCTGCTGCTGGTCTGTAAGTTCGGCATGGAGGTGGCCGGCGCAGCGTACGCCACCGTGGCGTCGCAGTTCGTTTCCGGCCTGATCTGCCTCGGCATCGTGCTGAAGAAATTCCCCGAGCTCCTGCCGTCCGGGCGCTCCGACTGGCGCATCGACTGGCGGTTCTACTGGGAACACCTCCGTGTGGCGATCCCGATGGCCCTGCAGTTCAGCGTGACCGGATTCGGCTGCGTGATCCTGCAGAGCGCATTCAACGAGTTCGGGCCCGGCACCGTGGCGGCGACCACCGCGGCGGGCCGTCTGGAGGGCCTGATCTGCATCCCGTTCTTCGCCATCGGCACCACGCTGGCGGCCTACACGGCCCAGAACAGCGGCGCGAACAACTACCGCCGGATCGTGGTGGGCGTGCGCAGCGGATGGCTGATCACGGCCGTTATCTCGCTGATCGGGACCGTGCTGATGATGGTCTTCAGCGCGCAGCTGCTGCAGATGTTCCTGGACATCGAGGCGTCGCCGGAGATTCTGAAGGCGGGCCGCCAGTATATCTACACAGTCGCCCCGGCCTACATCTCGCTCGGTATGATCCTGATCTTCCGCAACACGCTTCAGGGCATGGGGTGTTCGCTGGTGCCCCTGCTCGGCGGAGCCATGGAGACGGTCAGCCGCATTTTCACGGCGGTCTTCCTGGCGGAATGGTTCGGCTACACGGGTGCGTGCTTTGCTTCCGGCATCACCTGGACCATCACGGGCGTGATGCTGCTCGTGTACTACCTGTACGAAATCCGCGCCCGTCTGAAAGGCAAACGTACCGACCTCGGCGCGAAACATCCCGTCGGCCTCGGGCGTTCCTGCAAATGCGCAAAAAGCTCCCGTCCGACGTGATGGAGTTCAAGTTCGGCGTTCGCGCAGGCTGAAGATGGTTCAGCGTCCGTGGCGGACCAGTAGCGCCGCCCCGCCCGGCATATCTTCCGGCGCCAGGTCGCCGCGTTTCACCAGCGCGTCCAGCGTCGCGTAGAAGTCGTCGACCCAGAAGTCAGCGGCTTGCGGCAGATAATCCGGACTCCGGTCCGGCGGACGCACGTACAGGCAGGTGAATCCGTCCTCGTCGAGCATGTTCAGCATGCCGTCCGCGTCCGGTATCTTTCCGCCCGGGAAATACTTGTCCTGAAAGAACGGCGTGCCGATTTCGCATCCGCGCGGGAAATACAGGGTGCGCTCCTCCAGCACGAGCAGGCATTTGCCGCCTTTGGCGAGGCGGTCCCGCAGGATGTCCACGGCAGGAAGCATGCTGTCCCCGGTGCGGCCGTACAGCAGATCGCGCCGTCCGTCGCCGGTGAACGTCGCGCGGAGGTTTGCGCCGTAGGCGGAGTACATGGCGGGCGGGAACGAAAACAGCGAGAACGCGACCGCGGCCCACAGGAAGATGATCCCGGCGCGACCGCGGACAAGCGGGAAGGCATCCCGCATCGCGAGGGCCAGGAACGCCAGCGACGGGATCAGGAACCGCGCCTGCGGAGAGGACCTCAGCCAGAGAATGACGAGGAACGCCAGCGGCAGGAATGCCGCGCAAATGCGTTTCGGGCGGCGCCAGAGCGCGATCAGGAGCAGACCCGACCACAGGAGCGCCTGAAGCCCGAACACCCCGTCAAACATCCTGGAAAGCGCGGGAAACGTCAGTCCCGGCAGAAGCAGGATGACGGTTATGATGGAGAATCCGGAGAACTTCGCCGTCCCGAGCAGATGGTGATACTCCGATGTCATGGCGTCCGGCGATCCGAAAATGCCGCCGAAATACGGCCAGCACGGATTCCCCGTCGCGATCCACGGCCGCTGATAAAACAGCATGGCGAACAGCGCCCCGGCCGCCGCAAAGAGCAGGATGAACCGGATGTCGTGTCCGCGGCGTTTCCGGATCAGGATATACAGCTGCAGCGCGGCCCCGGCGAATCCGCCCGTCAGCTTGATTGCCGCCATCGCGCCCGCCAGAATCCCGCACGCGACCGCGAATCCGGGCGATTCCGCACGTTTTCCCGGCGCTTTCAGCACGGCTTCCGCGAGCAGGAGCCCCGCGGCAAGCAGCGAGCCCATCAGCGGTTCGGCGTAGCCGGAGATCAGCACATGGACCATGAGCGGGGCGATCAGGAACGAGGCGGCGAAAATGTATGCGCCGATCAGGTTGCGCTTCACGTCTCCGCAGGCCAGCAGGACCAGTGCGGCGAAGAAGCACGCCGTGCCGCCGTAGATCATGAGCTTGACCGCTGCCAGCCCGCCGAACTTCATCATCGGCACATACAGAAATTGCGGAAGCATCGGGAAGCCGGAATAGGGCAGGTCGCGGTAGAGCAGGACGCGTCCGTCGGCGAGCCAGCGGCGCGGCACGGCCAGCTGGTACACGCATTCGTCCCACGACGCGGGATACTGGAATGCGCCGATGGAGAGCACGATCAGCGGGACGAGCACAATCAGAATCTCGAACGGCATCCGCTTTTGAACGGAGAATGAGGGGAAGACTTCCCTGCGGAAGCGGACGAGACATCCTGCTCCGGCGAGCACGGGGAACAGGCACAGAACACACGGGAGCGTCCCCGTGCCGAGGCTCATCAGGACGGCGGCGCAGTAGAACGCGCAAACAGCGAATCCGGCGGCCAGCGAGACCATCCAGAACGTCAGGCCGCGCATCAGGCCGTGTCCGAGCCCGCAGACGCGCAGAAAGCCGTATCCGGTCCCCGCGAAGGCCACGGCGAACGCGAGCGCCACGAACATGGCCGGAACGATCCCGCCGGCCAGATGCGCCAGATATTCCGTCATGCGAACGCTCCGTCAGGATGCGCCGGTCGAGCGTGTCTCACCAGACTTCGCCCTTGGATTCGTAGTATTCGGCCACGTGCGGCACGACCGGCTTGATCAGCTTCTTGATGGCCTTCGCGTACTCGCGGATTTCCCACTGGGCGTGCTCGCTGTCGCGCAGCTCCAGGAAGTGAATCAGGTTGCTCAGGTCGACCGTGCCCCAGAACGTGACCATCATGTTCTGCGACAGCACGCCGCGCGCCTGTTCGCGGCAGACGCCGGCGGCGAGCAGGGCCTCGTAGGCTTTCAGGGACTGTTCGTTCTGGGCGCGGATGAGCTCGCGCAGCGCGGTGTCGTCGAAGTCTTCGCACGCGACGGACGCCTGACGGTTGTTCTCGGCCTGTTTGCGGAGTTTTGGCGGCACGTAGAACTCCATGTCGATCTCGGTGTAGCGCCGCGAAATCTCGTTGTACGACCAGGTGCGATGGCGGTGCCACTGGCCGCGCACGAACAGCGGACAATGCACGCTGAATGTGAAGACGATGTGCTCCAGCGGGCTCGTATGGCGGTTCTCGATCAGGTAATGCAGCAGCGCCACGTCGCGTTCGTCCATCTCCTGACGGATTTTCCCGAACGAAACGCGGGCGGCGTTCACGATCGTGGTTTCGGTGCCGAGCGTGTCGATCAGGCCCACCCAGCCCTGTCCGTCGAGCACTTTCACATGGTTTTCCGGTGGCACGTTCACGTGTGTCAGAGCCATTTCAGTCGTCCCTTCCGCATAAGGTTTTTGTTCAATAAATGAAGTTCCGCATCAATATACAGTCTTTCCTGCACAAAATCAAGCCCGTTTTGTTTATTCTTTTCCTAAAAAGGCGAAAAAGGGCATTCGTACGGACAAAAAAACGGACCCGGAACAAATCCGGGCCCGTCCGATGGTTCTTTTTCCGTGGTTCAGTCAAGCTCGGGAATCGAGCTCAGGCTGAATGGAAAGCTGGCCGTCAGTTCAGCGACCGCCGCCGAAGCCGCCGCCAGGACGCTGGCCGCCGCCCATGCCGCCGCCAGGACGCTGGCCGCCGGGACCGCCGGCGCCGCCGCCCTGACGACCTCCGCCGAAGCCGCCGCCCATGCCGGCGCCCTGACGACCTCCGCCGCGGCCTCCGCGACCGCCGCCGGCATTGTCGCCTGCGGCCTGCGCGATCTTGCCAAGTTCGGTCGGGATGTCGATCTGCTGCGGGCACATGCGGACGCAGCGGCGGCAGCCGATGCATGCGCTGGCCTTGACCTGAAGCTTGTTGTAGGCTTCCTTGAACGCGGCCTCGTCCTTCTTTTCACAGAAGTCGTTCCACACGGCGAAGACCGCCGGGATGTCGATCCTGACCGGGCAGACGTTGCAGTATTTGCAGGCCGTGCAGGGGACGCGGCTCTTGGAGACGCCCAGATACACATCGCGGGCTTCGTCAAGAATCTTGCGTTCGGCATCGGTCAGCGGTTTGAAGTCGGTGAACGTCTCGATGTTCTCCTTCAGGACGTCCATGGTGGTCATGCCGCTGAGGACCGTGAGCACGTTCGGGAGCGAAGCCGCATAACGGAACGCCCAGGATGCCGGGGTAGCCTTGGGATCGGCCTTCTTGAGGACCTCGACGGCTGCCGGGGTAAGCGTTGCGAGCTTGCCGCCCTGCAGGGGCTCCATGATGATAACGGGGATGTCTTTCGAGGTGAGGAACTCGTACATGCGCTTGGCATTCTGCGCGTCCCAGTCCACAAAATTGAGCTGGATCTGGCAGAAATCCCAGTCATGCGCATTTACGATGGTCTCAAGCGCTTCCGGGCTGTCGTGGAAGGAGAAGCCGAGGAGCTTGATCTTTCCGGCCTCTTTCTGCTTCTTGAAATAGTCGTAGAGCTTGAGATTCTCGAACGTGCGGAAACTGTTCGCGTTGAACGCGTGCATGAGGTAGAAATCGAAATACTCGGTCTTGCACGCTTCGAGCTGGCCCTTGAAGGTTGTCTCCGCTTCCGCGGCGCTGCGGAGCGACCAGAGCGGGAGCTTGGTGGCGAGCATATAGGAATCGCGCGGATATTTCTTCATCGCTTCGCCGAGGAACTGCTGGCTTTCGCCGTTGTGGTACGGCTGGGCGGTATCGAAATAGTTCAGTCCGGCTGCCATGGCCGTGTCGACGAGCTTCTGCGCTTCCTCGCGGTCGATTTTGCCGTTCTTGGTCGGAAGACGCATCATGCCGTATCCGAGGAGCGGGACCGTGAGATCGGTCTTCTTGTACTTGCGGCGGCTGACCTTCTTCGAGGCGCTGCCTTCCTTCGCGGGTTCGGACGATTTCGCGTCGGCCGGCGCGACGCCGGTCTGCGCCGCAAGGCGGGATACCGCAGCAAGCGTGGTGAGCGCGGCCGCGCCCTTGATAAACTCTCTTCGGTTCATATAGGGGCCTCCAATCCTGTTCTGTGAATAGTCCGGATGCAAACCATGACGCAGGAGCGTCAGGCCTTCGCGGAGGCGGGTTTGCGCTTCACGATGGCGGAACTGACGATCAGCATCCCGATCCATGTGGCGAGAATCAGCGCAGTCATGGCGCCGCCGACCGTCGCGATCTCCTTCAGGACTTCCGCCGTATTGCCGTCGCGGACTCCGGTCAGGAACGGGAACTGGAAGATGATCTCGCCGTGCCAGATGTGTTCGAATGCGAGCAGGGCGCATCCGCCGAACGAAAGCTTTTCAAGCCAGCCGAGCTTCGTGGCCCAGCTGATGGTTTCCGGGTTGCCGGATTCTTTCGCGACTGTGCGGCGGGCGACTCCGGCTGCGATTGCGGCGGCGAGAGGGGCGGTGAAACAAGCCATTTTGACCTCCTGTTCCTTTCAGGGAGATTTTGCCTCGTCATAAGGCGTTTTGAAGAAAAATCGAGGAGAATCCGAGGCGGGTGCTTCTGCATCCCCGTGCGCGGCTTCATGCCGTTCCGGAGTCTCGTTACTTTATTATATCCCGCATTATCAGAAAAGTCAAGCGGTTTTCCGACGATTTTCCGGCTTTTTTTCCCTTTTTTTAAACAATATTCCTGAGATGGATGCAATGATCGCGCAGACACGATCTTTCCCCTGAACCCGGCAAGCGCGAGGAGGAGTCTTCCGGGGAGGAGACAGGACCTTCGCGAGGTGGCTTTCCCCTCCGGTCCGCGCGGAAAGGCTGCCCTCAATGAAAAATGAAAAAGGCGGCGTCGAATCAAATCGGACGCCGCCATGTGTGCGGATCAGGGCATCGGATCGGGCCGTGCCGGACTCCGCGCTGAGATTACTTCTTGTGGCAAGTGGAATCGCCGGGGCAGCTCTTGTCGCCCGCTTTACGCTTCGGGCAGTCGGTCCAGTCGCCGAAACCTTCCGTGGCGCCGCCGGTCGGGCTGGAGTTGTTGTAGGCGGTCTTCTTGGAGATGTTGTAGGTGCTGGTGCTCGGGAACGTCTGGAACGGCTTCAAGTGCTTGGCATGTCCGTCGAGGTACAGATTGCCGGCGGTGCTGTGGGAGGTCATGCGCTTGTAGATGGAGACCTGCTGATGGACCGCACTGGCGGAACCGGGGCTGTTGAGCTGGGTGGAGGAGAAGGACGCGCTGCCGATGTTGTTGCCCTCGGAAACGTTTTCGCCGATGATGATGAGGGCGGAGGCGGTGTAGACGGAGGTGGTTTTGTTGCCGCTGATATAGCCCTTGGCATCGCCGGTGACTTCACCGCCGTTCGCGTTCAGCGTGAGGGCGATTTTCGGATGGATGACTTCCTGCAGGTTGTTAAGGCTGTAGGACTTCTTGTTGGCGTTCACGGAGTCGCTGGAGGAGTCGGCATCGCAGAAGAAGGACTTCCGGAACGGGGAGTTGTAGCGGTCCTGGCCGAGGGCGTCGATCAGGGCATTTTCCCAGCCGCAGCTGCCGCCGGTCTGCGTGGCGGTGAGAGCGGGCATGTAGTCGTTGAAGCTGGTGGCGTACATCTGATAAGCCTTGGAGAACTGTCCGAGGTTGCTGATGCAGGTGGCGGTGCTCGCACTTTCACGCGCGCTCTGAAGGGCGGGCAGCAGCATGGACGCCAGAATCGCGATGATGCAGATGACGACCAGCAGCTCAATCAGGGTAAATGCGTGCTTGCATTGTTTCATTTTGCGCTTGCCTTTCGATTGGTGTTGTTTTATGGTATGTATTGTTTGTTTGTTGTCAGACGCGGAAGCCGCTTTCCGGAAAGGGAAAGTACAGCACTATATATTATACCGGATTTCTTGAGAAATGCAAATGGCAAAACACGAAAAAGTCGGAAAAAACTATGTCTTTTCAGAGAAAAGTTTCGTTGCTTTTCGGATATTATAGGGTTTTAACCGCTTTCCCCGTTATTTCTTTGTGTGTTCGTACGGGTCGAACTTGTAGGAGCCGTTTTCCTTCATGATGTAGCCGACGCCCGGGAACGGGATGTGCGCGCCGAAGACGACGTTGCCTTCCTTGCTCATGGTCTCCAGGAAGGAGACGCGGGTCTGGTAGGCCAGTTTCTTGTCGTTGTCGAACGAGGCGCAATACTCGGGATGTTCGATCTGAAGGTCGGCCGCATGGACCACGTCGCCGACGAAGCGGAGCCTGCCCTGGCGGTAGTAGCAGTGGCCGGGCGTGTGTCCGACGGCCTTCACCGCGTACAGGCCGGACACGACGGGCTCACCGAAGTTCAGAGTCTGGATGCGGCCGTTGTAGGCGTCGCTGAACTGGCGCAGGATATCGGTCGATTTCATATCCTTGATCTTCGGACTCCAATATTTCCATTCCTCGTAGGAAACATACACCTTTGCGTTCGGGAATACCGCCGCGCCCTTCTTGTCCACGAGTCCGCCGATGTGGTCGGGGTGCAGGTGTGTGAGGAGGATGTAGTTGACCGAGGTCGGCTTCACGTTGATGGTCGCGAGCTTGGTCACGAGCGAGCCGTTCGGGTCGAAGTTGCCCGCGTCGATGAGGAACGTCTTGAAGTTGTACCGCATAAGGAAGCAGTTCACGGAAGACGGGTATTCCTTCTTCAGATTTTCGGCCTTCAGGGAGGACGTCTTGGTGTAGTCGGTGAAGATGCTGCCCTTCATCGTTGTGGCCTTGTCGCGGATGGCGTACACTTCCACGTCGTTGGAGAACGTGAACTTCTTCACATCGGGGGAGTCGGCCGCAAATGCGGCGGCTCCGGCGAACAGGATTGCGGCGGCTGCTGTCAGAAATTTCATATCGCACCTCGTTTGTTGGTCTTGCTGGGTGTGGGAAAAACGTTTTAACCAACAATATACTATAAAAAATCAAAAAATCAAACCTTGAAAAAGAGGAAAATGCGGTTAAATTAAAGAAACTTTCGTTCCCGCCTCTTTTGAGACGTCTTTCGGCATTTGGTCTTTGTTGTTTCGAGGTTTTCATGATCTGGCTCATCCTGCTTCTCTTCACTGTTGCGTATTCCCCGTGCAGCATCGGCTTTTCCCTGCCTGTCAATCGGCGCTGGCGTTCGCTCGTCGCTCTGATGCTGTTTTTTCTTTCCCTCGGCGTACAGGTCCTGCTGTTCACCGGCATCCTGCCGCGGTCGGTCCTTCTGCCCGCCGCCTGGTTTTCCGGCGTGCTGATTTTCTCCACGCCGTTCTTCTTCCTGCGCGACCTGGTCCTGCTTGTCCTGTACTGCCGCGGGAAACGAAGAATCCCGAATCAGAAATACGTAATCGCGGGGATTCTGGTCCTGGCCGGAGCGCTCGCGGCGTGGGGCGAATACAGCGCGGTCACGCCGCCCTCGGTCAAGCGCTTGGAAATCCGTGGCGGCATCCCGGTCGGCCTCGACGGCTTCAGGATCGTTTACCTGACCGACATCCACATCAGCAGGACGAGCCATCCGCTCTACCTGTGGACGGTCGTGTGCCGCACCAATGCCCTGCATCCGGATGTGGTCCTGCTCGGCGGCGACCTGGGCGACCTGAAGCCGGAGGAACTCCGGCCGAACATGCATCAGCTCGGCGACCTGCACGCGAAATACGGCGTTTATTCCGCGCCGGGCAACCACGAATACTATCGCGGTTTCGACGAATGGATCGAATTCCTCGACTCGCTCGGGATCGAATCCCTGCTCAACCGTCACGTCGTGATCGAACATGGCGGCGCGAAGCTCGTGATCGCCGGCGTCCCGGACGATGCGCCGGGCAACAAATGGTACGAGGGACGCGAGAGGCCCGACCTGGACAGGACCCTTGCCGGCGTGCCGGAGGGCGCACCGGTCGTCCTGCTGGCGCATAAACCCGGTTTTGCTCATGAGTACGCCGCGCACGGCGGGTTTCGGCTTCAGCTCTCCGGCCACACGCACGGCGGCATGGTCGCCGGGATTCCCGCCCTGCTCGTGAAGCTGGCGAACGACGGATTCGTGTCCGGTCTGTACCAGGTCGGAGACATGACTCTGTACGTGAGCAACGGCGCGGGCCTCTGGAACGGCTTCATGTTCCGCCTCGGCGTCCCGTCCGAAATCACGGAGATCATTCTGCGCGCGGACCCGAACACGGTCGGCGCGGAGATGGAACCGGACGCGGACCCGAATGAGGCCGGCGCGCGAACGGACGGTTGACCGCCGCATACTGCCTCCGGCATTTTCAGCACGTTTCCGATTCATGCCCCAGCACGAAGAAAGCCTCCCCGGAATCGAGGAGGCTTTGAAGCATTCTGAGGCGAATTTGTGCGGCGGATGCCGCAGTCCCGATCACTTGTCGTCGGTCGGGTCGATCGTCCACATGTTGTGGTCGGGAGCGTCGTAGATGGTCTCGGATCCCTGGCGGATCGTCGCGCCGGGGTGAAGCATGCCCACATGGCCGTCGCAGAAGAGGTAGTTCCAGCTGTGGTTATGCAGACTTCTGGGGGAGAAGTAGTCGGACTTCGGAATCTTGTTTTCGGAGGCCACGCGGAAGTTCTTGCCGGCCTGGTCGACGCCCCAGTCCGCGTAAATGCCGAGCGTCTGCGTGCATGCGGCGGACATGGCGCTGTAGGTGGCAGTCACGAATCCGAGGTCGCCGCGGGTCATCGGAGCCCATTCTGCGAGCAGGATGGTGCGGGTCGGAATCGGGACCATGGCACGTCTGGTGGCCTTGAACGGGGAGGAAATGTGCGCGAGCGTGCGGCCGTCCGCG
>Ga0265301_10002400_pt1 | contig 21675 bp, 19 predicted proteins | sample AusTroGonzalo_MG_2_FD_193488 | JGI IMG/M metagenome (GOLD analysis project Ga0265301, IMG submission 193488) | Bovine rumen microbial communities from tropical cattle in Woodstock, Queensland, Australia - Gonzalo_04 | ecosystem: Host-associated > Mammals > Digestive system > Stomach > Rumen ... | reverse complement strand
CCCGTGCGCCGGTCGCCGACAAGGAAAGCAAGCTTTCCTCTCGCTGCCCCTCGACTTGCATGTGTTAAGCCTGTAGCTAGCGTTCATCCTGAGCCAGGATCAAACTCTTCATTGTATAATCTGTATCTTTATTCTATTGCTAGAATGTTATCTGTCTCAGAACGACTATCCAGTATCTTTTTAGAAGGTTGCCTAAAGCGACCTTCTCAAGAATTGAACGGTTTGTTTCTTCTACCCAAGTACCTATTATAAAAATAAGCACTCGCTTCTTGTACTACTTCTGTCTATGTAAATCTTTCAAAGAACTCTTTCTTTTGTGCCTCAACCCATGTTTTTGGGCGAAAGCGGGTGCAAAGGTACTGCTTTTTTTTGAACCGCCAAAACTTTTCCAAGGAAATTTTCAGTTTTTGGGCATTTAATTTTCAAGTCTTGACAAACATCAAGTCCGAAAAGACTTATACATTATTATATAATATAAAGAGCCAAGATATAAGCAACATTCGCGCTCGCAGCAAGTCCATAAAAAACAACCTCACAAAGTGTCTGACACTTTATGAGGTGAGAGTTACCTACTAAAACTTACTTTCCTTCCTGCAAAAGGGTAGAAAGTGCCGTGCTAAAAGGATGGAAGGTGCCGAGTAAGGTTAAAACTGCGACGGCGTTTGTTAAAACCACGTCATTGTTTATTAAAACTACGACGTAATTTAATAAAACTGCGTCGTAGTTTCGTATTTTTCAGAGGTTTTGATTATCTTTGCAGCAGAATCAAACAATTACTATTATGTACGCAAAATATATCAAGCAAGAAATCTCGAAAATGAACTGTAATACGATTTGACTTTTGCCGATCTTCATCGTATAACAGTTAGAACAACAAACAATATGATTCAGATAGAACGCGACATCATTTCACGCTGCCAACAAGGCGACAAGGAGGCCTTCCGATGGGTGGTACAAACCCATCAGCGGATGATCTTCTCGCTGGCACTGAAGATGTTATGCGATGAAGAAGAGGCAAAGGATATGGTACAGGAGACTTTCATCCGTGTGTGGCAAAGCATCAGGAACTATGACCCACAGAAGACCTTCTCGACATGGATTTACGCCATCGCCTCGCATCTCTGTATCGACAGACTGAAACGAACCAGTCGTATCGTTGCCCTGCCTGACGACCACTTGGTGCTTCGACGATTTGCTGGTGATAGCGACAGTCAACAATCGCTGGAGAACAAAGAATGGGTGTCGATTGTCAGGACGATAGCCGAGGGACTGAGCGACAAGCAACGTCTGGTGTTCACGCTCTGCCAACTGGAAGGCTTGCCGTCAGCAGAGGTAGAGCAGATCACAGGACTGGATGCCAAACAGGTGAAAAGCAACCTGTACGTAGCGCGTCAAACGATTCGAAAACGATTAAAAGATTTAGGATATGAATAAGACAAACGACATATTGGAAAGACTGAAGGCCGTAGAACAGCCCGCCATCGACAACCCTGATGCGCTGACGGATCTGATTATGAGCAACCTGCCTGAACAGAAAGCGCCACACGAAGTGCCCGCTTCAAAGCCTCAGGCAGTCCTGATAGCCCTGCGCATCATCTCGTCTGTAGCAGCGCTCTGGCTGATAGGATTGTTCTTCTATCTGCAACAGGAGCCAGCGGCCAAAGTCGAAACGGCATATAATAATAAGGTGGAGAAACAACAACCTGCGCCACAGCCAGCATACTGCACGGAAGGTACACCCCGGGAAATCCTGATGTGCTATATGGAAAGGCGAAAGGCACAGCCTCATATTTATCAACAATTAAAACAGAAGAATTATGAAAACCAATAGATTCTTTGTCATCGTTGCAGCCGCAATGCTGCTGATGACCTCATGCAACAATAAGGATGAGCGCATGCTCACCATCATCAACGAAGATGGCACCTGCAGTCGTGAGATAACATTTCATCCCACCCGAGAACAGGTGATGGCTCCGCTCAATGAGCCTATTCAAACCAAAGGATTATATTATAACCCCGATTGGGAACGCACTTGGTCGGTAATGGGCGACTCTGTCCGCCATGCTTGTCCTATGACACAGCAACAATGGGACAGTCTGCAAAGCGTATTCCCTGATGAAAATGTCAATACCAAGATTCTAATGCAAACTAAGCGTCATTACCAGAATGTCAGCGAAATGAGCGATTCACTCACCCAAACCGTCCGTCATCTATTCAAAGCAACGGCATCGCTCGATAAGCACTTCAAGTGGTTCTATACTGATTACACCTATAAGGAAACGTTCGCAATCACAGACATCGAGCAAATATTCTCCATTCCCTTAGACCACTTTGTCAGTGCCGACTCCGCATCTTATTGGTTCACGGGCCAGCCCAACCTTTCGGATGGACTTACTGGCGCAGAGCAGAAAGAGATGCTTGATGATATAGAGGGTAAAATCAGCAATTGGTTCAATGCCTGCACGATGTCCTTTGTCTATGCTCAACTCTGGTTATGCTATGACGAAGTCAAGAATCCCCCTGTCAGCAAAGAGCAATTTCTGACCTTAAAGGATTCCATCGTCATGTTGCCTGCCGTGCGCAATATGGTGTTGTTCAATGGCATCAGCCAGATCAGCAACATCATTAAGGATTTCTATCATTCCGATGCCTATACGCCCCTGTTTAGCGACAGCACAAAATGGGAACGCCTGCTCGAAACGAAATACAAGAGTTATGAAAATCTTGTATCGATGAAACCCATACTGGATTACGTCATACCTGGCAAGGTGATCGATGCAGGTAATGGCGTAGTGGATGGCAACGTGGTTCACTATAAATTCTCTGGCGAACGCCTGATTCCGCATCCCTACAACATCACCATCACCTCGCGCGTCACCAATATCTGGGCCTTCGTCGTGACGATTCTCGTCATCCTCCTCGCCATCGGCAGTTTCCTATACAAGCGCAAGAGATAGACGCACATAATTTGCCATACAGCCAATATCTTTTTCTACGTTAATTTCTGATAAAACGATGGTTATTGACGGAAAAGTTCGTAACTTTGCGGAGTTTTAACAACGACATTAACCATCAATGAAATAAGGAGATGAGAAAGATTCAATTATCATTAGTAGCAGTTGCCTGTATGCTGTTGACCAGTTGTGGCAACATGAATCAGGTGCTTAGTGCGATTCAGAATGGCAGTGTGATCAATGCCATCACGAGTGTGATCGGTCTCGACAAGGTTTCGGCCCAGAATCTCGTGGGTTCGTGGACTTATAGCGGACCTGGCTGTGCCTTCACCAGCGAGAACCTGTTGGCTAAGGCCGGCGGCGAAGTGGCTGCCGCACAGATCGAGGAGAAGATACGGCCCTATTATGAGAAGGTCGGCATCTCTGCCAGCAACACACAAATCACCTTCAACCAGGACGGCACCTTCTCATCGAGGATTGCAGGCACCAACTTCAGCGGCACCTACACCTTCGACGAGGCATCCCAGCAGATTAAGTTGAAAGGCCTGCTGCTGTCGATCAACTGCTATACCAAGCGCGAAATCAACGGCATTTCCATCCTGTTTGAGGCCAAGAAACTGCTGACCGTTCTGCAAACGATGTCGGCATTAAGTGGCAGAACAGATCTTCAGACCATTGGCGATTTGAGCAAGCAATACGACGGCGTGCGCGTAGGTTTCGATATGAAGAGATAGCATAAGCAGAAAAAGCAAAGAGAAAAATTTTCCTTCATTCTGCAAAAATATGCAGAAATATTTGGTCGGATGCAAAAATAGTTGTACTTTTGCATCCGATTTTTGAATAAATATACCAAGATGAAGGAAAAGAACAATCGTTTGGAAGCCCTCCGGCTCATCATTTCAAGTCAGCAACTTGGCAGTCAGGATGAGTTGCTCAATGCGCTCCAGAAAGAAGGTTTCAAACTCACGCAGGCAACCCTCAGTCGCGACCTTAAGCAATTAAAGGTGGCCAAGGCTGCCACGATGGGTGGCAATTACATCTACGTGTTGCCAAACGACACGATGTACAAACGTATATCCACGCCAAGCAACATCCGGGAAATGATGCAGGCACCAGGCTTTGTCAGCATCAACTTCTCTGGCAACATGGGTGTCATCAAGACCCGACCTGGCTATGCCAGCGCGCTTGCCTGGAACATCGACAGCAGCGACATTCCTGAAATCATTGGAACCATTGCTGGCGATGACACAATCTTCATCGTCATCAAGGAAGGCGTGAGGCATCAGGAAGTCATCGAGGCCCTGAATAGCGTCATCCCCAACATGAAGTGATTCATTCATGTGCAAACATCGACATTTTACTATATAATCCATGGAACAAGAAATTGAAGTATTAATTGCTGGGCCGGAGCACGAGAAGTACGTCGACACCATCTTAGAGACGATTGCCGATGCAGCAAAAGTCCGAGGCACCGGCATTGCAAAACGCACACACGAGTATCTGACGAAGAAGATGTTAGAGGCAAAGGCTGTCATCGCCTTGACGAAAGACGGGCGGTTCGCCGGATTCAGTTACATCGAGACCTGGGAAAACCAGCAATACGTGACGACATCCGGTCTGATTGTACATCCCGACTTCCGAGGCCACCACGTAGCCAAGCGTATCAAGGATATGACTTTCACACTGGCCCGTACCCGTTGGCCACACGCCAAGATTTTCTCTTTGACAAGCGGTGCTGCCGTGATGGCCATGAACACAGCCTTAGGCTATCAGCCTGTCACCTTCGCCGACCTGACGGAAGACGAGGCTTTCTGGAAAGGTTGTGAGGGCTGTGTCAACGTGGATGTGCTGCATCGTACAGGTCGCAAATACTGCATCTGCACGGCTATGCTCTACGATCCCACAGAGCACCTGCCTGCCAAGATTCCCGATGAGGCACTCTCACGAATCCGTCATCTGCAAGAATTAGAAGAACAATAGAATAAGGTATAAAAAAGATATAATATGGCAAATAAGAAAGTAGTAGTCGCATTTTCCGGAGGCCTCGACACCTCCTACACGGTCATGAAGTTAGCCCAGGATGGCTGGGATGTCTATGCAGCCTGCGCCAATACGGGTGGTTTCAGCGCCGAACAGTTGAAGACCAACGAAGAGAACGCCTATAAACTGGGTGCCGTTCAGTATGTCACCCTCGACGTGACACAGGAGTATTACGCCAAGTCGCTGAAATATATGATTTTCGGTAATGTGCTGCGTAACAACTGTTACCCCATCTCCGTATCAAGCGAGCGTATCTTCCAGGCCATCGCTATTGCCCGCTATGCCAAGGAGATCGGAGCCGACGCCATTGCCCACGGTTCAACGGGTGCCGGCAACGACCAGATCCGATTCGACATGACCTTCCTGGTGATGGCGCCTGGTGTGGAGATCATCACCCTGACACGCGACAAGAAACTGACGCGTAAGGAGGAGGTTGACTTCCTGAACGAGCACGGATTCTTTGCCGACTTCACCAAGTTGAAATATTCATATAATGTAGGCATCTGGGGCACCAGCATCTGTGGTGGCGAACTGCTTGATGCCACACAGGGACTGCCCGAGGATGCCTATCTGAAGCATGTCACTGCAAAGGAGCAGGAGGCTACGCTGAAGATCACCTTCGACAAGGGTGAGATTGTAGCAGTCAACGGCGAGAAGTTCGACGATAAGATCAAGGCCATCCAGAAAATTGAGGAGATTGGTGCTTCTTATGCTATTGGCCGCGATGCCAACGTGGGTGATACCATCATCGGCATCAAGGGTCGCGTAGGCTTCGAGGCCGCTGCGCCTAAACTCATCATCGAGGCCCATCGCCTGTTGGAGAAATCCACACTGTCGAAGTGGCAGCAATACTGGAAAGACCAGGTGGCCAACTGGTATGGTATGTTCTTGCATGAGAGCCAGTACTTAGAGCCCGTCATGCCTGATATCGAGGCCATGCTGACCTCCAGCCAGCGCAACGTTACTGGTACAGCCATCCTGAAACTCCGTCCCTATGGCTTTGAGACCGTTGGCGTTGATTCTGTCAACGACCTGACTAAAAGCAAACTGGGCGAATATGGTGAGACGCAGACTGGTTGGACAGCCGACGAGGCCAAGGGCTTCATCAAGGTCAGTTCCACCCCGCTCCGCGTATACTACGGCATCCACAAAGACGAGAAGAGATGATAAAAGTAGGAATATTAGGTGCGGCAGGCTACACAGGTGGAGAACTCATCCGCCTGCTGTTGAACCATCCGGAGGCAGAGATCGTATTTGCCAACTCTGAGAGCAATGCCGGCAATCCGGTCAGCGACGTGCATGAGGGACTCATCGGCGATACCGATCTGAAGTTCACCGACGAGATGCCCTTCGACCAAGTGGACGTCATCTTCTTCTGCTTCGGTCACGGCAAGAGCGAGCAGTTTCTCCAGGAGCACACCATCCCCGCTCATGTGAAGATCATCGATCTGGCACAGGACTTCCGCATCAAGGGCAGCCACGACTATGTCTATGGTCTGCCGGAAATCAACAAGGCCGAGATTGCCCAAGCCCAACATGTGGCTAACCCAGGCTGTTTCGCAACCTGTATTCAGGTGGCCCTGCTTCCCGCTTCCAATCAGAACCTGCTCAAGGAGGATGTGGCCGTCAATGCCATCACCGGCTCTACGGGTGCTGGTCAGAAGCCTGGTGCCACCACGCACTTCTCCTGGCGCAACAACAACCTCAGCATCTACAAGCCCTTCACGCACCAGCATATCGCCGAGATTCGACAGAGTCTGAAACAGGTACAGGGCTATCTCGATGCCGACATCGACTTCATCCCCTATCGTGGCGACTTTACCCGCGGTATCTTTTGTACGGCAGTGATCAAGACAGCCGCTCCTGTAGAAGATGTGATTGAGGCTTACAAAGACTTCTACCGCGATGCAGCCTTCACACATTATAGCGACAAGGCCATCGACCTGAAGCAGGTGGTAAATACCAACAAGGCACTGGTGCACGTCGAGAAGTACGGCAACAAACTGCTCGTCACCTCCTGTATCGACAACCTCCTGAAAGGAGCCGTTGGTCAGGCCGTGCAGAATATGAACATCATGTTCGGCATCGACGAGACGGCAGGTCTTCGCCTGAAAGCCTCAGCCTTCTAAAGGCATTGACAAAGGAAAAGACTGTCAAATTAATCAAAAAGACAGGTAAAAGTGACGGTATATCGGAATTTTACAGTATATTTGCACACGATTTTAAAGACTTGACGATATGAAACTATTCGATGTATATCCGCTCTTCGACGTGAACATCGTAAAGGGCAAGGGCTGCAAGGTGTGGGACGAGAAAGGTCAGGAGTATCTCGACCTTTATGGCGGCCATGCTGTGATCAGCATCGGACACTCCCATCCGCACTATCAGGAGAAAGTGACTGAGCAACTCAGCAAGATCGGTTTCTACTCCAACTCGGTGATTAACAAGTTGCAGGTGGAACTGGCAGAGCGACTGGGTAAGATCTGTGGTTACGACGACTACCAACTGTTTCTGATTAACAGCGGTGCCGAGGCCAATGAGAACGCCCTGAAACTTGCTTCCTTCAAGACCGGCAACACCCGTGTGCTGAGTTGCGAGAAAGCCTTTCATGGACGTACAAGTCTTGCCGTTGAGGTGACCAACAATCCGAAGATTGTAGCACCCATCAACGATAACCACCACGTGCGCTTCCTGCCGCTGAACGACCTGGAGCCCTGGGTTCGTGAGTTGTCAAAGGGAGGCGTTGCAGCCGTCATCCTGGAGTGTATCCAAGGTGTGGGTGGCATCCAGATGGCCACGCCAGAGTTTGCGCAGGGCCTGGCCTATGCCTGTAAGCGCTACGGGGCCGTGCTGATCTGCGACGAGATCCAGTGTGGCTACGGACGAAGCGGAAAGTTCTTCGCTCACCAGTGGCTGGGCATCAAGCCTGACATCATCACCGTGGCCAAGGGCATCGCCAACGGATTCCCCATGGGAGCCGTGCTGATCTCGCCGGAGTTCGAACCCGTCTACGGACAGTTGGGAACCACCTTCGGCGGCAACCACCTGGCCTGTGCCGCAGCCCTCGCCGTGCTCGACGTGTTTGAGAACGAGGGACTGGTTGAGAATGCCCGCCTGGTAGGCGACTACCTGATGGAAGGCATCCGAAATATCGGCAGTTCGCACATCAAGGAGGTGCGTGGCCGTGGATTGATGATCGGCATTGAACTGGATATGCCGCACGCCATGGTCCGCAAGCCCCTCATCAAGCATGAGCACTGTTTCACGGGTTGTGCAGGGCAGAACATCCTGCGTCTGCTGCCACCCCTCTGTCTCACGAAAGCAGAGGCCGACGACTTTATTGAGAGACTGATCAGAGTTAAACCGGAAGAAGTATGAAGATAGCAGTGATAGGTGCTGGTGCCATGGGCGGCGCCACCGTAGAAGGCCTCATCAAGGGCCAGCAGTTCAAAAACGAAGACATCACCGTCAGCGACCCCTCGCAGGCCGTGGTGGAGAAGTTTGAAAAGACAGGCGTCAGCGTGACGACGGATAACAAGTTGGCGGCTGATACTGCCGACATCGTCTGTGTCGTTGTCAAACCTTGGCTAGTAGAGCAGGTGCTGAAGGACATCAAGCCGGAACTGGATCCCAAAAGACAGATTCTGATTGTGATTGCAGCAGGCGTATCGTCAGAGAGCATCAAGGGATGGCTCGGTGAGAACTGCCCGCCGCTGTTCCTGGTGATTCCCAATATCGCCATCGCAGAAATGGCCTCCATGACCTTCGTTGTACCGTGTGGTGCTGTGCCACAGCAGCAGACAGAAACAGTGAAGGCTATCTTCGACGAGATGGGCAACACGCTGATTACCGACGAGCAGCATCTGGCAGCAGGCACGACACTCGCCTCCTGCGGCATTGCCTATGCCATGCGCTATATCCGTGCAGCAGCCGAAGGTGGCGTGGAACTGGGTTTCAAGGCCGACGATGCCAAGAAGATTGTCATGCAGACGATGAAGGGCGCCGTGGAACTGCTTGAAGCCAGCGGTCTGCATCCCGAAGCCGCCATCGACCTGGTGACCACCCCTGGTGGTGTGACCATCAAGGGTCTCAACGAGATGGAGCATGCAGGATTTACCTCTGCCGTCATCCGTGGATTGAAAGCAGGAGCAAAGTAGTAATGAAAAGTTTACAGTTGATGGTTTACAGTTTACAGATGATATGACTGGAGACCAAAAACAGCCGCAGAGGTAATCAACTGTAAACCGTAAACTGTAAACAGTAAACAAAAATAGGTTATGGACGAACAATTAAAACAAATAGGTGAGCGGTTGCGCGGACTGCGCGATGTGCTCGACATTCCTGTGAGTGAGATGGCCGAGACCATCGGTATCGATGCAGAGAAGTATGAGAAGATAGAGGCAGGTGAACTCGATATCACGATTTCAAACCTGATGAAGATTGCACATAAGTACGGTGTGTCTACAGAGGAACTTATCTTCGCCGAGTCGCCGCACATGAAGTCATATTATGTGACACGCAAAGGACAGGGTATGTCCATCGAGCGTACCAAGGCCTACAAGTACCAGTCGCTCGTGGGTGGTTTCGTGGGCCATAAGGCCGACGTGTTCATCGTCACCGTAGAGCCAAAGCCCGGCGTGCGGAAGATCTACAAGAACTCTCACCCCGGACAGGAGTTCAACCTGATCCTGGAGGGCAAGATGGAACTCTACATCGGCGGTAAGACCATGATCCTCGATGAAGGTGACAGCATTTATTTCGACGCCACAAAGCCCCATGGTATGCTGGCCGTCGGCGACAAACCCGTAAAGTTCTTAGCATTTACAGTAGAATAAACTAGACTATGATAGAGAGATTTTTAAAACAGACGAAATTCACGTCTATAGAGGATTACAACAAGAATCTGGAGTTCATCATCCCTGAGAACTTCAACTTCGCCTACGACGTGATGGACGTGTGGGCTGAGGAGGCACCAGAGAAATTGGCCATCCTCTGGACCAATGATCAGGGCGAAGAGATTCGCACTACTTACGGACAACTGAAGGAACAGACCGATCAGGCTGCCAGTTATCTGCAGACATTAGGCATCGGCAAGAACGATCCCGTGATGCTGATCCTGAAGCGCCGCTATGAGTGGTGGGTCGTGATGCTCGCCCTCTGTAAAATCGGCGCCATCGTGATTCCGGCCACCCACATGTTGACCAAGCATGACATTGTATATCGTAACACCCGTGCCTCGGTGAAGGCCATTATCTGTGTGGACGACCCTTATGTCGTCAGTCAGATACAACTGGCCATGCCCGAGAGTCCCACGGTGAAACAGTATATCACCATTACCGATCACGGCAAACCCATTCCCGAGGGTTTCCACGACTGGCAAAGCGAGTGGCAACAGGCACCGAAATTTGTGAGACCTGCCTTCGTGAATACCAACGACGACACCATGCTGATGTATTTCACCTCTGGTACCAGCGGTGAACCGAAGATGGTGGCACATGATTATCTCTATGCCATGGGCCATCTGTCAACGGGTGTCTTCTGGCATAACCTCCACGAGGGTTCACTCCATCTCACGGTAGCCGATACCGGTTGGGGCAAGGCCGTATGGGGCAAGTTCTATGGTCAGTGGTTTGCCGGCGCAACAGTATTTGTGTTCGACCATGAGAAATTCAATGCCGACACACTCCTCCGACAGATGGAAAAATACCACGTCACCTCGTTCTGCGCCCCTCCCACCATCTACCGCTTCATGATACGCGAGGACCTGTCGAAGTACGACCTGTCGAGTCTCGAATACTGCACCACCGCCGGTGAGGCCCTGAACCCTGCCGTCTTCGATAAGTTCTACGAGAAGACGGGCATCCGGATGATGGAAGGCTTCGGACAGACGGAGACCACCATGACCCTAGGCACCTTCCCCTGGATGACGCCCAAGCCCGGTTCCATGGGTATCCCCAATGCCCAATACGATATCGACCTCATCCGTCCTGACGGCACTTCCTGCGAGGATGGTGAGAAAGGTGAGATTGTGGTGCGCGTAGGCGACCGCAAGCCCATCGGACTCTTTAAGGAGTATTACCGTGATCCGGAACTGACCCGCGAGGCCTGGCACGACGGACTCTACCACACAGGCGATATGGCCTGGCGAGATGAAGACGGCTACTACTGGTTTGAGGGTCGTATCGACGACGTGATCAAGAGTTCCGGCTACCGTATTGGTCCGTTCGAAGTGGAGAGTGCCCTGATGACCCACCCTGCCGTAGTAGAGTGTGCCATCACTGGTGTTCCCGACGATATCCGCGGTATGGTGGTCAAGGCAACCGTCGTGCTCGGCAAAGAGTGGAAGGACAAGGCCGGCGAGGACCTCATCAAGGAACTGCAACAGCATGTGAAGAAGGAAACGGCCCCCTACAAATATCCACGTATTGTGGAATTCGTCGATGAGTTGCCAAAGACCATCTCCGGCAAGATCCGTCGTGTGGAGATCCGCAAGAAGGACGCCGAGAAATAATGTATGGCTGCGCATAACGAACTGGGCAAGTGGGGCGAGAATCTGGCCGCGTCCTTTCTACAAGGAAAAGGCTACACGATTATCGAGCGCGACTGGAAATCAGGCCGGCGTGACATCGACATCATCGCCAGAGATGAACAGGGAACCGTTGTGTTCGTGGAGGTAAAGACGCGCCGTAATCGGGTGTTCGGAGAACCGGAGGAAGCCATCGACTACAGGAAGATGCAGAGTCTCCAACTGGCCATCAACCACTATCTCAAATACCGCCGCATCAACGGCGAAGTGCGCTTCGATATCATCAGCATCGTTAGCACGATAGGCACTGAACCGGAAATCAACCACATCAAGGATGTATCACTGATATGAAAAGAAGAATAGTCATCAAGATTGGATCAAACGTACTGACACGCCAAGACGGCAAACTCGATGTCACGAGGATGTCAGCGCTTGTAGATCAGGTAGCCTGGCTCCGGAAGCAGGACATCGAGGTAATCCTCGTTTCCTCTGGTGCCGTGGCCTGTGGACGAGGGGAACTATTTGTCGACCACTCACTCGACTCCGTGGAGCAGCGACAACTCTTCTCTGCCGTGGGACAGGTAAAACTCGTGGGACTCTATTATGACCTGTTCCGCGAATTCGGCATCCATGTCGGACAGGTGCTGACCATGAAGGAGAACTTCCAACCCGGTGAACAGTACCGCAACCAGCGGGCCTGTATGACGGTGATGCTGGAAAACGACGTCCTGCCCATCGTCAATGAGAACGACACCGTATCCGTGACAGAGTTGATGTTTACGGATAACGATGAACTCTCCGGCCTCATCGCCCAGATGATGAAAGCCGACTCACTGATCTTGCTGTCAAACATTGATGGCATCTATACCGGTCACCCCGACAATCCCACTTCTGAGTTGATTCGGACGGTAGCCCCCTGCACCGACCTCTCGAAATATATCCAGACAGAGAAGAGCGCCTTCGGACGTGGGGGTATGCACTCCAAATATCATACCGCCAGCAACATCCAGTCGGCTGGCATCCATGTCATCATTGCGAACGGCACCCGTGATAATATTCTGATTGATCTCATCGAGCAACCGGAATCAACGCCTCATACAGAATTCTTAACATAGACGATCATGCAACTGAAAGAGACCTTTGAAAGCGTGAAACGGGCAAGCAAGTCGCTGGCCCTGTTAAGCGACGCACAGCGGAATGAGATTCTGTTAGCCGTGGTTGATGCCATCATCAACCAGCAGGAGCGCATCCTCAAGGCTAACGGTGAAGACCTGGCCAAGATGGACAAGGCGAGTCCCCTATACGATCGTCTTCAGTTGACGGAGAGTCGTCTGGAAGGCATCGCTGCCGACATGCGCAATGTAGCCTCCCTGCCCTCGCCCTTAGGACATATCACCAAACAGAAGACGCTACCTAACGGCCTTCGGCTTTGTCGTGTCAGTGTGCCTTTCGGCGTCATCGGCATGATTTACGAGGCCCGTCCGAATGTCACCTTCGACGTTTTCTCACTCTGTTTCAAGAGCGGCAATGCCTGTGTGCTGAAAGGCGGCAAGGATGCCGACTGCTCCAACCGTGAAGAAGTGGCTCTGATTCACGAGATCTTAGAGAAATATGGTGTTTCGAAAGATGTCGTTGCCCTGTTGCCAGCCACCCATGAGGCGACGGGCGAGATGCTGAATGCTGTGGGCTATGTAGACCTCTGCATCCCGCGCGGCGGCCGCAAACTCATCGACTTTGTACGCGACACGGCCCGTATCCCCGTCATCGAGACAGGTGCCGGTGTGGTGAACACCTATTTCGACAAGGACGGCGACCTGGAGATGGGTAAGGCCATCATCAACAATGCCAAGACCCGTCGTGTCTCTGTCTGCAACGCCCTCGACTGTCTGCTTGTCCATGAGAACCGCCTCGCCGACCTACCCGCGCTCTGCGAGAAGATGGCAGAGAAAAATGTCATCATCTATGCAGATACCCAGGCCTACGCTGCACTCAATGGGAAATATCCGTATCTGGAGCATGCCACAACCGATAGTTTCGGTACAGAGTTCATGGACTATAAACTGGCCATCAAGACCGTCGCTTCACAGGAAGAAGCCCTTGCCCACATTGATGAAAATGGTTCCGGTCATAGTGAGTCCATCATCACGATGAATGCAGCCACAGCCCATCAATTCCAGATGCATGTCGATGCTGCCTGCGTCTATTGGAATGCCCCCACCTCGTTTACCGACGGAGCCCAGTTCGGTCTGGGTGCAGAAATTGGCATTTCCACACAGAAACTTGGTCCCCGCGGTCCGATGGCCCTTGAAGAGATCTGCACTTACAAATGGCTCATTGAGGGCGAAGGACAAATCCGCCCATAAAACGTGTGAAGAAGTTTAAGCCTATACTACTCCTATTGTTCTTTCTGCTATGCATGCCGATTCAGGTGCTGGCGCAGGAGAACGCTACAACTGCCACCATCGAGCAGTTGGAAAAAGAGATGTATCGGCTTTACCCCACACGTAACACAGATGAGTTCATGGACGTTACCGAACAGTTGAAAGAGGCTTCATTAAAGGCTGGCAATGAAGGGCTCTTCTATCGTGCATGGGTTAATCAGGCCTATTTTATCTTTTCAAAAATCGATCGTCAACAGGGCGCGGAAATAGCCAAGGCGATGAACGAGTATTCTAAACAGCACGACAGTAAACTCGGCATCTATTATTCGTCGCTAGCCAATGCCAATCAGTCTAGTGCACTCAGGATGGAAGAAGAAGCCTTGAAACTCTATCTGAATGCCATCCAGTACAAACAGAAGTATCTGCCCAACATCAATGCAGCACCAGCCTATATTGGAGCGGCTAAAGTGTACTTTAACAGGAGACAGAAAGACAAAACTCTTGAGATGACCGACAAAGCGCTGACTGAGCCAAACCTTATAGGATCAAACATCGTGGATGCATGGAGTTATCGGTGCATGGCAGCCTTGATACCTGAAGGCGTCGACCACAAAGATGAGTTTAACCAGGCCTACGAGGAATGGAAAAAAGCCAAAGAGAAATATAAACTCAATTCATCTTTCAGCAATATCATTGAGACATACCATGCCCAAGTGAACGGCGACTACAAGAAAATGCTGGAATTAGCAAAAGAGACAAAGGATGCTCTAGATAGATACAAATTGATGTCACATGCCTATGAATGGTTGAAAGAGTATGATAATGCGCTGATATATTTCAAGAAATACAAGCAATTAAGCGACTCACTTAACACTGCTGAGACACGCAAACAGAATGCTGAGCACATCCTGCAACTCGATGTCATCCGGGCCGAGAATCAGACCAAAGAGTTACTGCTGCACAACCAGGCGCTGAAACTGGCTCATACCCAAGACGAACTGGAGCAGCGACGACTAGAGGAAGAAGCACTGAACCTGACGTTGAAGAATCGTGACATAGAACTGAGTCATGCCTCTATAAAGTTGAAGAACGACAGTCTAGACCGTCATGCACAACAGTTGAAGTTAAGCGAATATCAGTCGAAACTCGAGGTGGAGCAGCACAAAGAGAAGATAGAGCGTATCACCCTCTGGACAGCCATAGGCGCGGGCCTGCTTATCATCACCTTCCTCTGCATCTACCTCCATCGTCGCAGTCGCCATATGAAAGCATTGACCACTGCCTACGACAAATTGGAAACAGCCTACGAGCAGTTGGAGCAGACCACCGCCGCCAAGGAGCGCATAGAGAGTGAACTGCGTATTGCCCGTGACATCCAGATGTCGATGGTACCGCACGAATTCCCCGAGCGACCTGATCTGGACATCTACGCCTCGATGACTCCTGCCAAGGAGGTGGGTGGCGATCTTTATGACTATCTGCTTGAAGACGACATCTTATATTTCTGTTTAGGCGACGTATCTGGTAAAGGAGTGCCCGCTTCGCTATTCATGGCTCAGACCATCCGTCTGTTCCGTGCTCTGGCAAAACAGCACCAGAAGCCTGCTTCCATAGCCACACGTTTAAACGAGGAACTGACAGAGAAAAACGGCAATGGCATGTTCGTTACGATGTTCATTGGTCAGTTGAATCTCATTACAGGACAATTCCACTTCTGCAATGCCGGCCACAATCCCCCGGTAATTGGAGGCGACGAGCAGCATGGTTCATTCCTTCAAATGGAGCCAAATGCACCTATTGGTCTATGGCCAGAACTTGAGTACATTGGTGAGGAGATAAAAACCATCAAGGGTCGCCCTCTCTTCATTTATTCCGACGGACTGAATGAGGCAGAGAATTGTCAGCGGGAGCAGTTCGGAGATGACCACATGCTCGATATTCTGCGGCATACAAAGTTCAGAAATGCCCGTCATGTAGTAGAACTGATGGAAACAGAAGTGAAACGTCATCGTCATGGTGCAGACGCTAACGACGACCTGACAATCATGTGCATCAGAGCATAAACATAACAAGTAAACAACAAAAAAAAGAAGATATGAAGAGTTTTATCAACGTTGAAGACCTCGGCCCACTAGATAAGGCGATGGCCGAAGCATTTGAGATTAAGAACAATCGTTATAAGTATCAGCATCTGGGCAAGAACAAGACCTTGATGATGATCTTCTTCAATAACAGCCTGCGCACCCGCCTCTCTACCCAGAAGGCCGCCATGAACCTCGGCATGAATGTCATCGTGCTCGACGTGAATGCCGGTGCCTGGAAACTGGAGACCGAACGTGGTGTGATCATGGATGGCGACAAGAGCGAGCATTTGCTCGAGGCCATCCCCGTGATGGGCTGCTACTGCGATTTGATCGGCGTACGCTCCTTTGCCGGTCTGACCGACCGCGAGTACGACTATGCCGAGACGGTACTCCAGCAGTTTATCAAATACTCTGGTCGTCCTGTTTTCGCCATGGAGACGGCTACCGTCCACCCCCTGCAGGCCTTCGCCGACCTCATCACCATCGAGGAGCATAAGGTGGTTGAGCGCCCGAAGGTTGTCCTCACCTGGGCCCCTCACTGCCGTGCTTTGCCTCAAGCGGTACCCAACAGTTTCGCCCAGTGGATGAACGCAGCCGAAGATGTCGACCTCGTCATCACCCATCCCGAAGGCTACGAACTCGATCCGAAATTCGTGGGAAATGCTATCGTGGAGTACGATCAGAAGAAGGCGTTTGAGGGTGCAGACTTCATCTACGCCAAGAACTGGAGTAACCCGGGTGTGACCAATCCTGCCGACTACGGTAAGATCACGTCGAAGGATATGTCGTGGACCGTTGACACCGAGCACATGTCATGGACCAACAACGGTAAGTTCATGCACTGTCTGCCTGTGCGCCGCAACCTCATCGTGACCGACGATGTCATCGAGTCGCCGAACTCCCTCGTCATTCCCGAGGCTGCCAACCGCGAGATCTCCTGCTCGGTCGTTATCAAACGAATGCTCGAAGCATTATAATAACAGCAATAATCCCCGCCGATTGGTGGGGATTATTATTGTTTCTTCATAAACGCCGCCACACGGTCGGCCATGTTCTGTCGGATATAGGGATAATAGAATTTCAGTTCCATGTGATGATAGTTGCCGGCAACACCGATAATCGGCATCGGTTTGTCGTCGCTGTAGCCGTCAACCAACAGTAACCGGCTCTTCGGATCAAGGCTGACAGAGAGGGTATCGTTCTTCTTCCGTCCATAGAGCACAAACGGCGTACTCACAGTATCTGTCCGCCAGTTGACGGGATTTATACAGAACTGATTGCCGCCACTGACAACCTGTATCTCACTCGCAGGGGTCTTCACAGAGTTGAAACAGATGGTCACGCCCGTATCCTTCGCTCCTTTGGCAGGACGAAGATGCCGGCTGGCCTTGAGATCCTCGCGTGTCACCTTATAACCGATGACATAGGCTGCCACCATCCGCGAAGCCACACTGTCAGGCATGCGCCGCATGATGGTCATCAGTGCATGCGCCCCCTGACTGAAACCCGCAAGAATGAATGGACGTCCCTGGTTCAGATGCCGGATATAGTAATCCCAACTCTTCAGACAATCAGACATGGCCAACGGCAGGCGTTCCATCGCCATCTCCTCTGTGGCCCACGACTGCAGAGACACCTGACGGTAATAGGGGGAGAAATAGTTCAGACGGCCGGAATAGAAAGAGTCCACAGCGTGCATCTCGTGATACATACGTCCCCTCAGATAAGAATCGCGAGTGTCAGCAAAATGACAGGTATCGGCACCCATCAGGTGGTCACCCGTTTCCGTGGAGATGATATAGAAGAGGTCTACCTCGCCCCCTCTGTCGACGATATGCCATTGGGTGGTATCGGCATAATCGGGCGCGTCAGGTATAGGACCAAGCGCACGAGAGACCAGACTTTGATGGACGACACAACCTGTCGCCACGATACCCCAAAGTAGCAGAAATGCTGATTTTAGTCTTGTCATCCCTTCTGAAAACGAATTTGGCTGCAAAGATACGAAATAATTCAGAATAAAGAACGCATAATACATATTATTTTGTACCTTTGCACCCGAAAACAAAGAAACGATATGATCTCATTCGAATGCGACTATAACAACGGTGCCTGTCAGCAGGTCATTGACAATCTCGTAAAGTATAACGATGCCAAGCCGACGCCCTACGGCTTCGACGAGTTCTCGGAGCGGGCCAAGGATCGCATCCGTGAAGCCTGCGGACTGCCCGATGCACAAATATTCTTCCTCACCGGCGGTACCCAGACCAATGCCACGACCATCGACTCGATGCTCTATCAGTACGAGGGTGTCATCTGCGTGGGGTCTGGCCATATCAACGTGCATGAGGCCGGTGCCGTGGAGTTCACGGAGCATAAGATCATCACCTTACCCGACTCGCAGGGGAAGATGGAAGCCAAGGTACTCGAAAAATACCTCGACGACTATATGCACGATGGCAACAAGGATCACGCCGTACATCCTGGACTGGTCTACATCACCTTTCCCACCGAACTCGGTACGCTCTACAGTGCCAAGGAACTCAACGATGTCTACCAGGTATGTCAGAACTATGAGATACCGCTTTATATCGATGGAGCCCGCCTCGGTTATGGTCTGATGGCCGAAGGCAACGACATCACCCTTCCCTACCTGGCCCGTCACTGCGATGTCTTCTATATTGGCGGCACGAAGATTGGTGCCCTGTGCGGCGAGGCGGTGGTCTTCACGAATCGCAAGGCCCACAAGCACTTCTTCTCCATACAGAAACAGCATGGTGCCGTCATTGCCAAGGGCGCTCTCATCGGTCTGCAGTTCGAAGCCCTGTTCACCGACAATCTCTACTTCAAACTCTCGGAGCATGCCATCAAGATGGCGATGCGGATGAAGGAGATCTTCACCAAAAAGGGATTCCAGTTTCTGGTCGACTCCCCCACCAACCAGCAGTTTGTCATCATCGACAACGAACAGGTAGAACGCCTCAGCCAGAAGATGCAGTTCACCCATTTCGGTCAGGCAGACAAGCATCATACCATCTGCCGTTTCGTCACCAGTTGGGCTACAACCGAAGCAGAAATCGACGCCTTGGAGCAGATCATTTGATCAGCCGAAGATATACCACAGTGTAGAATTTACACTTATTCACAATTTCCCCCTCTTTCGGGCCTAAAAACGTCCAAAAGAGGGGAAAATGCCAAAAAATATCAAACTTTATCAAAAAAAGTTGCGGCGGTTTCAGTTATTTATTGTATCTTTGCCACGGATTTTTCATCTATGAACTACGATTCTAACAAAAAAAGACCAATTATTCTAACGTATTAATAACTTAAGTATGAACAAATCTTTTAGGAAAACAGCGCTATTGGCGGGTGCATTCTCCCTTCTGGGATTGTGCTACTCACCTGAGGCCTATGCTGCTGACGCTCCGCAAGAAGTGCAGCAGGCGAAAAAGATCACAGGTACTGTGGTCGACGCGATGGGTCCTGTTATCGGTGCCAGTGTTGTCGTGAAAGGAACTACGAACGGTGTCGCCACCGATCTCGATGGTAACTTCTCACTAAATGCCAGCCCGGGTCAGACCCTGGTTATTTCTTACATTGGTTACACAACCAAGGAGATTAAAATCACTAGTGCGCAGTCCACGTACAATGTCACCCTCGAAGAGGACAAGAAGATGCTCGACGAAGTGGTGGTCATTGCTTATGGTCAGCAGAAGAAGGTCACCATCACCGGTGCCGTTTCTGCCGTGGGTGGCGATGAACTGCTGAAGGCACCTGTGGCCAGCGTGGCCAACGCCCTGCAAGGTAAACTGCCGGGCATGTCGGTGGTACAGCCTTCAGGTATGCCTGGTGCCGATGAGCCCGTTATCCGCGTGCGTGGTACCGGTTCACTCAACAGTGCCGAGCCTCTTGTACTCGTCGACGGTGTTGAACGTCCGTTCGGACAACTCGACCCCAATGAAATCCAGGACATCTCTATTCTGAAGGATGCTTCGGCCACAGCCGTATTCGGTGTGCGCGGTGCTAACGGTGTCATCCTAGTCACCACCAAGCGCGGTACACCTGGTAAGGCTTCCGTGACCGTCTCAGCAAGTGCGGCTGTCCAGCAGATTGCCAAATTCGTGGATTTCGCCGACTCCTATACGTATGGAAAGATGTGGAACTACACGGCTATCACAGACGCTCTGCCCATGAGCCAGTGGCCAGGTTCTACCACCATCGCCAACTACACGCCATATTCTAAATCGCCGGAAGAGGGCGGTATCGCCGACTGTGGTATCAAGTTCAGTCAGGATGTCATGGAGCATTTCCGCTTAGGCGACATGCCCACCACCTTCCCCAGCACCGACTGGATTAATTACATCATGAACGATGCCGCATGGCAGGAGCAGGTCAACGTGAATGTGAACGGTGGTACAGAAAAGGTAAGGTACTTTGTTTCTGCAGGTTTCCTGAATCAGAACTCACTCTTCAAGACCTTCTCAAACAATAACGATGAGACCTTTAAATACAATCGTTTCAACTACCGTGCCAACCTCGATATCAACATCTCTAAATACAGCCAGTTGGCACTCACACTGGGTGGCCGTGTTCAGAACCGCACCACGATGGGTGGTGGCGAGGGATTCCTCTTCCGCTATCTGCAGGGTGCGACGCCATACGCTGGTATCGGTGTGGACGACCAGGGCCGTCATATCATTGCCGACAAGAACCTCGTAGGTACTTTCGACCGTGATGCCCTTTCCAACTATTACGGCTTAGGTTTCGTAAACCAGAGTGTCAACGTGCTGAACCTCGACCTCCAGTACAAACTCGACATGAGTTTCATCACACCGGGTCTGGATTTCAAGATCAAGGGTTCTTACAACACCGATTATACAGCCCAGAAGTACCGTGAAAACGGTTATGGTACTGGTGTTACCTACGTGGCCACCATCGTTGATGGCAAGGAAGTGCTCCGCAAGGAAAACATCACCTGGCCGCTGCCCTACTCCGACAGCCGTTGGGGCGACCGCAACTGGTACGCTGAGGCCAGTCTGAACTACGCCCGTAAGTTCGGTAAGCATAACGTGGGCGCGCTCGTACTTTATAATCAGAGCAAGACCTATTATCCTTGGGATTCCGATGGTAGCATCTATCAGTCAATTCCGAAAGGTTATGTAGGACTGGTAGGACGTGTGACCTACGACTATGACACACGCTACATGATCGACTTCAACATCGGTTACAACGGTTCTGAGAACTTTGCTGAGGGTAAGCGTTACGGTACCTTCCCATCCTTCTCTGTAGGTTGGATTCCATCCAGCGAAAAGTTCTGGGAGCCCATTAAGAAATATATCGGCTATATGAAACTGCGCGGTTCGTGGGGTAAGGTCGGTAACGACAATACCAACGGTGCCCGCTTCCTCTATCTGCCGGGTACCTGGCAGTTCAGTCAAGGTAAGATGACCACACACCCGGAACTCCGAGGTGCCAACTTCGGTACGAGCGGCAACTGGCTGCAGACCGTAAGAGAGTTGACCACCGGTAATCCCGACGTGACTTGGGAAACCGCTACTAAGATCAACCTTGGTGTGGATCTCGCCTTCATCAACGACCGTCTGACCGTCAACCTCGACCTGTTCTGGGAAGACCGTAAGGACATTCTGGTGTCAAACGAGTCTACACTGCCTGCCGTAACCAGTCTTCCT
>Ga0265301_10002399_pt1 | contig 21685 bp, 16 predicted proteins | sample AusTroGonzalo_MG_2_FD_193488 | JGI IMG/M metagenome (GOLD analysis project Ga0265301, IMG submission 193488) | Bovine rumen microbial communities from tropical cattle in Woodstock, Queensland, Australia - Gonzalo_04 | ecosystem: Host-associated > Mammals > Digestive system > Stomach > Rumen ... | reverse complement strand
GATCTCGTTCGCGTCATAATACGTCCGGATGGGAACGCTCTTCTCGACGTAGTAGTCGAGGTCGAGGGGGAGGACCGGCGGATGGATTTTGGGATCCCGGAAATAGATGCCCCTTCTGAGCTTCAGGTTCTCGATCTTGAAGGAAACGGGGTCGTTTTCGTCGATCTGCTTTTTCGTAACGGGGCATTCCAGGTAAAGGTCCCGGCTTGTCACGCTCTTCTCGTACACGGGCACGCTCAGCGTGACGCTGACGGTCGGGTTCTCCTGCAGCGGGACCAGTCGGATGGTGTCGGCCTCGCCGCTCTCCGTTTCCGGCACGAAGCGGATTTCGACGTCGTTGATGGTGATCTTGTGATATTCCGTTTCCTCCCTGACGTTCTTATGAACGAGATTGAAGAGGAGGAACGCGAAAAGGAAGGAAAAAAGCAGACGCCAGAAATTGCGCTGGATGATGCCCGGCACATGCGGCTGTATCTTATCCGTCCAGAAATCGGCGGTCCGGCTCATGCTTCACCGTCCTTCCCGCCTTCTTCCATGGATTTGGCAAACTCCTTCATCTTCTCCTTGCCGACCTTTCCGAGGCGTTTCCAGAGGGATTTCTCGTCCAGCAGGATCATGCAGAGCTGGTAGCGGAGGTCTTCGGGCTTCAGGCCGCGGGCCAGACGCCCCTTCTTCGCGATGCTGATCATGCCGGTCTCCTCGGAAACGACCACGGCGACGGCATCGGTCTCCTGCGAAATGCCGGCAGCCGCACGGTGACGCGTGCCGAGGCGCTTGCCGTTCATGAAGAAATCCTCCTCCGCGAGGGGCAGTACGGCATGGGCGGCGACAATGCGGTTGTTCCTGCCGATGACGACCGCGCAGTCGTGCAGCGGCGAATTCGGATAGAAGATGGACTGAAGCAGCAGGGAATCCACGCGGGCGTCCAGCGACACGGCCGAACGCGTGGTGTCCGCCAGGCCGATGTTGCGCTCGAACACGATGATGGCGCCGGTGCGGGTGACGGAAAGCTGGGACGCGGCCTCGACCACCTGGTCGATGGTCTCCCGGTCCGTCCGGTTCGACGACAGGATGCTCCCCGCCTGAGCGAACGCCCGCCGGAATTCCGGCTGGAAGATCACGAGGATGGCGAACCCGAGGACCGGCATCAGCCATCCGTTCAGGAGATAGCGCAGCACCACAAACTGCTTGACGGAGCTCACGACCAGGCTGGAGATCAGGAACAGGGCGATCACGCAGAACAGCACGCTGGCGCTGCGTGTGCCGCGAAAGAAATACAGCACGCCGTAAATCATCGCCCAGATGAGGGCGAAGTCAACAAAATACAGAAAGTAGTCGATGACGTCTTGGGTCGGCATGGCGCTAATTGTCTCCGGAAATCTGAATCATAAAAAGATACCGCATAATTCGGAAAAAACAAGTTGCATTTTCCAAAAAGTAAAGAAATCGCACGTTTTTGATCTGCGTGCGACTCGTTTTATCTTTTTTCTCGTGCCGTGGCGGAGCACGGCACTGCTACGACACCGCTTACGGCACGAGAGGAGCCGGACCCTACCTACTTCAGTGAGGCGCCGCATCCCCGGCGGAAACCGCCAGTTCGCGCAGTTTTTTCAGGTCCTTTTTGCCATTGCCGAGGAACGGAATCTTTTCGAGCGGGAAGAACGCGTCGGGACGCGGCACCCAGAGGTTCGGCAGGCCGGATTCGCGGAGCCTGTTTCCGGCATCGACGGGATCAAGCCCGCATTCCGCGTCGTAGAAGACGATGAGCTGTTCGCCGCGTTTCGGATCGGGACGCGCGGTCACGGCCACTTTGCCCTCAATGTCGTAAAATTCCTCCAGGCGGTGTTCGATGAGCTCGTGCGGGACCATTTCACCGCCGATCTTGCTGAAGCGGGACAGACGCCCGGTGATGCGGATGTAGCCGTCGCGGTCCATGGAGGCCACGTCGTTGGTGTTGTACCAGCCGTCCGGGGTCATGGCGGCGGCGGTGGCATCCGGGTCGTCCAGATAGCCGAGCATGACGGACGCGGACTTGAGCTGGAGCAGACCTTCCTTTCCTGCGTCGAGGAGCTCGCCCGTGTCGACGTCCGCGATGCGTGCCGCGATGCCCGGCATGGCCACGCCGATGCTGCCCTCCGGCCCGGCTTCGCGTCCGACGGCCAGAAAATCCTTCGGCAGGTTCAGCGACACGATCGGGGACATCTCGGTGCAGCCGTACCCCTCGATGATTTGCAGACCGGTCAGTTCGAAGAAGGCGTCGGCGAGGCGTTTCTGGAGCTTTTCCGCGCCGGTCACCATCATGCGCAGCGAATCGAAGTCGCCGGGCTTGCAGCAGCGCATGTAGGTATGGAGGAACGTCGGCGTGGAAATCAGCATGGTGACCTTGTCGTCGCGGACCGCCTTGCACACGCCGTTGCCGTCCAGCGGATTCGCCACCAGCGTGACCTTCGTGCCCGTGACGCCGGGGAAGCACAGCCCGACCATCAGGCCGAACGCGTGGAAAAGCGGCAGATTGCCGAGGATGCGCTCCGTGCCGTACAGCCAGTTCAGCTGCCGCCAGAAACTCCAGATGTTCGCGGTGATGTTGTGATGGGACAGCAGGATGCCCTTCGGCATGCCGGTGGACCCGCTGGAGAAAAGCAGCGCGGCGGGGTACATCAGGTCCGTGCCGTGCTTCGGCGACACGGTGCGGATGAGGAGCTGGTGCGGGAACAGAATGATCTGCGCGGCGGTCAGGAGCTTGTCGCCCTTCGTGACGAGCTTCGGCAGGTCTTCCAGAAAGATCATTTCGTCGCGCACGGGCTTCTTCAGGCGGGCCAGGAACAGCCGGCTCGTGATGACCGTCTTCAGCTTCGCCCGGTCGTACATGGACTGCATCACGGCATCGCCCGCGGTGTAGTTCAGGATGGCCGGAGTCCGGTCGGCGAACATCACGCCGAGGAGCGACGCTACGGAAACGGCCTTGTTCGGCAGGAGCACGCCGACGAACTGCCCGTCGTCGCCGCGTTCCGCCAGGACCTTCCTCAGTTTCCGGCTGATGATGATCGACTGCGCGAGCATGGCGAAGTTCGAGAGCCCTTTCGGCGCGTCGGCGTCCTTGAACGTGCTTTCGAACGGATGCTGGAGCGAACGCCGCAGGTAGCGGTAATGCACGGTCTTTTCGCCGCGCACCGGCTTCATCTCCGCCTCGGCGCCGAGCTCCTGGATGCGCTGCCAGATGCGGAATCCGTTCCACTGCGGCGGGATCGGTTCGCCGATGATGATCGTGCCGGGGATCGGCAGCAGGCGCGGCTTGATGAACCGGAGCTTCCCGTTGTAAATCGTCAGCAGGCTTCCCCAGTGCAGCCCCAGACGCACCGGGATTACCGGGATGTCCGGCGACGGCATCAGGCGGTGCAGTCCGGACCGGAACGCGTGCGTGATGCCGTTCGGGGAAATCGCGCCCTCGGGGAAGACGCAGACCGCGCCGCCGCGGTTCAGGATCGCATGAGTCTGTTCGATCAGGAGCCGCATTTTCGCGCGGTTGATCCTGCGGGGCACCTCCAGCGCACCGCTCCAGCGGAAGAACAGATGCAGGCCGGGGAACCGGTAGAAAACCTCGTCCACCATGAACGTCACGCGGCGCGGCTTCAGACAGAGGATAAAGATGAAGTCGAGGAACGAAATGTGGTTCGCCACGAGCAGGACCGGCCCCGCGTCCGGATAGTTTTCGATCCGGTCGACGCGGATGCGGTACAGCGTGTGCGACAGGATCAGGCCCAGCGTACGCAGGAGCAGCGAGGGCCGCCAGATCAGCAGAGCCGCCAGCCAGACCGCCAACACGATCATCAGCGCCCGAACGCCGCCCGCTCCGGATCGGACCGTCAGAATGGAGGCGACCTTCGACAGAAGCAGCAGGATCGCCGCACCCGCGAACACCGAGCCGCCCGGTCCGAATCCAAACCGCGTCCGCAGGTCCGTCGCGATCATCCGCGCCCCGATCCGCAGGACCGGCCAGAATCCGGCAGCCGCCAGAGCCAGCGCGATGCAGCGTTTCACATCGCCCCCGGTCATCGACCAGTGCAGTCCGAGGATGCCGAGGAGCAGCCCCGGCACGACGACGCCGATCAGCACCCCGTAGTTCCGGGCGCACAGCATGGCGACGATCCCGGCCCCGACCGAGAACCCGAACGCCCAGGCGCCCCAGGACGGCAGGGAGGACAGGGGAACGGCGCCCAGAACAAACAGACAGGCGCAGAGAAGCAGGACGGCGGAGACGCCCGTCGTCACGGCGGCAATCAGCAATTCATAGTTTTTTTTCATGGCGGAAAGTCTAAACTAGGCAAAAGAAAATTCAGTATTTGAAACGATAATATATCCCTCCGCCGTTTTTTTGCAAGCCCTTTTCGCCGCGAATCAGCCGATTCGTCTCCGAAAACGCACATTTCCTGTCGACTGAACCGTCCCATCCGGTCCCTGTCTGAAAAAATACATTTTTCTTAGAAAAAAATTTGAATATTTCCCTGCGGCGATGTATATTTAGGGGTATTGATTCGCTTACAACACATTTCACACCATTGAAAGGCGACCAGATATGATGAAATCTCAAATCCTCGGCGCAACCGTCGTTTCCGCGGTCCTCCTCGCGGCCCTGACTGCCTGCAACGTCGCAAAACCGCCCGCGGCCATCTCCAAGGACAAATACACCGAGGTCACCGCGGAAGAGCACCAGCAGCTTCCGTCCGGACTCAAGCTCCTGACCCTCGACGAGGCGCAGACTATCGCCATCCAGAACAACCCGAGCTTCAAGAGCCGCTATTTCGCGGTCTCCCAAGCCCGCGCGCAGTATTACCGCCGGTTCTCGTACTACCTGCCCACCGTCACGGCCTCGTACGCTCTGGGCTCCACCAACTACCGCGGCTACACCGAGGACGCCGGAGCCAGCTACAAGACCTTCTCCTCCTCCCCGTCGCTTTCCGCCTCGCTGCTCGTCTTCGACAGCTTCCAGCGCGAGTTCAACCTGCTGTCCGCCCGCCACAGCTGGAAACAGACCGAGCAGACCGAGCAGGACGCCCGCCGTCTGCTCCTCCAGAGCGTGGCCTACGCCTATAACAACGTGATGCTGGCGAAAGCCCAGAGAAACATCGCGATCGAGGATATGCGCTACAACCGTCAGCTCCTCAAGGAAACCGAGCTCAAGTACGGCGTCGGCGCCTCCACGCTGTCCGACGTCCTGAACTTCAAGGTCAACTACAACAACGCCGAGAGCAGCCTCTACACCGCGAACTACTCCCTCGCCTCCTCGAAGTACGCGCTCGCCGCGCTCATGGGCCTGACCGAGGGGACCATCCCCGACGACATCGAATTCCCCGAACAGCTCGCGATCGACGGCGAAATGCTCGCGGACGAGACCGTCTACCTCGACGCTGCCCTGTCCAACCGTCCCGACCTGAAGGCCCTCCGCGAAGCGGTCGAAGCCTCCAAGTTCAACTACTACTCCAGCATCGCGGCGTTCGGCCCGACCGTGACCACCCAGATCGGCCTCGGCTACACCAACACCGCCACGCACTACAGCCCCTACAAGTACGACAACTACACGTCGCACCAGGGCATCAACAGACGCCGCTACAGCACGTTCACGACCGGCATCAACGTCTCCTGGGACCTCTTCTCCGGCGGCAGCACGTTCTTCAACATGCGCGCCTCCCAGGCCGCCATGGAACAGGCCGAGTTCGCGCTCGCCGACCAGTGGATTTCCGTCGTCAACGACGTCCGCACCGCCTATGAAAACTACATCGTCAGCCTCAAGACCGTGAAGCTCTTCCAAAAGAACCTCGAGGCCGTCCGCAAGATGCGCGACCTGGTCGACGATGAATACGAAGCCGGCAACTGTGCCATCACCCGTGTGAACGAAGTCCAGCGTGAATTCGTCAACGCCGAGACCTACCTCGCCCAGGCCGTTGTCAGCATGCACAACGCCAAGGCGCAGATCCTCGCGGCCACGAACGCCAACTGATCCGCGACCTCAACCTCAATCAACCTGACAAGGCAGCGGGCCGCTTCCGGCCCGCATCTTTTCCTATGCAGCACAGACTCAGATTCGCACCCTCCCCCACCGGGCAGGTCCACATCGGCAACATCCGCACCGCGATCTTCAACTGGCTTGCCGCCCGCCACATGGGCGGCAAGTTCATTCTCAGGATCGAGGACACCGACCTCGAACGCTCCACGAAGGAGGCCATCGACACGCTGCTTGAGTGCATGCAGTGGCTCGGCCTCGACTACGACGAGGAGGTCCTGTACCAGACCACGCAGGCGCAGCATCACCTCGACGCCGCGAAGCAGCTCATGGACGCCGGGCACGCCTATCCGCTCGGACCTGTCACGGAGCACTCCCCGATCCTCTTCCGCATTCCATTCTTCTGCGACGACTTCCCGTTCGTCCGCACGGTCGGCCCCGCCTCGCTCGCGCTCGCGCCCGACACCGCGGTCGAAATCAATGGCGGCGGCCTGAAATTCACGACGCTCTCGCCTAAGGGCAAGCCGGTCGAAAATCAGGCCTGCCTCGCCGGGTTCAAGGACCTCGCGGTCCTCGACGCCGCCGGACAGACGCTCTTCAGCCTCACGGACGACAAGGCAAACGATATCCTGAACGGCGCGGTCGAGACCGTCGAGCACGCCGCCTCCATGACGTTCACCCGCCGCGAAGTCTTCTACGACGACATGGTGAAGGGCCACCTCTCCAAGCCGCTCGACAGCATGCGCGACTTCATCATCGTCCGCAGCGACGGCAGCCCGGTCTTCCACCTCGCGAACGTCTGTGACGACATCACGCAGGGCATCACGCTCATCGTGCGCGGCGACGACCATGTGGAAAACACCTACCGCCACCTCTTCATGTTCCAGACGCTCGGCGCGCAGGTCCCGTCCTACGCCCACCTGCCGATGATCGTGAACGCCCAGGGCAAGCCCTACAGCAAGCGCGACGGCGACGCGTTCGTCGGCGATTTCCGCGGCAAGGGCGTGCTCCCGGAGGCGCTGTTCAATTACCTGACGCTCCTCGGCTGGTCCTCCGGCGACAACCGCGAGAAGATGTCCCGCGAGGAACTCGTCGAGGCGTTCGACCTTTCCCGCGCCCAGCATTCGCCTGCACAGTTCGACGCCGTGAAGATGGCGAATCTGAACGGCCAGTACATCGCCGCGCTCGATCCGGCGGTCTTCCGTCAGCGCGCCTGGGACTTCGCCGCCGCCTATCCGTGGCGCGAATCCGTCGACCGCGCGAAATTCGACGCCGTGGCGGACCTGATGCAGACGCGAACCAAGCTCATGACCGACCTCGCCGCCTGGACCTACTTCTTCGCAGTCCCGGTCGACTACGACCCGAAGGGCGTGAAGAAATTCCTCGCACCGGAGCCCATGCGCGCCGCGCTCGCGAAAGCCGCCGAAGCATTCGATTCCCTCCCCGAAAACGACCCGAAGGCTGTCGAGGACGCGCTCCGCGCCATTGAAACCGCCGACGGACTCTCCCAGTTCGCGCTCAACCAGCCCGTCCGCGTCGCCGTCTGCGGCGTCACGGTCGGTGCAAGCATCTACGAGACGGTCGTCTGCATCGGCGTAAAGGAATGCGCCCGCCGCATCCGCGCCGCGCTCGCCGCGACCGCGTAACCGTTCCCAGGAAAAGGAGGCCGCATGAACATCCCAGTCGACAAGCTCAAGCTCCGGCTGCTCGGCGACCCGATCCTGGCCGCGAAGGCCAGACCAGTCGATCAGATCACCGAGGAAACGCAGCTCATTTCCGAGGCCATGCTCCGCATCATGTACAAGGCGCACGGGATCGGCCTCGCCGGAAACCAGGTCGGGCTGCTCCAGCGCATCGTGACCATCGACATCGACCCGCCGACCGACGAGGACGGCAACGAGCTGCCGGTCCATACCCCCGGCGAAAAGAAGCTCCTCCCGCTGATGCCCATCACGCTCATCAATCCGGAGATCGTCTCGTACTCCGGCAACCTCTGCCCGTTCGACGAAGGCTGCCTGAGCGTGCCGGAGATCTACGCCCGCGTCATGCGCAGCGACGCCATCGTGCTGAAGTCCATGCTGCTCGACGGGTCCGATTTCGTGCTCGAATGCGGCGGGCTGCTCGCGCGCGTCGTCCAGCACGAGCTCGACCACCTCGACGGCATTGTGTTCGTCCAGAAGGTCGATCCCGATGCCTATCCGGCCATCGAGAAACGCGTCGACAAGCTCATCAAGCGCAACGGCCCCCGCGGGTTCAAAGTCCGGAGGCTCGTCTGACCATGCCACGCCCGGGGACCAATGCCGGGTCCACCCCCGGATTTCTCAGCACCACGCTGCGTCTGTGCGCCGGAACGAAAATCCTGACGGACATCTACGATTCCTCTCCCGTGCGCGCTGTCTGGCGGTTCTTCCTGCTGACCGTGCTCTGCGCCATTCTGGCGTCCGTCGTCGGGACGTTCGTCCAGAAAGGCACGTTCGAACGTGCCGGCAAGGCGCTCGACGAGGAGATCGGGGCGTTCGTGTTCTCGCCGACAAAGATCTGTTTTGAGAAGGACCCGGACACCCCGCGCCGCCTGAAGCTGCCGTACGTCATGCTGGAATACTTCCCCGGGGACACGTTCGACCGCGAAGACTTCAATGTCGACCGCACGTCCGACTACGGTTTCACCGTCCTCCCCGGCGGCCTGGCCTCCTGGGGTGTGATGAACTGGAACGGCGAAGACCGCTTCTTCGCCGACCTCTGTTCCGCTTCCGACCTGTTCCTCAATATGACCACGGGGAAACAGCCCTCGCCGAAACTGGAAATGTACTCCGGCCCCGGCCTGGCCGAAACGCTCCGCAACGACTTCATGAAACCCGCGGCGGAGCCGGAATCCGCCGGAAACGCAAACGCAGACGTCCCCGCCGACACCGAGGTCAAGCTCACCGGCTCCCAGGCCGCCTCCATGGCGCTTTCCGTGCTGACCGCGTCCCTGCTGATGAAGACGTTCGTACGGAACATCTTTCAGGCGGGGCTGATTGTCCTGCTGGTCTCTCTGCTCCAGTATCTCCGCGCGTCCACCCTGCCGAAGGGGCTCGTCTTCCGGAACGTGCTGACCATCATGATCTATTCCACCTTCCCCGCCCAGATATTCGCCACGCTGTTCGACGCGGCGGGCGGCGGCAGGTATCTTCCGTTTCAGATTCTTTTCGTCATCATCTTCTTCGTCTACCAGCTCTTCGCGTTCCGGACCGTCATGAACAAGGTCTGCCCGCAGCCGAACCGGAAAGACGACGATTTCGACGATTCCGACTTTTAACCGTCCAAAAGCAAGGAGACGGCCCACATGGATGAAAAATACGAACACTGCCGGATTCAAAACTGGTATCCCCGGCTTTCCGTTTACTCTCTGCCCACCAACTTCGTGTTCCTGATGGACATCGAAATCCAGGCGCTTCAGGAAGGCGACACGGAGTCCGGCATCGCGAAAGGCGTCATCGACCGCCTCGCCAGCGCCATGAGCAAGTTCCCGTTCACGCGCTTCGTGGGCACCGACCTCACGGCCCCAACCGACACCGTCCGGTTCGAGGAAAAACGCGGCGCGGTCTGCTCCGCCACCAGCGCATGGTACTTCCTGACCCAGAGCGCGAAAGTCCGGAACGCCGCCCGTAACGGTGCGGTCTCGGCCATCTGCATCCGTCCGTTCCGCCGCATGGACAGCGCCCGCGAGTTCCGCCTGTTCGTGAAGGGCGGCAAGCTGCGCGCCATGAGCCAGTACTGGCTGACGCGGCACTACCCGCGCCTGGAGAAGGTCCGCGAAAAATACTGGACGCTCGCGGTCGATTTCATCGACAAAAATTTCTGGGTGCTCCCGGAGCCCGACCTCGTGATCGACATCTACTTTACGTCGAAGGACGAGATCATCGTGGTCGACCTGAACCCGTTCGGCCCGCCGACCGACCCGCTGATGCTCAATTCCTGGGATCAGGACTGGCAGAACACCATGGGGCTGAAGCTCATCCCGCATCCGACGTCGATCTCCGGCGACATCAACGTCTCCTTCTGAGTTTTTTCCGGATTCCGGCGGATCGGCCTGTCTTTTTTCGTCGGACGGTTTGACACCGCCGCCGGATATGCTATATTACTTAACAACGTTTTCTCCCGACCACCGGTTTCCGCCTGACAGTTCGGGCGGGACCACATGAAGAAAGGCCCGCATACTATGAAAATGAACAATGCCGCCGCCGAAGTTTTCCGCATGTTTCTGTTCCTGCTGCTCCTCGCGGGAACGGCGAACGCCGCCGAGATTTACGATTTCAACCAGGGCTGGATGTTCATGCGTTCGGACCACCAGATCGCCCCGAGGGAATACAAGGAGCACAAATCCATCTGGGCCGGAGCGAAGGCCGCCACAGGAGACGCCGTGTGGCCGTTCACCGCGCTCGATTTCGACGAAAAGGATTTTCGTCCGATCGACCTGCCGCATGACTGGGCGGTCGAGGACGGCTTCTACCCCGAGGAAGACGGCGAGCAAGGCTTCCGCAGACGCGGCTGGGGCTACTACCGCAAGCATTTCTTCGCGCCGGCGACCTGGAAAGGCAAGCACGTGGAGATTCAGTTCGGGGGCATTGCCACGCATTCGACGTTCTGGGTCAACCAGACGCTGTTCCACACCAATTTCAGCGGATACAACACGATCACCATGGACATCTCGTCCATGCTGAAATACGGCAGCAACAACATCATCGCGGTCGAGGTGAACGCGGCTGTGTTCGAAGGCTGGTGGTACGAGGGCGCCGGCATCTACCGCGACGTCAAGCTCATCGTCAGCGATCCGGTCCACATTGAAACCGACGGCGGCATCATGGTCAATCCCCAGGTCAAGATCGACGGCTGGAGCGTCGATGGCCAGGTCACCCTCACGAATGACGGCCCGACCGAGCTCTCGCCCATCCTGGACCTCGAAATCTACGACCCGGACGGAAGAAAAGTCGAGTCCAAACGCCTGCTGCCGAGCCTGACGCAGAACCAGACGGTCCAGGTGCCCTTCTCGATCCGCCTCGCCTCGCCCCGGCTCTGGTCGCCGGATTCCCCCTCCCTCTACAAGCTCAAAGTCATCGTCAAGGGCCAGATCCGTCTCTACGACGAAAAAACCGTCAATTTCGGATTCCGGACCTTCAAGTTCGACTTCACGAACGGGTTCGTCCTCAACGGCAAGCAGACCAGAATCAAGGGCGTCTGCAACCATCAGGACCATGCCGGAGTCGGCGTGGCGGTCCCCGCCTCTATCGAGGAATTCCGTATCAAAAAACTCAAGGAAATGGGCGCGAACGCCTACCGCTGCTCCCACAACCCGCCGAGCGAAAACATCCTCGACCTCTGCGACAAGTACGGACTCCTCGTCATCGACGAAAACCGCGCGTTCAACTCCGGCCCAGAATGGCTCGAATATGTCCGTGCCCACGTCCGCCGCGACCGCAACCACCCGTCGATCATCGCCTGGAGCATCTTCAACGAGGAACCTCTCCAGGGTGAATACCGCGGTCAGGAGATCGCCCGCGCCCTGGTCAAGGCCGTCAAGTCCGAAGACTCGACCCGCCCGATCCTCGCCGCGATGAACGGCGGCTTCTTCTCAAAGGAAAGCGCGCGGAACGTCCTCGACGTGGTCGGATTCAACTACCAGTACGGCCAGATCGACCGCTTCCACTCCGAATACCCGAGCATCCCCATCCTCCTCACCGAAGGTGCCAGCGCGTTCGAGACCCGCGGCGAGTTCGCCACCGACCGCGAGAAATTCATCAGCTCGTCCTTCGACGTCGACGCCGCCAGCTGGGGCACCACGCATCGCAAGGACTGGGAAGCCGTTCTGAAGCGCAGATTCCTCGCCGGGACGTTCGTCTGGACCGGATTCGACTATCACGGCGAACCCACCCCCTACAACAACAAGTTCCCCGCGAACAGCAGCTATTTCGGCTGCATGGACCTCTGCGGTTTCCCGAAGACCGCGTTCTACATCCGCCAGGCGCAGTGGCTCGACAAGCCCATCCTTTACGCCATCCCGCACTGGAACCTGCATGACATGGACAGCAAGGAGATCGACGTCTTCTGCGCGACGAACGTCGAGGAAGTCGCGTTCATCCTCAACGGCAAGAACGTCGCCACGGCCCAGGTCGACCCCGTCGAAATGCTGACGCAGAAGATCACGTACGAACCCGGCACCCTGCTCGTCATCGGCAGAAGAGGCGGCAAGGAAGTCATCCGCACCCAGCTCGAAACAACAGGAAAGCCCACCGGACTCGTGCTTGTTCCCGACCGCACCGAAATCTCCGCCGACGGATACGATGCCGTTCCCGTCACAGTCTACGCCACCGATGTGGCCGGACGCATCGTCCCCGACGCGAATGACCTCATCGAGTTCGAGATCACAGGCCCCGGTCGAAATATCGGCGTCGGCAACGGCGATCCGACCTGCACACTCAGCGAAAAAGCCGATTCGCGCCCGCTCTTCAACGGTTACGCGCAGCTCATCGTCCAGTCCCGCTACCTCCAGACCGGCTCCATTGAGATCACGGCGAAGAGCAAAGGGCTCAAATCCGCCACCTGCAGGATCAAGTCCACCGCCGCCAAGACGGCGCTTCCCGTCATCGAAGGCTTCACGAAAGGCGAAATCGCCGTCTCCGGCTGGCGCGCGACCCAGCCGACCGCCTCGAAACCGTCTTTGCTGCTGGAAAAGACCGACGAAGAAATCGAAGCCCTTTCCGTCGTGAACCTCGGCGAGGAACTCTCGTACAAACCGAAGGACTGGGTGATCTTCTACGGCAAATTCCAGCCGACGCCCGCCGTAATGGAAAAAGGCGGGGTGCTCCGCTTCCGGAACATGACCGGGAAAGCCGCGATTTATCTCAACGGCGAACTCGTCCTTGAAAGGAAGAGTTCCCTTGCCGGAGACGTCGTCATCCCGCTGAAAAAAGGACTGGAAACAGTCGAAATGAATGTCATCATGCAGCCGGATGCCAGAGGTCATATCCTGCTCGCCGACATTGTCTATCTCATGCCTGAAAAAGAAGATGAGCCGGACGGCAAGCAGACAGACAAGTGACACGGTTACCAAACAGCACAGCATATCGCCCATGATACAGAACACGCCAAAAGGTCTCCGCCTTCAAATCGGCTTCTTCGGTCGCCGCAACGCCGGAAAATCCTCGCTTCTGAACGCTCTCGCCGGACAGGACGTCGTCATCGTTTCCGACGTCCCCGGCACCACCACGGACCCCGTTGAAAAGCCCATGGAACTGCCCCCGCTCGGCCCGGTGCTCTTCATCGATACGGCCGGGCTCGACGAAGCCCCGACCGCGCTCGGCGGCATGCGCGTCGAGAAAAGCCGGCGCATCTTCGACCGTACGGACCTCGCACTGCTCGTGACCGACGGCGGCTGGGGCGAGACCGAGGAAAACGTGCTCGAATTCTTCCGCGGACGTTCCGCGCCGCTCGTCGTGGTCTTCACCAAAAGCGACCTCGCCGCGCCCGACGCCGCGCTCACGGCCAGACTCGACGCGGAAAAGATCCCGCGCGTCGCCGTCTCCGCCAGGACGGGCGCGGGGCTCGATACGCTCCGGGCCGCGCTCGTGGACGCCGCGCCCGAGGGATTCCTCGGCGGACGCCCCATGCTCGGCGACCTGATCGCTCCAGGCGATTCCGTGCTGCTCATCACGCCCATCGACAAGGAAGCGCCGAAAGGCCGCATGATCCTGCCGGAGGTCCAGGCCATCCGCGACACGCTCGACCACGACGCCCTCTGCCTCTGCGTGACCGAACACCATATCGCCGACATGCTGGCGCGCCTGAAAACGCTTCCCGCACTCGCCGTGACCGATTCCCAGGCGTTCGGCATCGCCTCGCGATCCGTCCCGCCGGAGATTCCGCTCACATCCTTCTCCATTCTGCTCGCGCGCATGAAAGGCGACCTGGCCGCATGCGCCGCCGGAGCCGCCGCCATCGACCGCCTCCACGACGGTTCGCGCGTGCTCGTGGCGGAGGCTTGCACGCATCACCCTATCGGCGACGACATCGGGCGCGTGAAACTCCCGCGCTGGATTCGCGAATACCGCCATGCGGACGGCATCGAGTTCACCGTGGCCGCCGGAGCCGACTTCCCGGACGACCTGACGAAGTTCGACCTGGTGCTCCACTGCGGCGCCTGCACGTTCAACCGCCGCGCAGTCCTCTCCCGCATCCTCCGCTGCCGCGAGCAGGGCGTCCCGTTCACCAACTACGGCGTCGCCATCGCGCACATCCACGGCATTCTCCAACGCGCCCTGTCGCCGTTCCCCGACGCTTTCGCGGCGTTCGAAGCCGCCCGCAGAGACCGCGCCTGACGCGGAGGCGGCCATGCTGCAGCGGCAATCCACGAAGGCGGACGCCTCCGCGTCCGTCAGACACTCCGGCGACCTGCCGGACCTCAACCGCACCTGGAAACGCCATCTCTGCGTCATCTGGCTGGCGCAGTTCATGTCCGCCATCGGTTTTTCGTTCGGACTGCCGTTCATCCCCTACCTGATGCAGGCGGACATGGGCATCACGGACGAGGCGGAACTGGCCTACTGGGTCGCCGCGTTCAGCGCCGCCTGTCCGCTCACCATGATGTTCTTCTCCCCCGTCTGGGGCGCGCTCGGCGACCGCTACGGACGCAAGAAGATGCTCCTGCGCTCCTATGTGGGCGGAGCCGTAGCCATCGGCCTGATCAGCGTGGCGCAAAGTCCCCTCATGCTCATCGTCCTCCGCGTGATCCAGGGCGCATTCTGCGGCACCATGTCAGCCTCGCAGGCGCTCATCTCCACGCAGACCCCGCGCGAACACAACGGCTTCGCGCTCGGAGCCCTGAACAGCGCCATGTTCTCCGGCAACATCGCCGGGGCGTTCGCGGGCGGCTACGTGGCCGATTACGCCGGATACCGCCCCGCGTTCGTGATCTCCGCCCTGTGCATGGTCTCCGCTTTTGCCGCCGTCTTCCTTTTCTTCCATGAATACTACACGCCGCCGGAGGGCAAACCGTCCGGGTTCCGCGGCATGCTCCATGCGCTCCGCCCCGAAACAGCCCAGATATCCCTCCTCCTCCCGATCCTGCTCATCATGGGGCTCGTCATGTTCTCCCGGTCGTTCGACAATTCCTTCGTCTCGCTCTTCGTCCAGCAGCTGCACGGCCGCATCGAGGGCGCATCCAGGATCACCGGCGCGCTTTCCGGGCTCTGCGGACTCGCCGGCGTCGTGTCCGGGTTCCTGCTCGGATACCTCGCCGACCATTATCCGCCGGGCCGCCTCGCCGTCATTTCCGCCCTCCTGACCGCCGTTTTCATGCTTTCCATTTCGTTCGTGTGGGGGATCATGGCGCTTTTCATCCTGCGGTTCGCCTCCACGTTCATGAGCAGCGGCATCGATCCGGCCATGCAGATATGGCTCGCGAAAAAGGCCGACGAACGCTCCCGCGGCCAGATGTTCGGCTGGGCTTCCGCCATGCGCTGCCTCGGACTCGGACTCGCCCCGGTCGCCGGCGGCCCCATCGTGGCGCATTTCGGCGTCCGGTTCGTCTTCGTGGCTGGCGCGCTTTTCTTCGTGCTCACCGCCGGACTGGTCCGCCTCGCCATGCGCCGCTATCACGAGGCATGAGACGCCCCTTTTTCGCTCGCTCCTGTCTGGCCCCGTTCAGAACAGATCGCTGTGGGACCCGGTCCTGGAGCAAACCAGAACGAGCAGGTCGTTTTCAATGTAGTAAATCAGCAGCCAGTCGGCCTGAATGTGGCATTCGCGGAATCCCGCATACTTTCCGGACAAAGCATGATCCTGACACTCCGGAGGCAGAGACTCACCCGCCGTAAGTTTGTCAAGGACGGCTTTCAGAACCCGCGGGTCGCAGCCGCGTTTCTTCATTCGCTTAAAATCTTTTTTGAACTGCGAGGACAGTCTCAGCTGGTACGTCATTTTTCAAGCTCTTCCATCAGTTCTTCTACAGAAGAATACGTTTTGGCGTTCGGGTCGCGCGCCACCTTGATCGCCTCTTTCATGGCAGCGAGCGTTTCGCGGTTCGGACGGCTTCTCTTCACCTGGAACGGCAGGCCCTGCTGTTCGATCGCCTGATGAAGGAAGATGTTGATGGCGCCGGAAAGCGTCATTCCGAGGTCGTTGAAGAGCTGTTCCGCGTCTTTTTTGAGCTGGGCGTCCAGGCGGACAGTGAGATTGGATGTCTGTGCTGAAATCATGAGAGCCTCCTTGTTTGATGTTTGATTGCACATATTAATATAGCGCATTTCATGTGCTTTTCAAATATCTTGCACATATTTTTCTCAAAAAGCAGGAGGATAGGGACGATGGAAATGAATTCCGGTGCATCCGACATCGGCGCGCCTTGCGTGGGACGATGATGGAAAAGGCCGACAGACGTCGGGAGAGATGACGGACTTTTTTCCTTTTTTCTTTTTTCAGGCGGTTGACTTTTTTTGTTTCGATATTATATTGTTCAAAAACGAAACACACCACGCCCCGAAAGGATGATATCATCATGAAAATCTTCACCCTCTCCCTCCTCGCCGCTTCGACGGCCGCCGCACTCTTCGCCGCATGTTCCACCGCCGAAGCCGCACCCGACTCGACCGCTCAGTCCGCGGGCACGATCAGGATCGACACGGCCAATCCGGGCGCGAAGATCAGCCCCCTGCTCTACGGCATCTTCTTCGAGGAGATCAATCGCGCGGGCGAAGGCGGCATCTACGCGGAAATGATCCAGAACCGTTCGTTCGAGGACAACACGACATTCCCGATCGCCTGGCTCTCCGATAAGGCGCAAATCTCCCTCGACCGCACCAATCCGCTCAACGAGAACAACCCGACCACGCTGAAAGTCGTCGCCGAGGCCGGCGGCCGCGTGATCAACGGCGGTTTCGTGGGCGGACCGCAGGGCGGCAATCCGCGCAGGGCGAACCGCACCTGGCAGGACGGCATCCGCAATCAGCCCGGCCAGATCTTCATGGAGGCCAGAGCGGAATACGACCTCACGCTTTACGCAAAATCCGAAAAAGGCAGCGAACGCCTCGACATCTCCGTGATCGGTCAGGACGGCAAGGTCATCGCGCACAGCAGCTTTACCCCCACGAAGGACTGGCGCAAATACACGTTCACCCTCACCGCCCAGCGCACCGATCCGAACTGCCAGTTCGTGATCTCCAACGGTCAGGCCGCCACCTACTGGCTCGACATGGTCTCGCTCTTCCCGCGCCGCACCTGGAAAAACCGCAAAAACGGTCTCCGTCCCGACCTCATGAAGATGGTCGCCGCCATGAAGCCCGCGTTCGTGCGCTTCCCCGGCGGATGCTTCGTGGAAGGCCGCGGCATCGAAAACCGTGCGATCTGGAAGAACTCCGTCGGCCCGCTCGAACAGCGCATCGGCCAGTGGTGCATCTGGCAGTACCAGGCCAGCAACGGCCTCGGCTATCACGAATACCTCCAGATGTGCGAAGACCTCGGCGCGGAGCCGCTCTTCGTCATCAACTGCGGCATCGGACATGAAACGCGGAACGGCAGGGACACCATGTACGTCGTCCCGATGAACGAGATGCAGCCCTTCGTGCAGGACGCCCTCGACGCCATCGAGTACGCCAACGGCCCCGTCACCTCCAAGTGGGGCGCCGAACGCGCCAAGAACGGCCATCCCGAACCGTTCAACATGAAGTACATGGAGATCGGCAACGAGAACGGCGGCCGCGACTACGCCGAGCGCTACGCCCTCATCGCGAAGGCCATCCTCGAGAAGTACCCGAACATGCGCCTCGTGGCGAACGAAGCCACCGCCGGGTACAAAAACGACATCCTCGACCCGCACCTCTACTCCGATTCCAACACCTTCCGCCGCGACGCCACCCGCTTCGACAATCAGGACCGCAAGGGCCCCGAAATCTACTTCGGCGAATACGCCGTGACCAGCGGCGCGGGCAAGGGCAATCTGAACGCCGCGCTCGGCGAAGCCGCGTTCATGACCGGACTCGAACGCAACGGCGACATCGTGATCATGAGCTCCTACGCGCCGCTCTTCCGCCGCGTCGGCTGGGAGACCTGGAACCCGGACGCCATCGTCTTCGACCAGAGCCGCGTCTTCGGCACGCCGTCCTACTGGACGCAGGTCATGTTCGCGAACAACCGTGCGGACCGCAATCTCGACCTGAAGCTCACCGTCTCCGCCGAAAAACAGAAAAAATTCAAGGGCTTCGTCGGCCTCGGCTCCTGGGAAACCAAGGTCGCCTACAAGGACCTGAAAATCACGCAGGGCGACAAGGTCCTCGCCGCGCCGGAATTCAAGACCGGACTCGACGGCGTCCTGCCCGTCCGCGGCCAGTGGCTCGCGCTGAACGGCGAACTCACGCAGTCCACGCTCGACACCGACACGCTCGCCATCATCGGCGAGGAATTCTGGGGCGACTACACGATCTCCGTCAAGGCGAAAAAGCTCGAAGGCAACGAAGGCTTCCTCATCGGTTTCGCCATGCCCGACGCCGAAACCAAGAGCTGGCTCAACCTCGGCGGCTGGGGCAACACCGACCACGGCATTGAGCATCCCGACACCCCGACCCGCCGCATCGGCGGCGTCATCGAGACCGGCAAATGGTACGACATCCGCATCGACGTGGCCGGCGACACCGTGAAGTGCGCCCTCGACGGCAAGGTCATTTTCGAGCAGAAGATCCAGCAGAATTCCGCACTCGCCGCCGTCGCCGGACTCGACCAGAAGACCGGCGAGACCATCCTGAAGTTCGTCAACTCCGACCGCGAACCGATCACGCTCACCATCGACACCGGCGCGACCAAGTCCGCCACCATCAAGGGCACCGCCGTCACGCTGTCCGGCAGCGATCAGAACATGGAAAACACGTTCGAAAATCCGCATCTCGTCGTCCCGAGGAAGAAAGATTTCAGCGCGAAATCCGACGACTTCCGCTACACCTTCCCCGCGAACTCCATCACCATCCTCCGCTGGAAGTAAAACCTCCGCGAACTTCGACTCATCATGTGGTCGGCGGGCGTTCCCGTCGACCGTTTTTTTTGCAAAAAGCAAAATAATCCGCAAATCTGTTTTCCTATTTGTTTTATTGCAAATCAAAACATTATATCGTTTTAGAACTTTTTTTAAAAGCTGTTTGTCTTTTGAGTTCCGGTGTGCTATATTAGAACCCGGACCGATCCGCATCCCGGCGGAAACGAACGGTTCGCACGGTTCATGAAATACAGTTTTTTCTCCGCCGCGACCAAACCTCCGGCGGTGAAAAAGCAGTTCAACAACAGGAAGGAAACCACCGATGAAGACAATTAGCGCCACCGTTTCCGGCACGGCATCCATCCGTTCTCGGGATTATACTCATTACCGCACGCTCGCGGGGCTCCTCGCGCTGTTCCTGGCGGCGACATTCGCCGCAGGCTACGGCAAGGACGCGAAGGATAAAGCAAAGCCCGCCTCCGGCGAAACCGTGCTGGACGAGAGTAGAACGGAGCATGAGGACTACAAAAAAGGCATAGCGGCATTTGAGAAGAAAGATTTCGCAGAAGCAGTTAAGCTCTTCCGCGCCGGGGCCGAAAAAGGAGACACGGATGCGATGCTCATGCTGTCCTTCTGCCTCGAAAACGGCAAAGGCGTCGAAGAAGACCAGGACGAGTCCATGAAATGGGGCAAAAAAGCCGCGGACACCGGACTCCCGCTCGCCCAGGCGATGTACGGCGCCAACCTGTTGGAAGGCGACTCGGAGAAGGAAGGAATCGCGTACCTGAAAAAATCCGCCGCACAGGACTGCATTATCGGGCAGTACATCCTCGGGATGCACTTTCTCATGGACAGCGATTCCAAGCTCCTCAAGGTCGAGGGAGTGAAGCACCTGAAGAAAGCCGCGGGCAACTCCCTGACGGACGAACGAAACGTGCTGGACTATACAAAAGATGACGATGAAGAAAATCAGATGGCAATCTTCGGGCTTCCCCCCGACACCACTGCGACCAGCCTCGGCATCATCATATCCCAGTTTGCGCTGGGCTCGGCATATATGCAGGGCAACGGCATCAGGCAGAATTTCGCCGAGGCGCGGAAATGGCTTTCCCTCGCGAGGGACAACGGACTGCCGCAGGCGGGCGTCATGCTGAAACAGCTGGACGACCAGGAAAAAACGGCTGCAAAAAATCCGGCTGCAAAAAAAACGAGCGCGGCCGACATCATCGAACCCGGACAGAATGAGGATTTCAGGAACGGACTGATCGCCTACGACAGAAAGGATTTCGCCGAAGCCGTGAAGTTCTTCCGAGCCGGGGCGGCACAGGGCAGCGCGGAGGCGCAAATGATGCTCTCCTACTGCCTGGACGAAGGCATCGGGACCGAAAAGGACAAGGAAGCGTCCGAGGAATTGATGAAGAAGGCCGCGGACGCCGGAAACCCGGTCGCGCAGGCGCTTTACGGCGGGATCCTGATGGAGGATAAAAAGATCGAGGAAGCCCTCGAATACGTGAAAAAATCCGCCGCGCAGGACTGCGTCAGCGGACAGCTCGCGCTGGGCGTACTCTTTCTTGCGTCGGAGGATGCGGCCGAGGCGAAGCAGGGGGTCGCCTACCTCACGAAGATCGCCAATATGCCCCTCACTGACCGAATCACCATCGAGGATTATCTGATGGACGACGATGACCGCTCCCATTTCAGCAAGCCGGTCACCGCGGCGAACGGCACGATCTTCATGGCGCAGTATTTCCTCGGCAGGCTCTACCTCGGCGCGGCCGATCATGACAGGGATATCCGCGAGGCGATGAAATGGCTCCGCAAATCCGCGGACGGCGGCCTGAAGGATGCGAAGACGATGCTGGAGGTGTACGACCGCTGAGGAGACCTCCGCCCCGCGCGGAAAGGACGCCGCACCTGTTGGAAAGAGAGCGCGGTCGACCGGAAGAAAGCCGGCCGTTTCCGGATTCTGCTCCGAATCGGTCGGTTCGCCTTTTCGCCTCCTCTCCCGATGTCCACATTTTTTGGAAAATCTACCGTTTCGAGCTGGATTTTTTACCGTTTCGTAGCATATTATATGATACCTTTTTTCTGTTTCATTGGAAAGATTGATCATGAACCATCCTGAAACCATTCTCGTGCTGGATTTCGGATCCCAGTACAGCCAGCTCATCGCACGCCGCGTCCGCGAGCTCCATGTCTACAGTAAGATCGTCTCCTGGAAGACCTCGGCGGAGGAGATCCGCGAGGCGGCTCCCGCAGGCATCATCCTGAGCGGCGGCCCGGCCAGCGTGTATCAGGCCAACGCCCCGAAATGCGACCCCGCCATTTTCAATCTCGGCATCCCCGTGCTCGGCATCTGCTACGGCCTCCAGCTCATGGTCGAAACGCTCGGCGGCGAAGTGGCCCACGGCGAAGCCCGCGAATACGGCAAGGCCATCGTGTCCGTGACCTCGGAGTCCCCGCTTTTCGAGGACCTGCCCGCGCAGACGCAAATGTGGATGTCCCACGGCGACAAGGTGACCCGCCTGCCCGAGGGATTCGCCACCTGCGCGAAGACCGACAACACCGAGTTCGCGGCCATCCAGAACATCGCCCGCGGTCTCTACGGCATCCAGTTCCACCCGGAGGTGGTCCACTCCCCGATGGGCCCGCTCGTCATCGAGAATTTCTGCCTCGGCATCTGCGGCTGTTCC
>Ga0265301_10002397_pt1 | contig 21692 bp, 17 predicted proteins | sample AusTroGonzalo_MG_2_FD_193488 | JGI IMG/M metagenome (GOLD analysis project Ga0265301, IMG submission 193488) | Bovine rumen microbial communities from tropical cattle in Woodstock, Queensland, Australia - Gonzalo_04 | ecosystem: Host-associated > Mammals > Digestive system > Stomach > Rumen ... | reverse complement strand
GCCAATACCAAGTATCCCGAAGTCTGCAAGGATTTCATCAACTTCTTCTTCACCGACAAGGAGACGTACAGCGAATTCCTGAAGAGCGAGCAGCTGTTCGCCACCACCAAGGAGCCGGTTGAATACGAGATGATCCCGCTGCGCAAGAACATGGAAGAGCAGATTGCCACCATGCAGGAAGTGGAAGGCTTTGAGAGCATGACCGGTGACGATGCGTTCCTGCCCGGCCTGAAGGACTACTTCACCAACAAGACAACGCAGAACATCGCTAACGGTGCGGATATCGCTGCCGAGCTGGATGCCATGGACGCTGAGTGGGAGATCGCCAACGAGGCGCTGGAAGACGCTCAGTAACGTTCAAGAAAACAGTTATGACGCTATCCGGGAGGGGTATAATTGGGGAATACCCCTCCCTTTCTTTAAAGGGGGCCTTATGAATGAAGCATAACAAACTGCACGACATCCTGCTGGCGGCACCGGGATATCTGGTCTATACCGTTTTCATGATCATCCCGCTGGGCATGTGCTTTTTCTACAGCTTCACCAACTGGGACGGCATCAGCAAGAAGTATAAGATGATCGGGCTGAGAAATTTCGAGCGGCTCTTTCAGGATGCCAGTTTTTTCAACGCCCTGAAGGTGACGCTGATCATTACGGTGATTACGGTCCTGATCTATAATGTGCTGGGCGTGCTTCTGGCGGTGATCCTGAACAGGAAAAATAAGGTCTGCGCTTTTGCCAAGAGCGCGATTTTCGTGCCGACGGTTCTGTCCAGTGTGGTTGTCGCTTTCATCTGGTCCTACATCATGCAGACAGACGGCGGTGTAATCAACACAATCCTGGGTCTTTTCGGGATCCCACCGGTGGATTTCTATGATACCCCCCTGCATACGATTGTCATGATCTCGGTCATCATTTCCTGGAACGGTCTGGGATTGTTCCTGGTTATCTATATGGCAACGCTGAATACAATTCCGCAGGAACTGATGGAAGCGGCGGAGGTGGACGGCGCCAACGGCTTCCAGCGGTTCTTCAGGATCACGCTGCCGCTGATGATGCCCGGGATTACGATCAACAGCGTGCTGTCCCTGGCGGGCGGACTGAAGCAGTATGACCATGTGAAAGTCATTACCGGTGGCGGTCCGGGAGGTGCGACGCAGACGATCACCCTGCAGGCTGTGGAAAAAGCTTTCGTTTACAATCGGCGCGGGTATTCCTCAGCAATCATCCTGGTGCTGTTTATCATGATCGTGATCGTATCCGTGATTCAGATCAGCATTACCAAGAAACGCGAGGTGGAATACTGAGATGAGTACAATTGTGACGAGCGCCGGAAGGAAGAGAAAAATCGGAAACGGCGTCAGGAGCTTCCTGATCATCCTTTTCGCGCTGATTTACCTGATTCCGCTGTATATTGCAATGACCAACGCCTTTAAAGGCTACTGGGAAGTCATCAAATCCCCCCTTTCGCTTCCGAGCGAACCGACGATGGACAACTTCGTTGAAGCGTTTCATTCGTCAAATATCCTGTCCCTGTACGGGACGAGCATCCTGATTACTTTCAGCTCAGTCGCGCTGCTGGTGCTGATCTGCTCCACCGCGGCCTATATCATCATCCGGCGGAAGAATAAGCTCTGCAAATTCCTGTACGGATTCGCGCTGATCGGTATCATGGTGCCGCCGGTGGTGACACTGGTGCCGAGCATCAAGACGCTGAGCATGCTGGGACTGATGTATACTCCCTGGGGTCTGCTGATGTTCTACGGCGGTGCTTACTTCAGCACGACGATTTTCCTCTATACGGGATTCATTAACTCGATCCCCGTGACGCTGGACGAGTCCGCCTATATTGACGGCGCGAACACTATTACGATCTTCTTCCGGATCATTTTCCCGCTGCTGAAGCCCTGTACGGCCACGGCGATTATCCTGATGGGTATGTGGATCTGGAACGATTTCCTGAATCCCATGTACATTCTGGGTACCACGGCCGGAAAGACCATTACCCTCGGCATTTACAATTCGATCGGCGCACTGACGTCGAAGTGGAACCTGGTTTTTGCGAATGTGATTCTGGCTTCGTTCCCGATTGTGTTATTATATCTATGCATGCAGAAGCAGTTTATGAGCGGGCTGACGGCGGGAGCAGTGAAGGGATGAAAAGAGTTTTTTTGTCTGAGGGAGTAACGAGGGTTGTGTTGAAACCCGAGGATGCGGAGAGGTTTGAACCGGTGGCGTTTACGCACGCTGCCGGCACTTTTCTGACCATGACGGGGTTCCGCTGCGCGGAGAGGCCTGTGTACCGGCTGAAACCGGAAGCCGGGGAGGGCAATATCCGGCAGACGGCCAACGGAGAGGTCGTCGTTTTTGATGACGGGGAACGCTGTATGGTGCGTATGAGCCACTCGGCGGAACTCCGGTTCGCCTGCGGGAAAGGGGAGATCCTGACCGGACTCGGACAGCACGAGAACGGGATCTTTGATTATACCCGGCGGGAAGAACGTCTCTATCAGCACAATATGAAGATTGCCATACCCTTCCTTCTGAGCAGCGCAGGATGGGGCCTGCTGATCGAGGCGGGCTGCGCCATGCGGTACCGCGGAGAGGGGGACGGTTTTGTTTTTACCCTGGATGCGGCCGACGAGATTTCCTGTGTGGTGATCCGGGGGGAGAATTGTGCTTCGGTGCTGAAAAAGCTGTCGGAACTGACGGGGAAACCGACGCTGCTGCCGAAGTGGGCCTTCGGATACATTCAGTCCAAGGAACGGTATAAAACGGCTGCGGAATTAATCGAAACGGCGAAGGAGTTCAGACGGAGGGGCCTGGGGCTGGACTGCATCGTGCTGGACTGGTGCAGCTGGCGGGACGGCTGCTGGGGAGACAAGACCCCGGATCCGGAGCGCTTTCCGGATGTCCGCGGGCTGGTGGATGAACTGCACGGGATGAACGTGCATTTCATGGTATCCGTATGGCCGAATACGGCCAGCGGAGATGACTGCGATGAGTTCCTGGAGGCCGGGAAGTTCCTGCCGGGAAGCCGGATCTACGATGCGTTCGATCCGGAAGCCAGGGACCTGTATTGGGAGCAGTGCAGGCGCTACTGGATGAAAGGCGGAGCGGATGCCCTGTGGACGGACAGCAACGAGCCGATCACCGACCCGGATTGGTGCGGCGATACCAAAAGGGATGAAGACGAGCGCATGCGGCTGCTGACGGAGGCTTCCGAACTGCGCATGGATCCGGGAAGGATGAATGACTACGGCGCGGAGCATCTGCGGGGGTTATATGAACACTGGCGGAAGGATTATCCGGACCGGCGGCCGGTGCTTCTTTCCCGCAGCGGCGGGCTTGATTCGGGCGCGCTGGGAGCGATTCTGTGGTCCGGCGATGTGGCGGCCCGATGGGATGTGCTGAAAAAGCAGGTTACGGAGGCGATCCGTACCGCCTGCAGCGGGATTTGCTGGTGGACGCTGGATATCGGCGCGTTCTTTGTCGGGCAGAAGGAGCAGTGGTTCTGGCGGGGTGATTATCCGGAAGGCGTGAAGGATCCGGCTTACCGGGAACTTTATATCCGCTGGTTCCAGTTCGGCGCGATGCTGCCGGTGTTCCGGTCCCACGGGACGGACACTCCCCGGGAACCATGGCAGTTCGGGGATGAGGGAAGCACCGAATATGCGTGCATCAGGGACATGATCGCGCTGCGGTACCGACTGCTGCCCTATCTTTATTCGACCGCTGCCCAGGCCTGCCGGGAAGGCCTGCCCATGATCCGGGCGATGCTGACGGCTTTCCCGGAGGAGAATGAACTGCAGGCGGCGGATGACCAGTATATGCTGGGAGATGCGCTGCTCATCAAACCCGTGACCCGCGCACTGAAGGACGGCGGGAATGAAACGGAAATCCTGCTTCCATCCGGCGGATGGTATGATCTGTTCACAAAAGAATATTTTGAAGGCGGGCAGAAAATCCGTATATCCACGCCGCTGAACCGTTTCCCGGTTTTCGTCCGGGCGGGCAGCATTCTGCCGACAGCCGAAGGCGCACAATGCTCGGCGGATCTGCCGGTCCCGGCGCGGGAACTGGCCGTGTTCGGCGGAGCCGACGGTAACTTTGCGCTTTATGACGACGCGGGAGACGGATATGAACCGGGAATCCTGATTTCCATGCGGTATGAGGAAAACGGATCCTTATTGTATCTGGACCGCATGACAGGAGAACTGCCGGAAGCGATCGAAGTGACTGTGCAGTTGTATCGGCCGGAGGGAAACCGGAATGCCCGGACAGTCCGTTATGACGGGAAAGAGATCAAATTCGGAATTCAGGATTAAGAATTCAGCATTGGGAGTTCAGAAATGCACTGTTCTGTGGTATAATCAAATAAACTCAAAAAAGAACAAGGGGGAGTCCGCTCCGTGAAACTTTACAGTGAATTCAGCCTTGGAGATATGCTGCTGACCTATTATCTGGACGAGAAGAACTGCATGAGCATGACCCTGATCCCGGCGGATCTGCAGGATCAGGTACAGAAGAAGGAATATCATCCCGAACCGCTGGTGCAGATCCATGCCCGGGGTGATCATTTCGCGAACGGCTACGGGAACGGGCATACCCTGGCCGTGACCTCGGCGACGGATGCGCTGAAATTCGTTTCCCAGGAACAGGAAGGGAACATGATCATCACGACGGTGGCGGATGAGACCGGGCGGACCGTGCATCACCGCGTATGCCGGGAGGATGGCCTGCAGGCGGTGATTGTTTCCTGCGTGTTTGAGAATAACGGGGAGAAACCGGTGACGCTGAATCTCCTGTCCAGCATGAACCTGAGCGGAATCACACCTTTTTCGGAAGGGGACGCACATGGGAACCTTTTTTTGCACCGGATCCGGAGCATGTGGAGTGCGGAGGGACGGGTACAGACCGAAAGCATTGAGGAAGCGATGCTGGAGCGATCCTGGACCGGGCACGCGATGCGGATCTGCAAGTTCGGACAGCTGGGCTCCATGCCGGTACGGGATTACTTCCCCTTTGCGGCGCTGGAGGACCGGAAAGCCGGAGTGACCTGGGCGGTGCAGCTGGCCTGCCCCTCCTCCTGGATGATGGAAATCCGCCGGAAGGACGACTGCCTGAACCTGATGGCCGGCCTGCCGGACGAAGATTTCGGACACTGGGCGAAGACGATCCGCCCCGGCGAGCGTTTCGAAACGCCTGAAGCCTATCTGACGGCAGGCAAAGGCGGAGCGGATGAGGTAAGCCAGCGCCTGCTGACCGTTCAGCGGCGGAAAATGCCTCGTCCGGACGCGGAACTTCCGGTCATGTTCAACGAATACTGCACGACCTGGGGCAACCCGACCCATGAAAACCTGAAACAGATCGCCGAGTGCCTGGACGGGAAAGGAATGGAGTTCCTGGTCATTGACGCAGGCTGGTACCGGAAACCGGGAATCGGCTGGTCTGACTGCGGCGGAGACTGGATTCCCGAGGAGACGGAGATGTTCCCGGAGGGACTGAAGGCAACGGCGGACATGATCCGTGCCCATGGGATGAAACCGGGACTCTGGTTCGAACCGGAGACCTGCGCGCCCAACGCGGATATTTTCCGTCACGAGGATCTGCTTCTGACCCGGGACGGCACGGTGATTGACACGGATAACCGGCGCTTCCTGGACATGCGGAAGGAAGAAGTGCACGCTTATCTGGAGGAACGGGTCATCAGCCTGCTGAAGCGCTGCGGATTCGAATACACAAAGATTGACTACAACGACTGCATCGGAATGGGATGTGATGATCCGGACAGCATCGGCGAAGGCCTGCGGCAGAACATGCAGGGCACCCTGCGCTTCTTCCGCCGCCTGCGGGAAGCGATCCCGGGAATCACGATTGAGAACTGTTCCTCCGGCGGCCACCGGCTGGAACCTTCCCTGATGGCGGTTACGGACATGGCTTCTTTCTCGGACGCCCATGAGTGTGCGGAGATTCCGATTATCGCGGCTCAGCTGCACCGGGTGATTCTGCCCGCTCAGAGCCAGATCTGGGCGGTACTGCAGGCGTCGGACAGTATCCGGCGGATCAACTATTCCCTGATCAATACTTTCCTGGGGGTGATGTGCATCTCCGGCGACGTAATCCATCTGTCGGCGGAACAGTGGCAGAAGGTGGACGAAGGAACGGACTTTTACCGTCAGGTGCGGCATATTATACGGGATGGAGTGAGCGCTTTCTTCGGCGATCTGTCGGAAAGCTGGCGGCATCCAGAAGGATGGCAGGCAGTGGTGCGGACAGCCGGGGCGGAAACACTTGCGGTGATCCATACCTTCGGCGGAGAGATCCCGGAGGAGATCACGCTGCCTGTGAAGGCCGATCAGATACTCCGGGTGATGTGTTCCGAAGACAACCGGATCAGCCTGGAGGACGGCAATCTGACTGTAGAGCTGAAGGCGCCGTTTGAGGCGATAGCGGTCTATATGTCGAGCGTGGAGAGTTGAGAGTTAAAAGTGGGGAACTTTCGGATCAGAGGACGAAATCAGGATGAGGAGGGTCAAAGTGAAATACTATCTGGCGATTGACATCGGGGCATCCAGCGGAAGGCATATAGTCGGATGGATGCAGGACGGGGAGATCAGGACAAGCGAGGTGTACCGCTTTCAGAACGGAATGGAAGAAAAGGACGGGCATCTCATCTGGAATCTTGAGACGCTGGTCGGGAACGTCAAGTCGGGCATTGACGAAGCACTGAAAAAATACCCGGATATTATCAGCTTGTCCGTGGACACCTGGGGCGTGGACTATGTGCTGATGAACGGGGAAAAGGAGATTCTGCCCTGTTATGCCTATCGGGACAGCCGGACGATTGCGGCGATTCCGGAGGTGCACAGCCGGATGCCTTTTGAAGAACTTTACCGCCGGACCGGTATCCAGCATCAGCCTTTCAATACGATTTACCAGCTGTACGCGGATCAGACAGCCGGACGACTGGCGGAGGCCACGGATATTCTGTATATGCCGGAATATCTGGCATACCGCCTTTGCGGGGCAAAAGTCCACGAGTATACGGAAGCGACGACCAGCGGAATGGTCAATGCCGTGACAGGAGAGTATGATCCGGAGATTATCGACGCGATGGGATTCCCCCGGCAGCTGTTTCCGAAACTGAAAAAACCCGGTACGGCAATCGGCACTTACCGGGGACTGAAGGTGATCCTTTGCGCGAGCCATGACACGGCGAGCGCGGTGGAGGCGATCCCGATGGATGGAAACGAGCTGTTCCTTTCGTCCGGCACATGGAGTCTGCTTGGCATGAAGGTAGACAAACCTCTGACGGATCAGGCCAGCCTGAAAGCGGACTATTCCAATGAGGGGGGTGTGGGCTGCTGCCTGTATCTGAAAAACATCATGGGCATGTGGCTTACCAACCGGCTGCGGGATGAATTATGCCCCGGAGAAGACTGGGACAGGCTTGTGGTGAGAGCCAAGCTGGATCCGTTTGATGGCCTGGTAGATGCGGAAGACCATGATTTCCTGGCCCCGGAAAGCATGGCAAAAGCCTTTGATTCAAAACTGACCGGGAAACCGGATGACCCGGCGGGTTATTTCCGGTGCGCGTGGCGGTCGCTGGCAGATACTTACGGCCGGGCGATCCGGACGATGGAGCAGAGCACCGGCATTGTATGCCATAAGCTTTATATTGTCGGCGGCGGGGCGAAAAACAGTTTCCTGAACCAGCTTACGGAGAAGAGCACCGGGAAACAGATTATTGCATTGCCGATTGAGGCAACGGCAGTGGGGAACATCAAAGTACAGATGATCAGCGAGAAAGAGATAGCAGAATAAGAGCGCATGACAGAAAATGAGCGCCGCGGAAGGGACCGCGGCGCTCGCTGCTTCATGACAGTTTATTTCTTGTAGAAGGGACCGTAGTTGGCGCAGGCACGGTAGTCCGCGCCTTCCTTATCCATGCCGAAGGCGTTCCACGCAGCAGGGCGGAAGATATCCGAAACCGGCACGTTGTGCATGGCCACCGGGATGCGGAGGATGGAGCAGAAGGTGATCAGATCCGCGCCGATATGGCCGTAGCTGATGGCACCGTGATTGGCACCCCAGTTGTTCATGACATCATAGGCGGATTTGAAGGGGCTGCCTTCCTTCCCGTCGCAGCGGGGAGCAAACCAGGTGCAGGGCCAGGTGTAGTCCGTCCGCTTCCAGAGGGTATCGGTCACTTCATCCGGGAGCTTCACGGTCCAGCCTTCAGCGATCTGCAGCATCGGACCCAGACCGTCCACCAGGTTCAGGCGGATCATGGTGGCGGGCATCTCGCAGTCAGTAACAAACCGGCTGGAATAACCGCCGCCGCGGAAATACCCGAGATCGGCATAGTTCCAGGTGGTGTTGTCCATGATGGCTTTCTGGTCCGCTTCGGTGACTTCATACCAGGGCTTCATGAGACGGGTGCCGTCGGCAGCTTTCGCCTGTCCGTTGGCATCGAGACAGCAGGCACCGGAGTTGATCAGGTGAATGAAGCCGCCGTTGGCCTTGGCAACGCCTTCGACATCATAGCCGGTGCAGCGTTTTACCGCTTCGGGACTCCAGAAAGTGCGGACATCGGCGAACATCTGGGCCCGGTTGGTCAGCAGTTTCATAAAGAGCATTCCAAGACCGTTGAGCACATCGTTCTCCGTGGCGAAAACGTAGGGCTCGCGGGCACCGTTATGATCGAAACTGGTGTTCAGCATGGCTTCGGGATAATCGCAGTTGGGATAGAAATCCGTCCACTGCCGCTGACCCTGGAAGCCGCCGGCGATGGCGTTATGGCCCACGGCTTCTTCCTCGCAGCCTTCCGGCAGGTTGGGATTGCCGTTGAGCAGGTCCTTGATGATCAGGTACATCTTGAGGGTAAACTCCCAGTCCTGATCTTTCTGTTCCCGGGTTTTCTGCAGCTCGGGCGGATTCTTGTCAAAGCCTTCATGCACATTGCCGACGCTCCAGGCTTTGAGCTTTTCGAATTCTTTCTGATCGTAGATCCCGAGGGTCATACGGCGGATGATTTCCACCTCGTCCACGGACTCCACGCGCATGCCGAGGTATTCCTCGATGAATTTGGAATCAATGATGGAACCGCCGATCCCCATGGTGATGGCGCCGATCTGCAGATAGCTCTTTCCGCGCATGGTTGCGGCAGCGACAGCCGCCCGGCCGAACCGAAGCAGCTTTTCCTTCACATCCTCCGGAATGGAAGTATCGTCTGCCTCCTGAACCTCATGGCCGTAGATGCCGAAGGCCGGCAGTCCTTTCTGGGCATGAGTGGCCAGGACGCTGGCAAGATAGACCGCGCCGGGGCGCTCTGTGCCGTTGAACCCCCAGACGGCCTTGATCGTATTCCGGTCCATGTCCATGGTTTCGGATCCGTAGCACCAGCAGGGGGTCACGGTCAGGGTGATGGCAACGCCCTCATGACGGAACTTTTCCTCGCAGGCGGCGGCTTCCGCCACGCGGCCGATGGTAGTGTCGGCGATAACGACCTTCACCGGCTCACCGTTGGAATAACGCAGGTTCTCCTCAAACAGCTTTGCTGCCGAACGGGCCATATTCATCGTTTGATCTTCCAGGCCTTCCCGGACTTTCAGGGCGCCGCGCCGGCCGTCGATGGTCGGCCGGATTCCGATGACCGGATAGCTGCCGAGATATCTGTTTTTTGCCATTGTCAGGGTCCTCCTTAACTGTATGTTATTGCAGGATGAAGATATGCTGTATCCCTTAAGGATATTATATCGAAGCAGCGGGGGGAAAGCAAGGATAATTAGTGATCCTGCGGGGCAAAATCGTGCTCGATGGCGTAGGCGACTTTTTCCTCGAATTTGGCGATAGCCTGCCTCGATTTTTCAGAGCCGGGGACAAGGACGTCATAACCGTGCCAGAAATCCGGATAGACATCCACCTCGGCACGGATACCGGCCTCCTGCAGATTCCGGACATAGGTCAGGGTTTCGTCATAGAAGGGTTCGATATCGCCGACAAAAGTATAGCAGGGCGGCAGACCGCGGTAGTCCTTGCAGCGGGCGGGTGCCGCGTAGCGGGTGACAAGTTCCGTGCCGTATGAATTGCGCAGATAGCGTTTCCAGGCTTTCTTGTTTTTCCTGGTATTCCAGTTTTTCGCATGGTTATCACGGTTGGATTCGGTATCCCGGTCATCCAGCATCGGGTAGAGCGGCATATGGAAGGCAATGTTGACTTCCTTGCGGTCCCGGACAAGCATACACAGCGCTACGCACATGCCGCCGCCGGCACTTTCGCCGCCGACCATGATCTGATCCGTGCGTACACCCAGTTCCTCCGCGTGATCCCGCAGCCAGAGCAGGGCCGCATGGCAGTCGTTCAGGGCGGCCGGATAGGGGTGACGCTTTGAGAGCCGGTATTCGGGGGTGACCAGGACCATGCCGAATTTCTTCACCATGGACAGGGCGCGGGTAAAAAAGACCTCATGCGCATTCCCGGCCTGATAGCCGCCGCCGTGGATCCACAGGACACCGGGAACCTTTTCCGTTTTCCGCTCGAGAGGCGAAAGGACCAACAGGCGGACCGTATGGGCCCCCAGTTTAATCTTTTCGTGTTTGACTGAGAACCTGTACTTTTCTTTCTTGCTCATGGCCGATACCTCCGTGTTTACACTGAATCCCGTTCGATCAGGCGGGAGGGGAGCAGAATGCGCTTGGGAAGGGACTGATCCCCGCGGATACGCTGGGCGATGACGCGGGCGGCGGTGATACCCATCTCCGTGGCAGGCACATCAATAGTGGTCAGCGGGGGATTGGCGTACTGGCTCATCTCGATATTGCTCATACCGATGACGGCGACGCCTCCGGGGACCGGGATCCCGAGTTGATACAGCGCACGGAGGGCAGCGATTGCCATCAGGTCGCTGGCAGCGTAAAAGGCGGTGGGCAACCCGAAACGGCGATGGGTTTCCTCGACCTGGCGGATGCATTTCTGGTCATCCCATTCGCAGTTCAGCACCCATTCCGGACGAACCTCCAACCCGAGATCCGCCATGGTTTCCAGATAGCTGCGGAAGCGGCGGGACTTTTTCAGCGGGGCATTGCCGGTGCTGCCGCCGATATAACCGATCCGCCGGTGGCCTTTTTTGTACAGATATTCGACAGCCATCCGGCTGACCCGGAGATGATCATATTCAATATTGTCGATCGGCATATGACCGGTATCGATCCCGACGATATGAGGGATCAGGGAATGCAGCTGACTGAAGAGCGCCTCGGAGAGGGGACGCATCATGATAAGGCCGGACAGGCCGGCATGGAGGACACGGTCCAGAATCTCCGGGTTTTCCAGTTCAAGTTCCGTCTGGATCAGGGAGACGTTTCCGCCCAGGCGGGTAAGTTCCTCCTCAATTCCGCCGAGAATGGAAAGATAGTAAGGATCGCTGTATTTTCCGCGGGTGGTTGCCAGCAGGCAGCCGACGGAAAAACGCGCTTCGGCGGCAGAGGACATAACGGAATGCTTCCGGGCCAGGGGCTGATAGCCAAGCTCCGCCACGGCGCGAAGAACCCTTTCCCGTGTTTCGTCTGTCGTCTTGTACAACTGATTATCGTTCAGGATCCGGGAGACGGTTGCGGGGGAGACTTTTGCAAGCCGGGCCACGTCCCGAATATTTGCCAATTTTATGTCCCCCTTCAACTAAAGATAACGGAATCGTTGCTATGAATCATACCGGTTTGCAGAAGCACTGTCAAGAGTATGAGAGAAACAATACAATTTTGTTTCATAATAAAATATTCGATTCGGCGTTGACATGAGATGAAACATATGATATTGTTTAGTAAACAAATGGAACTGTTTCATCCACAGATGTTTCGGAGGTTCATATGAAGTTTGTGTTGATCGGTGCCGGGCAGCGTGGTATGGTTTATGCGAGATACGCACATCAAAAAGGTCATGAGATTGCTGCGGTTGCCGAATCGGATCCCGTCCGGCGGGAAATTGCGGCGGCGGAATTCGGTATTCCGGCGGAAAAACAGTTTGAGACCGGCGCGGCGTTGCTTTCACAGGAAAGAATGGGCGAGGCTGCCATCATCGCGACGATGGACCGGGACCATTACAATGAAGCGATTCCGGCGATGGAGAAGGGGTATCACCTGCTGCTGGAAAAGCCGATTTCTCCTTTTCCGGAAGAAACGCTGGCTATTGAGAAGGCGGCGGAGCGCACCGGACGGCACATTACCGTATGCCACGTGCTGCGCTACAGCCCGTTTTTCCGGGAAATCCGGAAGTTGATTACAGACGGAAAAATCGGACGGGTGATCACGATCCAGCACAATGAAAATATCGGCAACTGGCACATTGCCCACAGCTTTGTGAGAGGCAACTGGCGGAGGAGTGATCTTTCCAGTCCGCTGATCATGCAGAAATCCTGCCATGATATGGACCTGCTGGTCTGGATGACGGGCAGCAAATGCAGCAGCGTGGCTTCCTTCGGAGACCTGACTTACTTCCGGAAGGAAAATGCGCCGGCGGGAGCGGCGGAACGCTGCTGCGACTGTCCGCTGAAGGAGGAATGCCGTTTCAGCGCCTACCGGAGCTATCTGCCTCTTGCGGGAAACTGGCCCGCGGCGGTGCTGACCGACGACCAGAGCGAAGCAGGCCTGCGGGAAGCGATCCGGACAGGCCCTTACGGACGGTGTGTTTATCACTGCGACAACAACGTATGCGACCACCAGGTGACGATCCTGAAGTTTGAGAACGGGGTGACGGCCACCTTCAACCTGAGCGGTTTTACCAATCTGATGACGCGGACGATGAAGATCATGGGCGAGGACGGGGAGATCCGGGCCAGCGAGGCGGAGAATGTGATCGAGGTAACCCGTTTTGCCGGCAACAGCACAGAGAAGAGCGAGAGCGAGATCATCCGGCCGGAACAGTCGACAAGCGGACATAACGGCGGCGACAGCGGCATCGTCGACGATTTCCTGAGCATGATGGAAGGCCGTGACAGCGTTTCCGCCACAGAGATCCATGAATCCGTGGAAAGCCATATGATGGCATGCGCGGCGGAGGAAGCCAGACTCACGGGGTCAGTAGTGAATCTAACAGAGTTCAGGAAAAGAGTGGAGAAGGTTTTTTCAGAATGAAGCGTGGAGATCAAATCAGCTGAAGGGATGGGGGAACGTATGACAAAAGAGCGGCTGGAAGAGCTGCTGAAGGTTACCGGCCCGATCATCCCGGAGGCGATGGATGAATGCGTGGGAGATCTGGAAACAGCGGAAACGGAGCTGCTTCCCGGGGAGACACTCCGGCGGGTTCTGGAAGAGAACCTGGTGCCTGCAGAGAAACAGCAGCCGCTGCTTGAAGCGCTGGACGCAGCGAATGCCGTGCCGGAGCTGGTGGAGCTGGCGCATATCATGGCAGCGGACGCGGTGCGGGGACTGATCCGCTGCTATGCGGTGGAGTTTTTCCAGCCGAAACCGATCTGCCTGACCGGGTTTGCCAGAGAAGCCTATGCTTTCCTGTTCACGCAGCTGTGTGTCATTGAAGGCCGGAAGGAGCTGCGAAGAAGGGGAATCCCGGAGATGTACGACGCGGACATTCCGGAACGGATGACCCGGAAACAGCTGGCCAAGTATATGAAGACAGGGGATATCAGCTTCGACGATTATCCCTGGGACATGAACTTTTACTGCTGCCAGATCTTCCTGATGGACCGGTTTTACTTTATCCCCTACCGCTGGGGAGGAGCGCCGGACGCCTGGAGAAACCGGAAGACCGGTGAAGTGAAAGCGCTGTGGTTCGGCGGGGTGAAGGTCCGGAGGGACGGACAGCTGGACGGAGTGAACGGCGTGACGGATCCGGAAGCGTTCACGACGGTGCGGGATGAGAACGACAAAACGATCCGGGCCAATCCTGTGTCTCCGGAAGGCAGGATCCTGCCTGAACCGGTTACGCTGGAGCGGAAGGAATGGGAAAAGGCACTGGGAGATAACGATTTCCTGCTGGCACTGCACATTCCGGGCGGGGAAGGATATACGCCGGAGCGGGTGAAGCACAGCTGCAGGCTGGCGCTGGATTTCTGGGACAGGTACTATCCGGAATACCGTTACAAGGGATTCTGGAGCGAAAGCTGGCTGTACGATCCCGGCCTGAAAGATATTTTGGGACCGGAACGGAACATTATTCGGGTACAGGAACAGTTTTACTGCTATCCCACAGAGGAAGGGGAGAGCATGATCCGGCTGGAAGTGCTCGGAGACGCGGAGGCGGATTACCGAAAACTGACACCCCGGAACAGCCTTGAACGGGGAATGTTCGAGGTATGGAAAGGCGGAGGGCACTTCCATACGACGGGGATGTTCCTGCTTAGGGAACGAGTGGAGAAAAAATAAGTTGGAATTGGTCAGAGGAAGGAGGAAGGAACAGTGCAACAAACGCCCAAAGTCACGAAGCGCGGGTTTGTGTGGGAGATGAAGCATAACCGGTCGCTGTACCTGATGTGCGTACCGGCGTTGCTGCTGCTTCTGGCTTTCGCGTATATCCCGATGGGCGGGATTTATATGGCGTTTACGAATTTCAGCGCCAAGGACGGAATCTTCGGTTCACCCTATGTGGGATTCCAGAATTTCTCCTATTTTCTCAGCGGGAATCCCTATTTCTGGAAGGCTGTGGGGAACACGCTGATCATCAACTTCTGGGGGCTGGTTCTCGGCACGATCCTTCCGATTACGATCGCGATCTGCATGAACGAGGTCAAAAACGGGGTGTTCAAGAAAGTCAGCCAGAGCGCGATGTTCTTCCCGTACTTCCTGAGCTGGGTCGTGGTCGGCGCGATCCTGTACGGGTTTCTGACTTCCAATTTTCGGGTGGACCGGAAGACGGGGGAATTGATCATCACCGGCGCGAACGGCATCGCGAACCGCGTGCTGATGAGTGTGGGCGCTACACCGGTACGCTGGTACGCGGAGGCGAAACACTGGAAGACGATCATCATCCTGCTGGATGTATGGAAATGGGCCGGATACAACTCCATTATCTATATGGCGGCCATGGCCGGTTTTGACGGGAGCCTGTACGAGGCCGCCACCATCGACGGCGCCAGCCGATTCCAGCAGATCCGCTATCTGACGATCCCGATGCTCAAGCCCAACGTGGTGATCCTGACGCTGATGTGCATCGGGCGGATCTTTTTCGGCGATATGGGCATGATCTGGGGCGTGGTCGGGCAGAACCCCACGGTGCTGGATGAAGTAACGGTGATCGATACATATGTCTACACCTCCATGCGGACAATGGGCTTCGGCTTCAGCACGGCCATCGGTCTGTGCCAGAGCGTGATGGGACTGATCCTGATCGTGCTGGCTAATACCGCGGCCAAGAAGATCAACGACGGGGAGGGTCTGTTCTGATGAGTATGACAGCAAACACCCCGAGGAGGCATTCCAATCATATTAAGCACACCCGGAACGACCGATGCGCGAAGATCATCGCATATCTGATCGTCGGGCTGTTCGGGCTGATCTGCCTGTACCCGCTGTTGCTGACGGTGACTGTGAGCCTGACGCCGGAGGATGTGATCAACAAGGACGGATTCCGGCTGATTCCCCGGACCCTGACGCTGGACACCTATACCTACATTTTCGCTCACAGCGGCGCAAGAATCCTGAAGTCCTACGGGGTGACCATCCTGGTGACCGTGGTGGGCACGCTGGGTTCCATGCTGGTGACCTGCATGATCGCTTATGCGATCAGCCTGCGGGAGATGAAATACAGGAATGTGATCGCCTTCATCTGTAACTTTACAAGCATCTTTTCCGCAGGCCTGATTCCCTGGTATGTGGTATGCGCGAACTGGTACGGACTGCGGAACAACATCCTCGCCCTGATCCTGCCGCCGCTGTTCGCGGTATGGAACATGTTCCTGATGCGCACCTATTTCAAGGCGATCAGCCCGAGCCTTTATGACGCGGCGAAAATCGACGGGGCGGGACACTGGACCATTTTCTTCCGGATCGCGCTGCCGCTGAGCGTGACGGCGCTGCTGACGGTGGGGCTGATGTACGCGCTGAGCTACTGGAATGACTGGTGGCACGCGCTGATGTTTATTGACGACCGGGACCTGTATCCGCTGCAGTTTTACCTGTATTCCATCGTGTCCAACGTCAACGCGGTGTCCAGCGGAAGGGTTCCCTCCGGCGCGGCGGCAAACATCCGGCTGCCGGCGGAGACGGTGAAGATGGCGGTTACGATTATCACGATCGGTCCGATTCTCTTCGGCTATCCGTTTATACAGCGGTACTTTGTGAAGGGGATTATGACGGGAGCCGTGAAGGAGTGATTCATAATGCAGGATGCATTTGAATAGAAAAAAGGAGGAAGAAAACATGAAGAAACTGCTGGCTGTAGTACTGGCACTGACGCTGGTGCTGACCCTGGCTGTGCCGATGCTGGCACAGGCCGACGAACTGGAGGAAATCACGATCCTGTACCCCGGCGAGGAGACCGACGCGTTTTCCGAATTCATCAACGGCGCCTTTGCCGAGAAGGTGGCGAAGGAATTGAACATGAAGGTCAATTTCCGGTTCCTGAGCTGGGACGCCTACTGGGACCAGAAGAGCGTTATGCTCGGTGCCAATGAGCCGATCGATCTGTACTGGGACGGCCTGCCGGACCTTTCCACGATGGTCAACAAGGGAGAAGCCCAGCCGCTGGACGAGCTGCTCGCCAAGTGCTGGCCGGAAAGCATGAAGGAAGTCATTCCGGAAAGCCAGATGGCCGGCGGACAGCTCAAGGGCATCCAGTACGGCATTCCGTCCGCCTATGCTCCCTCTTCCGGCATGTTCCAGTTTGTCTGCCTGCGGCAGGACCTGCTGGAAAAGGTCGGGATGACCGAGGTCAAAAATGCGGATGATCTGCGCGCTTTTGCCGAGAAGGTGCAGACTGAACTGCCCGAATACAAGGGACCCGCTGACGTCATTTTCAAGCCCCTGACCCGCAACTTTGCGGAAGAACAGTATACCTGGGTCGCCAGCCAGGATCTGGTGGTCTTCGGCGAGGAAAGCAAACAGGCATACAGCTATGCCCACACCAAGGCGTTTGAGGACGTGGCACGGTTCAACCGGGAGATGTTCCTGGACGGCCTGTATCAGGACGAAGTCGCCATCAAGTACAACGAGCGCGACAGCCGCATGCAGACCGGCCTGTATCTGTGGGTGGAAGGTTCCCTGGGCAAGGAGAACGAAATCGGCGAAAACGTGAAGGTTGCCGATCCGAACGCCGTGCTGGCAAACTATCTGCTGACGCCTGAGAAGCCCCGCTACATTAATGCGACCGGCGGCGAAGTGCTGTGCATCCCGTATTCCGCCAAGAATCCGGAAGGCGCGCTGAAGTTCCTTGCGTGGCTGTGGGGCAGCCAGGACAATTACCTCTTCTGTCTGTACGGCGAGCGGGGCAAGGACTGGGATCTGGACGGGAACGGCCGGCTGGTGACCCTGAGCGAAACCGCGAGCGGCGAGGGATTCTTCTATGAGTGGATGTTCCGCAACGCGAACTATCAGGTCTTCAAAGAGGGCGTCACAGATGAGTACATCGAGATGTACAGGCACTGGGATGATGACGCGATCGTGTCCGCGATGCTGGGCTTCGGCTTTGACAACGCGAACGTGAAGGACATCGAGACCGCCTGCAACGAAGCCTGGAAGAAGATGGCACCGATTCTTTACGGTTATGTGGACTTTGATGAAAACTATCCGGCAGCCATCGCCGAACTGGAAGCGGCCGGCATCAATGAGTATGTGGCGGAAGTTAACCGTCAGCTGCAGGAATATATGGCAAAATAATTCAGAATTCGGAATTCGGGGGGAACATCGGGGACGATTTTTGCAATCGTCCCCTTGTTCCATGCAGGAGGAAGGTTCCTCCCGGTGGAAATATGAATAACAGTGCAGAAAAAACGAAGCAACGGAGGGGCATATGATTCGATTCGGGACAGGCGGATGGCGCGCGGTGATCGGCGACGGATTTACCCGGCATAATATCTGTCTGATCGGGGCCGCACTGGCGGCGAAAATGAAACGGGAAGGCTGCGCGGAACAGGGGCTGTGCGTCGGATACGACCGGCGGTTTCTCAGCAAGGAGGCGCTGATCTGGTTCTGTGAAACACTGACCGGGGCGGGAATCCATGTTTATTTTGTCAACATGAGTTGCCCGACACCGCAGATTATGTTCACGGTCAAGGAGATGGGACTGCAGTACGGCGCGATGGTCACGGCGAGCCATAACCCGGCCATCTGGAACGGAATCAAGCTGTTTACCTACGGCGGCAGGGATGCCAATGAGGACGTGACCCGCTCCGTACAGGAGGAAGCCAACGCGCTGGAGGGAACAGAGATCCCGACACTGGATTTTGAGACGGCAAAGGAGCAGGGACTGATCAAACTGATCGATCCCCGGGATGCGTATCTGGATTCGATTCTGAGCCAGGTCAACACGGAAGCGATCCGGAAACGCCGGCTGCGGATTGTGCTGGACCCGATGTTCGGCGTCAGCCTGAGCGGACTGCAGACAATCCTTTATACTTCACGGTGCGATATCGACGTGATCAACGATCGGCACGATGCCTTCTTCGGCAGACATCTGCCGGCGCCGAATCCGGATACGCTGGTAGACCTGCAGTATGCGGTGAAGGAACACCAGGCTGACGTCGGCATTGCCACGGACGGCGATGCCGACCGGCTCGGCATTATTGACGAGCAGGGGAACTATATCACCGCGAACGAAATACTGGCACTGCTGTACGCCTATCTGCTGGAACAGAAGGGCTGGAAGGGACCGGCCGTGCGGAACATCGCGACGACGCATCTGCTGGACCGGATCGCGGAAGCCCACGGGGAGAAATGCATTGAGGTCCCGGTCGGATTCAAGCATATCTCCGCGGCGATGGAAGAACATCAGGCGCTGATCGGCGGGGAATCTTCCGGCGGCCTGACAGTGCGGGGGCATATCGCCGGCAAGGACGGTCTGTACGCTGCCAGCCTGCTGGTGGAAATGCTGAGCGTCAGCGGGAAAAAACTCAGCGAGCTGGTGAAGGACCTGTTTGACCGGTACGGCGAGATGCACGCGGCGGAATATGACTGGGCACTGACGGCAGAGAAGAAGGAAGAAATCCATCACCTGATGATGACGGAAAGGAAGCTTCCCGATTTCGGCAAACCGGTTGAAAAGGTCAATTATATGGACGGCTGCAAGGTTTATTTCCCGGACGGCTGGGTGATCATTCGCTTCTCCGGAACCGAGCCCCGGATCCGGATCTTCGCGGAAGCGCCCACACGGCGGGAAGCGGATGAACTTGTGCGGACGATGGCCGGCTTTGTGGGCCTGTCGTAGCGGTTTTGAAGAAACAGAAAACGGGGATGAAGCAATCATGAGAATCATTACGGTCAGCCGGCAGTTCGGCAGCGGGGGACGGGAACTCGGGAAACGGCTGGCGGATCTGCTGGGCTGGGATTATTATGACAGGGAGATTATCCAGGCGCTGGCGGATGAGCAGGGCCTGGATCCCGAATATGTACACAGGGTGCTGAGCGGGCACGGCTGGCATCAGTATCAGCTGACCTATCGGAACAGCTTCCGCCAGGCGGTTGCCGGCACATGGAATCACACGGAAATGCTTGTGCGGCAGCGGGAGATTCTGCAGGAAATTGCGGAAACGGGAAACGACTGTGTCATCGTCGGCCGGGATGCGGACGTGATTCTGCAGGATCGGCATCCTTTCCGGGTGTTTGTGTGCGCGGAGATGCAGTCGAGGATTGCGCGGTGCGCCAAATTTGAAGAAAAAAAGGATCCGGCCGAACGGCTGTCAGAGAAGGAGATCCTCCGGAATATCAGGAGGATTGACCGAAACCGCCGGCAGATCCGTGAAATCCTGACCGGGAAGATTGCCGGTGACGGGAGTTCCTTTGATCTGACCGTGAACGCAACGGATTGGGAAATCAAGAAGCTGGCTGAGGCGGTGGCGGCTTTTTCCGAACGATGGTTTGAGAAAGACTGAAGAAAATGAGAAAACGGAACGGACAGAATGACCTGACGACCGGTACGGTATGGAAAAAACTGCTGGTTTTTTTCGTGCCGATCGCTGCAGGAACAATCATTCAGCAGTTTTATAACGCGGCGGACGGTCTGATCGTCGGCCGGTTCGTCGGAACGAACGCACTGGCGGCGGTCGGCGGGAGCTCGGCCCAGATCATCAATGTGCTGGTGGGTTTCTTTGTCGCTATGACGGCCGGCGCTTCGGTGGTGATCGGACAGATATACGGGGCAGGCCGGAAAGAGGAGCTGAATCAGGCGATCGGCAACGCGGTGGCGGCCCTGGCGGCTGCGGGCGGGGTCCTGATGGTGATCGGGCTGATTGCGTCCCCGGGGCTTCTCCTTCTGCTGAACACGCCGGAGGAAACCATGGAAGGCGCGGTCCTCTATCTGCGAATCTACTTCCTCGGCGTTCCCTTTGTGATGATCCTGAACATGGAATCCAGCATCCTGCGGGGACTGGGGGATTCCTTTCATCCGTTCCTGTACATGGTGATCGGATGCGTGACGAACATCGCACTGGATGTGCTGTTTGTGATTGTATTCGGATGGGGGATCGCGGGGGTTGCGGTTGCCACGGTGATCGCGCAGGTGGTCAACACGGTGCTGCTGAGCAGGCGCCTGATGCGCGGGACAGAGGAATACCGCCTGTCTTTCCGGGATCTGAAGCTGAAGAAGGTTTACCTGACCAATATGATGAGGCTGGGAATCCCGGCGGGACTGCAGTCTTCCATGTACAGCATTTCCAACATGATCATTCAGGTTGCCGTCAATTCGCTGGGAACCGTGGTGGTGGCTTCCTGGGCGATGAGCGGGAAAACGGACGGGATCTACTGGGCCGTGAGCAGCGCAATGGGCGCGGCAATTACAAGTTTTATCGCGCAGAATTACGGCGCGGGCCGCACGGACCGGGTAAGACAGTGCGTCCGTCAGGGACTGATTATGGACTTTGTGATCACGGCGGTGATCAGCGCCATGCTGATGCTGACCGCGATTCCGCTGCTGCGGATTCTGACACCGGATGAGGCAGTGGTCCAGACGACCTACACCATTATGTTATACATTGTTCCGTTCTATTTCACGTGGGTGCTGGTTGAGGTGCTCAGCGCTGTGCTGCGGGGCGTGGGCGACGTGTTCTATCCGGTGTTGATCGTCGGAACCGGAATCTGTCTGTTCCGCGTGATCTGGATCCTGACGGTCTTCAACCACTTCGGCACGCTGCTGTCCCTCTGCCTGTCCTACACGGTTTCCTGGATCATCACCAGCATTGCCCTGGGAATCTACTACCTGAAGGGCGGATGGATGAAGCGCAGGCGCATTGTGGACAGGTAGGCGGATATGATAAAATAACCATCATATGGATTCATCCGGATCAGAGGAAAAGAAAGAGGAGCATCCGCAATGTTCAGACTGAAAAAGACAAGTGTTCCGGCACTGATGCTGGCGGCAGTCCTGCTGTTTGCCACCGCTGCCGGCGCCGAAGAGGCGGATCCCGCGGCGGTCCGGGTGGGCGAGGTGTGTACCCCCTTTCCGTTGCCCAGTTTGCAGTGGATCCCTATGCGGATATTGCGGCGGTCAACGATGAAGAACTGACGGAAGCGGACAAGCAGGAAATCATC
>Ga0265301_10002393_pt1 | contig 21713 bp, 7 predicted proteins | sample AusTroGonzalo_MG_2_FD_193488 | JGI IMG/M metagenome (GOLD analysis project Ga0265301, IMG submission 193488) | Bovine rumen microbial communities from tropical cattle in Woodstock, Queensland, Australia - Gonzalo_04 | ecosystem: Host-associated > Mammals > Digestive system > Stomach > Rumen ... | reverse complement strand
CGAAACGCGGTTATCGAGCGGTTGAAGAAAGAGGGCGTCTTTACGGCCAACAAGCGGCTGGAGATGCCGCTATTGCCCAAGCGCATTGCCGTGATTTCGGTGGAGACCAGTAAAGGGTACAGCGACTTTATCACCACGTTGAATGGCAACCGTTATGGCTATCGTTTTGTTACGGAGCTGTTCCCTTCCATTCTGCAGGGCGACAAGGCCATTGTGGGCATTACGGGCCGTTTGGCAGAGATAGAGCTGCGGCAGCAGGAATTTGACTGTGTGGTCATTGTGCGTGGCGGTGGCGGCGATGTGGGCCTCAGCTGCTATGACGAGTATGAGATGGCGCATCGCGTGGCCACCTTCCCGTTGCCAGTGCTAACGGGTATCGGGCACTCCACTAATCTCAGTGTCACGGACATGGTGGCGCACACCTACAATATCACGCCCACGGATGTGGCTTTCGCGCTCATCGGCTATTTCCAGACCTTCGATGAGAAGGTGCAAGAGTGCCAGAGCCGAATAGTGGAGGTTTCGCGACGTTTGTTAGTGGATGAACAGGCCAAGTTGTTGCGGATGACGGAGGCAGTTCGCATGTTGCCTGTTGTGCGGTTGACCGAGCAGCAGGGCAGGGTAGGGGTGATGGAAGAGAAGGTGAGACTTCTCCATCCCGACAATATTCTCAAGCGTGGATTCAGTATCACGCGCCATAACGGCAAGGTCATCACCAACGCGACAAACCTCAAGTCTGGCGATGAATTGCAAACGCAGGTTTACGAGGGCGAAGTGACGAGTGTGGTGCGCCAGTAACTCTTAATATGTTAATTAGTCATTAAGTTCGTTGCCGTCATCGTCAAATATCTCGTTTTTGACGCAGCGCACGCTTAGTCCGTTATTGGCGAGGAAATCGTTTTTGCCAACATAATCACAGCCGAAGGAGAGCGTACAGGTTTGGTATATGGTGGTGTTCACCTGAACTGTGCTCCAGTAGGAGGTGTGACCGAGCAGGCTTTCAAATCTCATGTTGTAAGCGTTGTAATAACCTGCGGGAAGGGCGTAGAATCCTGTAGCGTTGGTGCCGGGTATCAACCATAAGGTGTCGGCCATGAGGTCAAATGCATTGATGAGCGACAGGGAGGTGATATTGTCATAATCGGGAATATGCCATCCCTTGGGGCAGATACCGGTCACGAAACCGCCATTGTTGGTGGTGGCAGGCTGCGCTTCACTATTTTCAGGAAGGCCCACCGCTGCGTACCATGTGTAGAGGCGGCCGTAGGTATCGAGGTTTTCCTGTTCATTGTCGTGCAATGGGGCTTTGTAAATCATGCTGGGAATGTCGTTGCCCTCCGCATCGAGCGTATTGTGCAAGTTGCGGGCAGTCCAGCAGTAACGATGTGGTATATCGCCCACGTACAAGGAATGGTATTTGTTGCCATTGCCATCTGCGATGAGACCACCACAGAGGTTCACGAAGAAATGTTGAATGCTGTCGCAATCGTGTGCTTTAGTCACCAGATAGTATTTGTTGGGACCGCCGTGCAAAGGCTGGTCAATGCTGGTCGGGATGTGCAGGACATTATGCGCGTAGTCCGTAACAATCTCTGTGGAATCCAGATATAATGTGTCCCACAGTTCATAGATGGGCCATACATTCAGTATCAGCGTGGTGATACTGTCGTAGTTGTACTGGGCGTCCCAGTTGTAGTGCAGCGCGTCGTAACCGGTGGAGTCGTAGGTGCCGGCGGGGAACACGTAGATGGTGTTGCCGTCGAATACCATTTCTTCGCCGTCGTAGCCCAAGAAGAATTTGGATGTGTCTTTCACGTGTGTCGGGCTGACTTCATAAGAGTTCTGGCATCCGGCCAGATCCATGTCCTTGCGGATCATTTGTGCGTGCATGACACCTTCGCTGGCGGACAGGTTAGCGCTGGCTGGTTGGCTGTAGAACAGGTTACCGTAAGAGTAACTGACATTGCCGGCCATACCGCCGCCTGCGTTGAAACCGTGCGCGAAGTCGGTCTGGGCGTGAAGCATCGCCACAGAGGTCATGGTCAAAAAAACAAATAATAATTTCCGTGTCATAGTATCAATTTGTTTTTAATTATTCAGAATTGGCAATGTAAAATGCTGAAATGTAATAATTTATCCATTTTACGCTTGAAATGGCAAATTGATGCAAAAATAATAAAAATCCCGTTGCTTTTGCAAAAATATACACATGTTTAATCAACACCCACTTGAGGATTGTATTTTTCTTACGTTTGTGCTGGTGATTTGTTACTGGATTTTTGTCATTTTCTGCGACGGAAGAAGTGAGAAGTGAGCAGTGAGAAGTGAGCAGTGAGAAGTGAGCAGTGAGAAGTGAGCAGTGAGAAGTGAGTAGTGATAAACTGCTAACTGCTAACTCCTAACTTCTAACTCCTAACTCCTAACTCCCAACTTTCGCCCCCACCTCCCAAAACCTGTTTTCTGACGGATTTGTAGGTTTTCAACCGAAATCTTGTCACTTCTCGTCTGAAACTTGCATCTTTTCAACGTTTTGTTTTTCAATAAAATAGCAGATATTGCCCCTTGAAAAAGCAGTTCGGGTGTTGTATCTTTGCGGCCAGTTTCTATTATTAATTCACTCAAAAAACAAAATATTATGGAGAATGAAGTTAGCGAAAATGCCCGCCTTGAGAGCACAACCATCAACCTGTTGACCGACTTTGGTTTCAAGCGGATATTTGGAACGGAGGCATACAAGAAGAACCTCATCCGGTTCCTGAACGCATTTCTGAAAGAATATATAGGAACCATCCGGGACATCGACTACAGACCGACAGAACAACTCGGGCTCTTGGAGAAGGAGAAAAGGCTGATTTACGACGTGTTCTGCAGCACAAAGAAGGACGACCGCATCATTGTGGAGATGCAGAAGGCGAGCCAGGAGTTCATCCGCGACAGGGTCATCGCCTATTCGGCGCGCAGCATCAGCAACTCGCTGAAGAAGGGCGACCGAAAGTACAACTTTCCGAAGGTGATCTCCATTATACTCGTGGATTTCGAGCTGGCGGACCTGAAGGACAGTGAGCGGTACATGCAGCGGGTGACGTTGCGAGACGACGAAAACCAAAAATTTTCTGAAAAGGTGGCGTTTGTTCTGATAGATTTGACTAAATTTGCCGCCCAAACGGATTTCGGGCAACTTCCCGGCGCAAGGGAGAAATGGTGCTACGCAATCAAGAACATGTGGAGGATGTCGGACGGCGACATTCCCGCTGCGGATACCACATTCCGGGAGTTGTACGAAGAGTGCAAACTGTCAAAATTGAGCGACATGGAAAAAGAAGAATACGAAAAAAGCATTTTGGAGTACGATGATGTGAAAGATGCGATTGAGTACAACCGCAGGCTGGCGCATAATGAGGGCAGAGAAGAAGGACTTGTAGAGGCCCGCCTCCTCCTCGCCAAGAACATGCTTGCCAAAGGTCTTGCCCCTTCTCTAATCGCGGAAATTTCCGGCCTCACCGAGGTAGAGGTGCTTGCATTGGCGCAGGAATAATCCCCGCCATTCCAGAAAACGTCGTTTGCTGTAGAGGCGCGCCATGGCCATCTCTATTGAGGAGTTAGTAGTGAGTAGTGAGCAGTGAGTAGTGAGTAGTGAGAAGTGAGTAGTTAGCAGTGAGCAGTGAGTAGTTAGCAGTAAGAAGTGATCTTTCCATTTTTATGAAAACAAAAAAGTAGAATCATGAAAGAGAGTATCGTAAGGGAGTTGAGTGTGAGGTTTGCATTGAGGGTTGTTCGTTTGAGCAAGCATTTGCGCGATGATAAAAACGAATACATCATGTCCAAGCAAATTTTGCGGAGTGGAACTAGTATAGGCGCAAATATCAGCGAGGCACTATGCGGACAATCTAAAAAAGATTTCTTCGCTAAAATGTACATAGCCTATAAGGAGGCGGCTGAAACAGCCTACTGGCTTGAAGTTTTATACAAAAGCGAATATCTGACTATCACAGAGTACAGCAGCCTTAATAATGACAACCATGAAATTCTCAAAATCTTATCCAGCATAACGAAGAAAAGTGAGCGGTGAATAGTTAGTAGTGAGAAGTGAGAAGTGAGAAGTGAGAAACTGCTAACTCCTAACTGCTAACTATTAACTCCTAACTAAAAAAAGAGCCCCCATCGCTGGAGACTCTTTCTGATATTTTAGTATTGCTTGATTAGTCTTTCACGCATCTCACGCTGCAGCCCATGTTGGGTCTAGTCTGGTCAACCTGCCACATGTAGCAATAACAGTCTGCCCAGAACATCTTGGGCTGGCTCGGGTCGGCGGTGTTCACGCTCCACAGGTAGGCGTTGCCGAGGAGGTTCTCGTAGCGGGCGGTGTTGTCGTTGTAGCAGCCGCCGGGCAGCAGGCTGAAATCGGTGCTGTTGTTGCCGCCGCCGTCCAGCCAGTAGCCGTGGTAGCGCAGCTCGGACATGTCATACTCGCCGCCGTTGCCGGCCACGCGCATGAACTCTATGTCGGACGGCAGGTGCCAGCCCGTCGGGCAGATGCCCTGCACGTTGCCTTCGGCATCCACGGTCACGCCGCCTTCAGCGTCAAGCGCCGCGGACCAGTCGTACAGATAGCCGTACACGCTAGCGTTGGCATCGGCGTCAGGATGCGTGGGCGACTGGTACTTCATGATGTTGTCCACAGCTCTGCCGTCGCTGTATTTCGTGGTCTTCAGGTTCTCGTCGGTCCAGCAGTCGCACGCCAGACGCACGGAGTGGTAGGTGTAGCCGTCCATCTCCACGTCGGGGCACGGGTAGTGGTAGATGATGATGATCTGCTCGCCCGTGATCATGTGACCGCAGGTATCGACGGCGGTCCAAATTACCACGTTCTCTCCAACGGGGAACACGCTGTCGGGATAGTTGGTCGGGATGTCGTTGTAGATGGTGTCGAGGATGCCCTCGTTGATCTCGGGATGTGTGGAAGTGAAATGCGGAGTGCCGAAATCTCTGAGCACGGTGTCGCAGCCACTCATGATGCCCTGCTTGATGGTGTCGATGGTGAGCTTGGAGTTGCTGTGCACGGTGCCGTCGTCGGCGATCACCGGGCTCACGCTGAAGGTTGTGGTATCTGTAGCCACACAACCTTTCTTGTCTGTAACTTTCACAGCCACGGTGTAGGTGCTGTCGCGGTCGTCGGTACCAGGGATAACGGTGCTTTCCATTGCGTCAACATTAACAGCAGCCTCACCCCATACGAAGTGGTTGCCGCCATTGCCACCGGTGGTAGTCATGCTCACATTGTAAACGCCACTACCCATCAGCGGACACGGGAAATCTTCGGGAACGGTGAGTGCCGTGATCTCAAGTGTGTCGGGTTGTGCGATGGTGAATGTACCTCTGATGGTATCTTTCTTAAGTACATCCGTCAACTGCACATTGTATTTACCAGGTTTCAGGTTGGTGAAGATGTGTGTTCTATCCATCAAATTCTTCACGGTGTCGTTTTCAGCCATCACAGTGCTGGAGAGCACAATCTGGAATGGAGCCTCACCACCGATGATCTTCACCGTGTCGGTACCGTTGTTCTCGCCGTAGCATACCACGTCGGTGGAATCCATGGTCATATTCAGGTTGAGGCGCCACACAGCGTAGAGGTCGAGGTTGGCATCCACATCGTAGGTGGCGCCCAAAGCGTAGTTGGTACTGCCGGCAGCCTCGTCGGGCGTGGTATTCCAGCGGTAGAGTGTGCTGTCAGGTTTTGTGAACAGATAAGTGCCAGCACCGTCCGTACCATCGGAAAGGGTGATGTCAGTGCCAGTAGGCTTAACCTGATCATCAATTGTACCAGTACCACTGTTAGGATTGTAAGTTACCCAGAAGTAAGGCGTTACAGAATAAGTCCATGTACCATCGTTATTGTCGGTTTCGGTAATATTACTTCCTGTCAGGGAGGAGAACAATTCCAGAGCCTGTTTGTCGGTGGTGCAAGTTGCACCGTCACCCAGCACAATGCTATAGCTGCCCTGGGTAATGGAATGGGTAACTGAACCATCACTGAAGTTTAGTTTTACATTGCCTGTGAAATTGATGGTATCATTACGTGTCATCGTCACATCTTCCAACAACTCAATCTTGTCATTGGCTGCGATGGTATTGGCAACAAACGGATAGTTGAAATCGATGTACATGACATGTTCGGCACCGTTAGCTGTGTATTTGGAGGAAAGGGAAACCTTCGTCTGATCGCAGCCGTTGGTGGCATCCACCATGGTGTAGTACGGAGACAGGTTTGCTTTCTGAGCATCGGTGAGTTGCGGCATGATAATCGCATTGCCCACGATGACTTCATCATATTCATATTCCTCGTACATGTATATTTTGTCGGCAATATTGTTGGCAGTAGCATCTGGACCATCCACAATCTTGGTTTGGCAGTCCACTATTACGGTATCATTTTTTGCACCATAGCTGAAACCAAGCCAGAACTCTTTACTCGTTGATAACTCTTCGGCAATAATCACACATTTCTGGATATCCACCTTGTTGGCTTGCTGTATACCATAACTTGAGGTGGATTGTCCATTCAGGGTAATGACATTGAGGTCATTATTGCCACCAGACTGTCTATTGATACCACGCAGGGTGTCATTATAGAAGTTAAATGTAGAATGGCCACCATAGGACGAAAGGGCGGTCCAACCCTGGATATAAGAGTTGCTCACAGTGAATTTGCTTCCATTGGAATTAGGCTTAGTTGTAATAGCATAATGAGTGAAATTATAGATGCGGCAACTGTCTATCACCACCGTACAATTGTCTGCATATCCTTCACCAGAGACCTGCACACCTATTTTACAAGTGTTGCCGCCATTAATGTTCAGATTGCGGATTTTCACATCCAAGTTGATTTCGTCAATTGCTAAGGCCATTTTTGTCGAACCTATAACCGCATTTGTTGCATCAATCGTGTGTTTCTGACCATTGATAATGATAGATTTATTTACAACAACCGTTGCATTCACGCTCATATCCGTCAAGACCACAAGGCTGTCTCCTGCGGTGGCGGCATCGATGGCGGGCTGGAGGTTGTTGTAGTATCTGCCAGTATTAGCATTGTAAACGTTTTTCCATTGTGCATAGAGATCAAGGTCTGCGTTGGTGGTAGGTGAAGCGGAACTAGGCGCATATTCGGTGCCTGTGCCATCGGCCAAAGTATTCCAGTAGGCAATCATCACAGGAGCCGTGAAAGCGTCTTCAGCAAGCAGAGTGACGGATTCATCGATGGGTTTATACTGTTCAAGCGTATTGTCTGCGCCATCGTTTCTGTGGTAGGTGATGGTATTGCCAAGTTGGTAGTAGGTGCCGGTCAGGCTTGCGGCAGTCACGGCGTCTGCATCCACAGGAACCAGGTAAGCATCATCCTTGTAGGTGGGCTCTTCGGAGCCAGTTCTGGCGATGTACTTCTTAGTGCTGCGGGTGTTGGAAGTCATGTTTGCACTGTACCAACCCTTATTCACTTTGAGGGTTCCATTGTTGACTGCAGTAGCTGTATTACTCGAAGTGAAGATACCACCATTGAGATAGATTTTACCTGCATTGATCAACCAATCGACATCAGTATTATAGATACCGCCATTCACGGTGAGGGAGTCTGTTGCTCCGCAGTTGAACAGGGTACTTGCTGTAGCAGTAATATCATCAATCGTTACTACGGCACCGTTGCCGCTTGTGTTGAACAGAATGTCGTTGGCACCTGTGGCTGTAAATATGCCACCAGTAACAATTACAGTATCCTGACCGCTAATGTTGATGGCATTGGCATTGTCATTCGAAAGGTTGATCGTACCACCTGTAAAGGTGATTTTTCCCTTACTTCCAACGGTAGTATTGATGGTATTGGTGGTTAATCCCGCATCATTGATTACACCTCCATTGATGTACAATTCTCCAGTTCCACCGTAGTAGTTGGTTTTGGAGGAGATACCCTTCGTACCTGTAATGTTGAGGGTGCCGCCATTCATAGTAAATGTACCACCGTCATTGTCGACACAGGCATAGGTACCATTGCCGCCATTGATCTCACCGCCGTTGAGGATGGTGGTCGGGAAATACGTGTTATTATAGGCATAATAATTGTAAACGGCTCTACCGTTGCCTTGGATACGGCCGCCGTTCACGACGACTTTTCCTTGTTTGTTGTACAAGGCGGGGCCATTTCCAGTAGCAGACACTTCACCTCCATTGATGACCACACTGTCGGCATCATTGAGCACCACATACAAGCCCCAAGTGTTTGAAGCTGCTGTGCCTTCAAGTTTGCCGCTTTTCAAAGTGAAAGAGGCATTGCCACCAGAACTCGTACTTGTTCCAATCAGTACAGCACTTCCTCTGTTTGTGGCTCTTATGACGCCCTCTCCTCTTGAATCCTTGAGCTCAAGGTAACCACTTTTCAGCTGAATAGCAGCATAATTACTGCCGCTGGAGCCGCTAAAGGAAGTGGAAATGGTATCACCATACAAGTCAATAGTAAGATTCTTGTCGGTAATGATCACCCTGTCGTTATTATTATTGAAAGTAATATTTCTCAGCAGTCGGACGGTATCACCTGTGTTAACAGAATCAGCTGCGGTTTGGAGAGAAGTATATTTAATGTCGCGGTTAACATTGATAGCAACATACGGAGCTGCATAGTACTCAAATTTATGTACCTGACCGGTCACGGATTTATGTACTATTTTGCCGTCAAAGCCGGCCGGTACGGCAAAGATGCTGTCAGGAACTTCCACATCGGTACCACAACTTGTACCTTCTGCCAAAATAATATGGTGACCGTTGTTGGTAATGCTATGCGTTATTTCTGAATTGTACCAATCCTTGAAAAACAAAAGGAACCTACCGTTAACATCAACGGTCTCATCTTTCTGCAGAACCACATCCTCTATGAGTGTAAGTTTGGCGGAACCGCCAGCGATCACATGATTGGCGTAGTTCTCGGTGTCGAAATACAAATGGAAACCGATGTCTTGGGCACAACGACCGTTACGGGCCGAACGTGACACTTTTGTCATCGTCATCGTTCCGCACGCTTCATCTCCGATAGTTGTGAGACCGAATCTGCGGCCGGCAGCATCGCTGGCAAGAGCGGTTTTCTGCTCCTCCGTAAGCGGTAACGTGTAAGAATTATAGGGACAGTCCTGATTATTAATAAGTAGTTTGTCCCTGACATCCTGTGCATCAGTCCCTTTACCGTTCACTATCTTGGTCTCACAGTCCACCACAATGGTGTTGGAAGTGGCTTTGTTCTGGCAAGAGAACACCCATTCTATGCAAGTACCCCGTTGTTCTGCAATAATGACAGATTTTGAAATACTGACATTGTTGTTGGAACCCATATTTGAATTATTACCATCGATGCTGATTGTATTGAAATTATCCCAATCACTTGTGCTCTGTGTGTTGAGGCCATACAGGGTATCATTATCAAATATGAACGTTGAGTTCCTTGAATAGCAGTTCAAGGCAGCCCAACCCTGGATATAAGAATTCTTGACAATGACGGTAACATTATCAGCACCGCCAGGGAAGTTGAGGGCATAGCCCCTGTCGCTAATTCCACTGACAACTATACGGCAGCTGTCAAGCAGCAGGTGTGACCCGGCACTCGTGTTATAGATCTGAACACCACGGATAGCATCAGATCCTTGGTTGGTAACATTATTACAAGTCATATAGAAATTACGCAATGTCACGTCTAAATTCGAGCCATTTTCCAATCCAAGACCACGAGTTGCCTTAGTGGTGATAAGATGCTTTTCTCCGTTAATGACAATTGACTTGTTCACCTTGATTCTGCCGGCATCGCCGGTTTCTACAATATTCATATCAGCCAGCACCACAAGGCTGTCACCGGCGTTGGCGGCGTCGATAGCGGCTTGCAGGGTGGTGTAATAGATGTTCCGCGTAGCATTGTGGACTGTTACCCAATGTGCATAGAGATCCAGATAGCTGCTGATTTCCACAGTGGAACCCTCTGTGTACCAAGCGCCGCTACCATCGGCTTTCGTGTTCCATGCCACAACACTGTTAGCGACCGGAGTGAAGGTGGTCGGCATGGTAATGGTTATGGTAGTGGGGAAATCCTCATTCTGAGGCAGCATGACGGCATATTGCAAATCGTCGGTAGAATTGTCATGATACACCACGCTGTAACGACCCACGGTTGTCGTTCCATCGCCATTATCGAAGGGGTAGTAACCTGGCTCAATACGGTTGGTGAGTTCTCCAATAACAGTAGCATCGTCGAAGGTACCACCTGTGATATAGTCATCAATACGGGTATCAGAAGTGACCACCTCTCCGGTAAACAAACCACCAGTGATAGAAGCGTCTACATTGTCACCAGTGTTGCCCTGCGGGTTAGCGATACTGATGGAAGACTCGCCTTCGAACGTACCGCACGAGATATCCATAGTGGTTTCCACATTGGTTGTATGCTGGGCCACGGCCACAGCAGCACCAACAGTGGTGGTACCGCTGGCATTAGCTGTGCAGCTATAAGGAGTGCCTGTAGCTGTCAAAGTACCGCCCTTAATGACGAGGTGACCGGCACGATGTTCAACGGCAGCGTTCACACCCGTGATAACAGGACCATGGTCGCAGTCCACACCGATAATCAAGGAGTCGGGAGCGGCGTGGTAGATAGCAGTGGATTCGGTACTTGTGAGTGTACCGCCAGTGATGGCCCACTTACTAGTGGTGGTCGTGTTGGTACCGTTATTTACGATACAATATTTAGTTGTATTGATGGAACCGCTGGTCATGGTGATGTTCACATTGGGACCAACCTCCCAAATACCGTATGTATTGGCAGCTGTACCCACCAATTCTGTACCGTCAATTGTGATTTGAGCATCGCCATCATCACAATAAATCAAGGCACTCTGATCGGCGTTGGTGTTTTCAATCTTACCGTTATGGGTTTCGAAAATGCCGTTTGCATCAATCCAAACAGTGTAATCTGCGGCTGAAGCGGAGATCTCAACACCTGTCATCACAAATTTACCAGTATTATAGATGACGCTTTGCGTTACACCATGGTCAGTGACGGTTCCGCCGTTGAAAAGGAATGTACCTGCGTTATTGGTGTTTCTGAAACCATTGGTAGCTGAAACATAAAAATCACCACTGTTGATGGTTAGGGTATCTGCCCCGGAGTTATAGGCTGCATTTCCACCAATGGAGTGGAAAACACCATCATTGACCGTCATTTTTCCTGAATTTGAGAGTGAACCGCCAGTGCCGTTGGTAGTAGCATCATTGATGGTCATAGTGCCCGTATTGTAGATAGCATAACGAGAAGCTGTTCCAGGAGTGAATGTACCACCGTTGATTTCAGCATTACTTTGGTTTTGGATAACATTATTGTTTCCACTAATAAATGTACCATCATTAATGGTCAGCATGTCGCCTCTGTGGCGAACGGCCATTCCTGAGGCACTCTTTAGCATACCTCCATTAATGGTTGCAGAACCCATTGTGGTGGTTCCTGTGGCCCAAAGATACAAAGCGTTTGTTGAGGAACCTTTACCCTCGAGAGTGCCACTCTTCAACACTAAAGTACCATAACCTCCCAAAACTGCACTACCCTTGCCAGGATTAATGATGGCACCATTAGTACCATTGTCCTTAATCGTAAGCTCAGCCCCATTCAAAATTCTGATGGCTGCATCATTGCTTCCTGAACCGCTGAAGCTGATGGTATCTCCATTAAGGTCAATGGTGAAGTTATTTACAACACTTGCATTTACATTAACCATAGAGGTGAGGTTGATATTCCTCAATATTCTAATCGTGTCACCGGCATTTACTGCATCCACTGCACTCTGCAGATTGGTGTAACCCGTGCCGGTATTCATGTTGAGGGCCACGTAAGGAGTGATGGCGTAGGTGAAGGTTCCATCGCCGTTGTCGGTTTCTTCAACCAGACCGTCAGGAGAGGTAAACAGACCCGTGGCTTGTTTGTCGGTAGTGCAAGTAGTACCTTCGCGCAGCATGATACTGTATTCACCTTGGGTGATGCTGTACGTTTCCGAACCGTCCTCAAAATTCAGGAAGAAGTTGCCATTGATGTTGGCGGTGACGTTCTGCCTCATCTTGACATCCTCTCGCAGATAGATATATTCACCTGATACTAGATTTGCGGGTTCAAAAGGCACATGAAAATCAATATAAGTGCCACCTGTAGTCCAATAATAATATACTATTGCAGTAGATACTGTGGTCGTGCCGTCTCCATTGTCTGTCAGAGTGTAAAAACGTGCAAGTGAATCTTTTTGCACTGTAGTGAGTGGCATTGTAACAGTATTTCTCGGACCTCCAGTCTTAATATTGATCTGGTCGGACTTGTCAACTTCTTCCTCATTTATGATTTTGGTGTTGGCATCAACCGTAACGGTTACGTCAGATGCACCGTCTGCAAGACCTATCCACTCTTCGGAACAGTTGCCCGTTGTTTGGGCAATAATGACACTGTTCGTAACAGACAAATTTGAATTCTTGGATCCTTGTCCGTCTCCATAACTAAAAAATCCTTCCATCATAATCACCGCGAAATTATTGTCATCCTCATCGCAGTTAGTGTAATTATTGATACCATGGAGCGTATCTTTGTCAAAACTGAAAGTAGCTTCAGGAGCAAAGCTGCGCAGAGCTGTCAGACCTTGGATATATGAGTTGGTAACCGTCATGTGCAGATTATTATTAGGATTGTTACCTAAGTCATACTGTATCGCCATAATCGCATAGTGCTGCGTAATGATGCGGCAACTGTCCATAAAGATAGTCACATTCGGATCGTTGACCTGAATACCACGATTAGTGTTACTTCCACCATGAAGAATAAAATTCTTTAACGTAAGGTGCACACCATTCGCATCAGTCCACAAACCACGAGTGGCAGTAGTATTGATGATATGTTTTTTTCCGTCGATAGTCAAGTTCTTCACAACTGAAATAACCTGACTGACATTAATATCTGTCAGCAAGACTATGGTTTGATTTGGGTCAGCAGCATCAATAGCCGCCTGCAAGGTGGCATATTCTACGCCTGTGTTAGCGTTTTTGGCCACATTTTGCGCCCATGACATTTCCGCGCATAGCAGGGAAAGTGTCAAAATGAATAAAAATTTTTTCATTGCAGTAGTTTTAATTTATAATTTTATTGTTTATCTATTATCCAGTATATCAATTCGTTAAATATTTAACAAAATGTGTAATTATACGGCAATTCATTGCAAAAAATAACACTATACAATTAATTTGCAAAAATAAAAAAAATTATATATATATAATTAGTTGAGTACGATTTCTTAATATAAACATGTTTATATTGTTAACTTTCCTTGTTATATTGCTAATTAACAGTTTGTTATATGGTATAATCATCCCACGCTGAGGCCTTGCTTGGATGCAAAGTTCAGAATATAGAGTTCAAAATAATACTAAGGCCAATTGCCAATGGCTAATAGCTAACGACCGATTTGTGCAAGTATCTCGTCTTCGGACAGACCGGTGACTTTCGCTATGATGGACAAATCCATATTGTTGTCCAACATCCTCTTGATTACGGAGCGAACACCTTCCCCCCGACCTTGCTCAATACCTTGCTGGACCCCTTTCTCTATTCCAAGATCGTATCCCTTTTCAAAGCCTTCGGACCTCCCCATCCGGTGATGGTATTCCATGGCCTCTTTCACGTCCTCGTATTCCAAGACACTTTTCTCATACTCTTGTTTCTCCATAGTCGTGAGTTTTGACAATTTACATTCCTCATACAATTCATGGAAGATGTCATACTCTTCCGGTATGTCGTCCTCCTCCAGCCTCCACATGTTCTTTATGGCATAACACCATTTCTGTCGGTCATCCACAAGCTGCTCGAACTGCTTTCGCGCTGCAAATTTAGTCAAATCTATCAAAAGAAATGCTATCTTCTCCGAAAAAATGTTGTTTTTGTCATCCTTGAGCAGGACGTGTTGCACGAAATCGCCTGCGGCCGCAAGCTCTGGGACACTGAAGTCCACCAGAATGATGGACAACACCGTCGGAATGTTGTACCTCCTGTCGCCGCGGCCAAGCGAATTGCTGATAATTCTGGACGTATAGGCGATTATCCTGTTCTTGAGAAACTCCTGACTGATCTTCTGCATCTCAACGATGATGCGGTCGTTGTTCTGATCGGAGCAGAAAACATCAAAAACCAGTCTTTTCTCCTTGTCGCTCAAGCCGAGCTGCTCGGTCTGGTGGTATGCGATATCGGTAACCGGACCGATATGGTCCGAGAGAAATGCATTGAGGAAATGGATGAGATTCTTCTTGTATTGTTCTGTGCCAAAGAAACGCTTGAATCCGAAGTCGGTCAGCAGGTTTATGTTTTTGTTTATGGTTGCCATGATGTGAAAATAATAAGTTGTTTTAATGTTAATACACGCCGTAGGAAGTTCAAAAATCAAAGTAGAGGCGCAAAATCTTGCGCCTTAAATTTCGAATTCTGCCTCGCGGCGCCGGTGTTGCAAAGATATCACGCTGTTCTGTTCCGGCAATGGGGATTCGGAATTTTTTTTCGGCCAGAGAAACAGTAATTTACAAAAATCAGGGATGTGAATTTAACAATCTGTTGTTAAGGCGGTTGCGTGGATTTCGGAGAAATTGGGCGAGATGGTGCAGCGAAAGTGCGCACCATAAGAATGCAAAAATACAATATTTTTCCATATAACCAACCTGTTAATTAACGATATAGCACATGGATTAACAATACAAACATATTTATGTTAAAAAAATGCAAGTATCTAATTGAATATACGTATGAATTATATATCTTTGCAAGTCGATTGTATAATGTCATATTTTGCAATTAATAGCCGTGTAATTACACGTTTGTTAATTAATTAACAAGTTGATATACTGAAAAATAGATAAACAATAAAATTATAAATTAAGACTACTGAAATGAAAAAATTTTTATTCATTTTGACACTTTCCCTGCTATGCGCGGGAATGTCATGGGCACAAAACGTAATCTATGTCAAATCCGGCGTTACGGATGGTGAAAGCATCACCGTGGGTTCCGAAACCGGTGCCGCTTACACAACACTGAAAGAGGCGGTAGCTCATTCTTCTGTTGGTGACATTGTGAAGCTGACGGAGGATGTAACAGAAGCCGGTACCATAACTCATCCATATGGCGCTTTATGTTGTGTTGTTCATGATCGTATCACCATTGATGGCTGTGGACACTCTTTGACGGTAACAGGTATTAGTGGGGGGTATTCTTGTGCTATCTATACTAAAGGCGGTACTATTAAGAACCTAACGGTAACAGGCGGTTTTCGAGTTATTTTTTCCGGTGGAAGTACTGCTGATATCAACATTGACAATTGTGTAATTGATGCAGGCAGCACAGGAGCATATACCTTTAATTCGGATGCAGCAGGCCCCTATGCTTTGAATATTACGAACACAACCTTGAAGGGATGGACTAGCTACACAACGGGATATACGAGCAGTACTATCGCCAATAACACTTTTGATAAATGCTCCTATTTGAATTATGGGTATTACCGCCCATATATTCCTACCATTGTGGAAAGTTGCAATTTCCCCAGCAGTTCTTTTTGGGTAGATGCCAGTACTGAAACAAGAGGAGAGGGCCATGGTAATATTTTGTTCAATGAGTGTACTTATTTGGGAAATCCACTCACTCAAAATAATGTAGAGCAATTGTTAGATCAAGATTGGTCAACACCTGTGACACACAATTATGCTGTACCGACAGAGCCGATGACCAGAAATAATGATGGTGAAATCACTGGAGGTGTTTTCTCTGGGACTGTTTCCTTTCTTGAAACTTTGTTGGCATACGGTTATGAGGCTTACCCCCTTGGAACCGATCCAGAAACCTACCGTGTGACCCCGGTTTACTATATTCATTATAATGCAAACGGCGGTAGCGGCACTATGGAAGATTCATACGTGCCTCGTGAAGCACCTAATAATGTTTTTACCGTGCCTGCTTGCACTTTCACCAATGCTTCATTTTCCTTCTCGAAATGGAACACGAAAGCTTATGGTAACGGCACAGATCTTGCCGAAAATGACCCGATGACACTGACATCTGACACAACGCTCTATGCAATATGGGATTGTGAGGCGATGATAGGCACGACCTGCTACGCTACCCTGCAAGAGGCTGTTGCGGCATCCGCCATCGGAGATACCATTAGACTGCTGAAGGATGTGACAACCACAGCTAATTTGGCTATCAACAGAAGGGTTTTAGACGGTCAAAACCATAAGTTGACACATGATGGATCCTATGCAATTAATCTCAACGGTGGTACTGTTAAGAATTTAGTAATAAGAAGAGCTTCTGGTACAGGCGGGCGAGCAATTAGAATATTTGGCAATCCCATACCTGCTGATGTGATTATTGACAATTGTGATATAGATGACTTCACTTATGCTATACATCGTGACGATATTAGCAATCCCAAAGTTGCTCTTACTATAAATAATTGTACTATTAAAGGATGGACAAGTTGGTCAGATGCTTTTGCCCCTGTTACAATTACTAATTGTACTTTTGGCAAAGGAACGAGTGGTTATGCTCACTTACGCCCTTACGGTTCTGCTGTGATAGAAGATTGCTCCTTTTCTAACGATTTTACAGTCAGCACCACAAATGGATCCATAAATGGCAATGCTATTATATTTAATGATTGTAATATTGCTGGCACTCCACTTACCTCTGATAACTTCAACAATCTTTTAGAGAATCACGACCAAGAAGCCACAAATCAGAAAGGTGTGGTGGCTAATGGTAATTTCTCCACCACCAGCGATGGTGAAATCACCGGCGGTATTTTTGGCGGCAACCCTGCTTCATTAAATACATTGTTGGCTCCTGGTTATGCGGCATTCCCGCTCAATACAGATCCTCAGACCTATCAGGTGGATCCCGCTTACTTCATCCATTTCAATGCTGCCGGCGGTACGGGTACCCATGGCGACAGCGTCGTGATGCGTACAAATCCTACCTTTGTTGTACCTGCCAACACCGAATTCAGCAACGGCTCCTACGCTTTCCTGAACTGGAATTCCAAACCCTACGGTGCAGGAACAGATATTGCAGTGGGTTCTACGATGACCCTGAGCTCCGACACGACCCTCTATGCGGAATGGAACTTTAACTTCGTGGCTAAAATCGGGGACAATACCTATCCAACTATACAAGATGCAGTAGATTACGCCAACGCTAACTTGACTGGTGATGTGACTATTGATTTGGTGAAGAGCACTTCTGAAGTGGTGAAAATCTTGCAGAAGGATGGCATCAGCATTATGCTCAATGGTAACGATGTCACATTGACAGGTCAGATTTTCATTAGTAACAGACAAGGTGACCCATATCCTGCATATACAGGAACCTATACTGAGTCAAATACGGTTACAATAGATAATTTAAACATGAAATATGATCCGGATTACTTTGATGGAACAAGTGATGAGGACGGTCTGATTTATTTCTGCAAGAATTGCGCATTCGGAAATGTTTTGAATTATGCACATAATGTAACTATCAGCAATTGTGATTTCGATGCCGACGGCAGCAGCCAGAATGTTTATGCCATAAGTTCTAGAGCTGGTACAGTTTGGAATCTTAATATTGAAAATTGTACTGCTAAGAATGCTGCCGGTTTGGCAAGATTGCAGAGTGCCCCTGAATTCGAAGTGCTCAATTGCAGCACTGAGGATGTGAAATACGGTATCTGCATTGTGAACAACAATGGTCCGATGACTGTTACTGGAAACAATTTCAATGCTGATGAGGTAGGTATTCTTGTCACACAAATGACAACGGGTGCCACCATCAATTTTGCTGATAATACTGTACAAGCTCCTAAAGCTTTTGAACTGGCTTCTTCCTGCACCAGCGGTACCCTTGACATTACAAGTGGTACGTATATTGGTGCTATCGATGATAACACTACATCAGACTTTTTCAACATCTCCGGTGGTATCTAAAGCGAGGATGTGAGCGGTGAGCCTTGCGAAGAGGGCTATGCAGCTTTCGCTAACGGCACAACACCCGAGACATGGACCGTTACCAAGGCTTGGTTCCTCCGCTACAACGCCAATGGCGGTACTGGCACAACAATGGACAGCGTTTTCGTGAAACAGTCTGACGATGCCGCCGGACGCACGGTGACTGTCGCTGACTGCGGCTATACCAAGGACACTTATGCTTTTGCTGAATGGAACACCAAGGTCGACGGCACTGGCACTAGCGTTGCTCCCGGTGATCAATTTACACTGACCCAGGATACCGTGCTGTATGCACAATGGGCACGTGTGAAGAATGCTACCCAAGGTATCCTCTACGATAATCTCCAAACTGCTATCAATGCCGCCACCGCAGGAGACAGCCTTGTGGTATTGACGGATCTGAATATAGAAGAAACTGATGATGCTGGTAGGATTAAGGTCAACAAATCCATTGTCATTAACGGAGACAAGCATCTTATTACGACTAAGGCAACTCGTGGTCTGGGATTGGAAAATGGCACGAATTTGGACGTGACATTGCGTAATTTCTATATGACCTGTAATAATATTGCCAACCAAGGACCAGATGCTATTCGTGGAGTTCAGATCTATAATACGAGCACAGGTTCCCACTTGCTGCTTGACAGCTGCCGTATAATTGTCAGTGGAATTAACGACAGAGGCTATGCCCTTAACTTCCCTGGCGGAGCTGATAATGTTACCGTCACTGTCAAGAATTCCTATATCCAAGGTTGGGATGTTCTGAATAGTTATTCAAGAAATTCCACTTTCATATTTGATAATGATACCCTGTATGGCCTCAACACACAGAGCTCAAGTTCTTGGGATAATTTCCAGACATTCACAATTGATGGTAATAATTCAAATATGGGTTATAATAACAATGTTAGTATTTCTAAATCTGTGATTATTGCAGAACAGCAGGGTACTTGTACGCAAGGTGGGTTCTCTTTCCAGAATAAAGCCGCTTATAATAGCATTACTTTGGATTGCGCGACAAAAATTATAGACAGAAAGGGCGACAATGCCAGTAAAATACTTGAAGTGAATAGAATTTTAAGGTACATGGTAACAGCTCCGGGTAATGAACTGATTCTGTTTCTTGATGATGACCAACTTGCAACAGCTCCAGACCACTATACGTTGACAGATGTGCCAGGGGGAGAGTGCAATCGAACTCGCATTTCTTTTTCTGTTCGCTATACATTTAATAATGGTAATAATTCAGGTTATTATGACTTCCACTATCCGTTCACCATACACAACGTTGCAGAAGGAGATTTGATTGAACTTCTGGAGGATGTGACGATGAAACAGGACGTTTACTCTCCTTTCACTGGCAACTTTAACATTCACTTTAAGGACGGCAGCGAGACCCATACCATCAACCAAGGTGGTTACACTGTTGTCTTGGATGACGACCAAACCTGCACCACCGACAAGCAGGCTTTGGCACTTTTCTCTTCAATCAATGGTAGTAGCATTACGGAAACCGATAACAACAATGGTACATGGACTTATTCTGTCACTCCATACAACATCATCACCTATTATAGCAACAATTCCGCTGATGAGATGGAAGCCCAGACAAAACCAAACGGCGAAACGGTTAACCTTTACGACTATACGACCTTCGACCATGCCGACAGCACAATCTACCGTTGGAACACCCAAGCTGACGGGAACGGTACAGACTACGCTTTGGGTGCAGCCTACAGCGCCAATGCCGACCTTGATCTCTATGCTGTGTGGCTCCTCAACCTGAATATGACCATGGATTCTACCGATGTAGTTTGCTACGGCGAGAACAACGGTACCGACACGGTGAAGATCATCGGCGGCGAGGCCCCATTCCAGCTGGTGCTCTCCAGCACTGTGATGGCTGACAACGACACCGTGAAGAATCTTATGGACAGAACCTATATCTTCACCAACTTGAAACCGGGTAAATACAATGTGCAGTTGACGGATGTACTTAAGAAAGATACCATCAGAGGTACATTCACCATCGCACAACCCGACACACTTGAGATCACGGCACTCACCGTTCCCGAAGATTTCCCGTGTCCGCTGATGGGTAGCGGCTCCTACGATGTGAGCGTGACCGCCCAGGGTGGTAACGAAGGCGGATATCACTACGCTTGGAGCGAGGCTGCCGTCAACATTGACGCTGCTGCCACAACGGTGGTTTCAGGCGCCGACGACCGCGACAGCATCTACACTGTCAAGGTCGTTGTTACCGACAGCAAGAACTGTACCGCCGAAGGTATCAAGACCTTTACCGTGAGCAAGGTTATCGCCGACGACGGAACTGTCCACAGCAACTCCAAGCTCACCATTGACACGATCCGTGTGGGTATCATGAGCGGCTGCGACACTGTGTACAAAGAATATGGCACACCGGTCTTCACCACCACCATCCCCGGCGGCTATCCTGAAGATCGTCTGACTATCGTCAACAACATTGCTACGGCATATCCCGACAGCGTCTTCTACTTGGGTGAGAACAAGATCATCTGGACGGCTACCGACACCTGCGGCCACTCCATCACAGGCGAGCAGGTCCTCATCGTTTACCACTTCCCGTGTCCCGACGTGGAGATGGACGGCTACACCTACCACTCCGTGCGTCTGGCGTGCGACTGCTGGACCGACGAGAACCTGAAGACCACGAAATACAGCGATGGCAGAGCTGTCAACAACCTGATGAAGTATGAATCACCTACTCATCCGGATGCAGAAGCCAACTTTGCTATCTACGGTTATCTGTACGATTGGACTGCTGCATTGGATGCTGAAAGTGGTGTAACTCCGGATGCCGATGGCAATGTACAAGGTATTTGCCCGACAGGCTGGCACCTGCCGTCCGACATCGAATTCGCAAACGTGGCAGGCCTTAATGGAACCAATGAAATCTCCGACCTCCGTTATAATGGCTACTGGCTTGACGGTGGTGGCAACAATAGCACCAATTTCAGCTTGCTGCCTGGTGGCTGCTACAACGACAACACCGCCCGTTACGAGAACCTCCTCGGCAACGCCTACCTGTGGAGCGTGAACTCTGCTGATCCGAACCAACCAAAGGTGTTCTGGGCCGACTGTCATTGCTACATGTGGCAGGTGGGCAACCCCAGCGCCAACATGGGTTGCAGCGTGAGATGTGTGAAAGACTAATCAGAGCAATTCCTAATAGCGAGAAGGATGGCCTCACGGCCATCCTTTTTTTATATTCTTCATTCTTGAATCAGAAATTTTATGCTATTTTTGCACCTCAAAATTTTTTAAGAATGAAAAAGTTTTCCCGTTTTCTATTGTTGATGGCACTGGTCTGCACGAGTGCTTTTGTTTCCGCCCAGAATGTATCGAAGGCCGAGGCCGATATGGTCGCCAGCCGTTTTGTGGCAGAGAAATATACTGCCATGTCCAAGGCCCCGGTGGAAGTCCGCCTTAAGGAGATTATCGCGGATGAGGATATGACCTACATGTATCGTTATGATATCGGCGACAAGGGCTTTGTCGTGGTTTCTGCCTCCAAGGCTGTGCCCACGGTGTTGGCCTATTCGTTGGATGAGAACTTTGAGATGATTCCGCCCGTGCGTGACCGTTTCGAG
>Ga0265301_10002383_pt1 | contig 21770 bp, 21 predicted proteins | sample AusTroGonzalo_MG_2_FD_193488 | JGI IMG/M metagenome (GOLD analysis project Ga0265301, IMG submission 193488) | Bovine rumen microbial communities from tropical cattle in Woodstock, Queensland, Australia - Gonzalo_04 | ecosystem: Host-associated > Mammals > Digestive system > Stomach > Rumen ... | reverse complement strand
GTAACGTTTATACATGGATTTCCTAAGGAACTTCATCTGGCTTTTGCGGTTGACATTGATGAGCTTTCCTATAAATTTGTATTTTTCATAGATCTCATTAGCAAGCTCAGTTACGGCATTGCCGTCTATCCTGTGATCCGAAGCTTCGTAGAAGGAGATAGCAAGTATCATGAGGTCGAGGTTATGAGCCATGAGATTTTCCTTGCCGCCTATATCAGGTGCTTTTGCAAAGAGTACAGGAAACAGTTCATCTGCTTTGCTTATTATCGATGCGGCTTCGTCAGGATAGTGCCTTTTTGTATATCTGATAAATGCTTTCTTGAAGCTCTTTGCCATGGATGCCATATGCGTTACTCCGGAATAAAACTTAATGATTTCCGATATTATACAGCACGATATTAGCATAATCTAACATTTATTAGTAAAACCTATTGACAGCATACAGATCTTAAAGTAATCTACGTTAGCTATCAATGTTAACTAACAAAAGGTGACTGCTGTAATATGCCCAGAGATAAGACATTAAGCCATGAGAAGGTGAACAGAGCGATCCGTGAAGAATTCCTCGAAAAGGGATTTGAGGCTGCCTCTGTAAGAAGTATCGGCGACAGAGCCGGTATGACTTCTGCGGGCCTTTACCGTCATTATCCTGATAAGGCAGCTATGTTCGATTCTATTGTCGAGCCTGTCGTTACGGCTATTAAGAGGTGGACTGACGGTCATAAGAAGAATGCGTACCAGCTTGTTGAGAACCGTGAGCCCGACAGTGACCTTTTTGCAGAGACATTTCTGGATCTGATAAGAGATATCATCCTTCCTTACAAGGTAGAATTCAGACTTCTTCTGACAAGTTCCCGCGGTACCAAGTACGAGAACTTTGTTAATGATTTTGTCCTTGAGAATCAGACTGAGATGATGAAGATGTTTGGTTATCTTAAGAGCAAAGGATTTCCTGTTAAGGAGATAAGTGAAGAGGAACTGCACATATTGCTGTCAGCTTATCTGACGGCATGTTTTGAACCTGTCGTGCATGGATTCAGTGATGAACAGATAGAAGCGCATCTGAGTACTGTCCGGGAATTCTTCTTACCCGGGTGGAGAAATTTAATGGGAATGCAATGAGAGCCGTAAGGCTCTTTTTTATTGCTTAGGCTATCGATTATCGGTTGATGATAGCTAACAAAATATGAAATGTATAACAAGGAGGGAAATAACTTGGGAAAGACACCGAAATACGATCACATGAAGCTGATAAGGCAGTTTGCCGGCGGGCATAAGCACCTTATCACTTTAGGAAGGATCCTCGCAGGAATAAGCGCGGTAATAACACTTATACCGTTCTATCTTCTCTGGAAGATAATCGCAGTTGCGATCGAAGGAACTGATTTAGGCAGGATCAACGGATACGCATGGGGAGCTGTAATCCTTACCGTATCAGCGCTTCTGGTTTATATCTTGGCGCTCCTTTGCACGCATATTGCTGCGTTCAGAGTGCAGGCAAACATGAGAAGCGAACTTATGAGAAAGATAATCAAGCTGCCGCTCGGTATTTTCGACGAAGACGGTACAGGTAAGATCAGAAGAATCGTAAGTGATTCCACTGCAGCAACTGAGACCTATATTGCTCATAACCTCGCCGATAAGACTGTCGCAGCCGTAACTCCTGTTGGACTTATCATTCTCATTCTGGCATTTGACTGGAAGCTCGGTCTTATCTGCATGATTCCTGCAGTAATCGGATTTATCTGCATGATGTCCATGATGGGAAAAGGCATGCAGCAGATGATGAAGGAATACCAGAATGCGCTTGATACGATGAGCAGCGAGGCTACTGAATATGTAAGAGGTATACCGGTTGTAAAGACTTTCGGCCAGACAGTGCATTCCTTTAAGCGTTTTAAGGATTCGATCGATGGATATGGCAAATGGACAACTGCATATACTCTTCAGCTAAGACTCCCCATGATCGGCTTCATGACATGCATTAATGCAGTCTTCCTTGCTATCGTGCTTGGCGCGTTCTTCCTTACAAGAAACGGCGTAGCTGATACGGATATCCTGAATATCATGTACTACATTATCGTAACTCCGCTTGTTACTGTAACTCTTACAAAGATCGCATATTCCGGCGAAGCTGAGATGACGCTTATAGATGCACTTAAGAGAGTTGAATATGTTCTCAACTTTAATGCTCTTACAGAGTCTGATAAGAACTGTGTTCCTAATGACAACGGTATTGTTCTTAATAATGTTTCTTACAGATACGAAGATGCTTCAAGAGATGCAGTATCAGATATCAATATCTCCATTGCTCCGGGTGAGCATGTTGCTTTTGTCGGTCCTTCAGGATCAGGTAAGACCACACTTGCAGAACTCCTGGTAAGATTTTTCGATGTTTCTTCAGGCGAGATCCTTCTTGGTGGCGTAAATATAAAGGATATCCCTTCAAAACAGCTTATGGAGCGTGTCTCGTTCGTATTCCAGGACAGTAAACTTATCAAGACCTCTATTCTTGAGAATGTACGTATGGCAAGACCAGATGCAACAAGGGAAGAGGTCATGGACGCTCTTTCCAAAGCACAGTGCATGGATATCATCGATAAGCTCCCTGACGGCATAGATACAGTTATCGGCGAGAAGGGAACATATCTCTCCGGCGGTGAGCAGCAGAGAATCACGATCGCAAGGGCAGTCCTTAAAAATGCTCCGATCCTTATCCTTGATGAGGCAACTGCATTTGCCGATCCTGACAATGAGGTCAAGGTACAGGCTGCATTTGAAGAGCTTTCCAAGGGCAAGACACTTATAATGATCGCCCACAGACTGAGCACGGTCACAAGTGCTGACAGGATCTTCGTTCTCGATGACGGAAAGCTTGAAGAGAGCGGTTCTCACGATGAACTTATCGCATCCGGCGGACTCTACAAAAAGATGTTTGATGAGTATGAGAGATCTGTTGAATGGAAGGTAGGTGCATGAAATGATAGAAAAGTTAAAGCATAAGTACGCTCTTTCCACACAGGGCGCCAAGGATATGATAAAGGCCTGCATCAGCGTAACGGTTACAAATATCGCTCTTATGATGACGGCAAGCGTTCTTTATCTGCTGATCAAAGATCTTTTGAGCAGGGAACTGAACATCAGCAAACTGCCGCTTTATCTCATAATGAGCGTAGTAATTATTATCCTTGTTGCAGTAACGAACTTTATCCAATACAACATGACATTCCTTACGACTTACCGTGAGAGCGGTGTCAGAAGAACGTCTATCGCGGAAAGATTAAGACGTCTTCCGTTGTCTTACTTCGGTAAGAAGAATCTTGCTGATCTTACACAGAATATCTTAGGAGACTGTGCTCAGATCGAGACGGCTTCAAGTCACTGGATCCCTGAGATCATCGGAGCTCTTATTTCTACAACGCTTGTAGGCCTTAGCCTCTTTTTCTTCTTCGACTGGAGAATGGTTCTTGCAAGCTTCTGGGTAATCCCTGTATCGCTTGGTATTGTGCTCTCATGTTCAGGCCTCGAAAAGAAGGCTGTTAAAAAAAATGAAGCCGTTAAGCTCGATATGACTGACGGCGTTCAGGAATGTCTTGAATCCATAAGAGATCTCAGAGCCAACAACGCTGAAGACAGATACATGGACATGCTTGAAGGCAAGATCAGAAAAGTCGAGAAGATGGCTCTTTTTACAGAGCTTAAGATGGCTGTTTATGTAAATTCAGCATCCATTATCCTTAAGCTCGGTATCGGTACTACAGCTATTGTCGGAGGCGTCTTGTTCGCACAGGGCAGCATAGATATTCTTACGTTCTTTATGTTCCTTATGCTCGTAGCAAGACTTTATGACCCTATGCAGATCACTTTGCAGAATTTTGCTGCAGTTATCTCTGTGGAGCTTCAGTCCGAGAGACTTGATGAAGTGCTCTCACACGAGATCCAGACAGGCTCTGAGCAGAAGACTAACAAGGGATACGATATCGTTTTCGATCATGTCGGATTCAAATATTCTGACGATACCGATGTATTGAAATATGTAAGCTTTAAAGCAAAGCAGGGTGAGGTTACGGCTCTCATCGGACCTTCAGGCGGCGGAAAGACGACTATCTCACGTCTTGCTGCGAGATTCTGGGATGTATCAGAAGGCAAGATCACTTTGGGCGGAGAAGATATCTCCAAGATCGATCCCGAGACGCTGCTTTCCGATTATTCCATAGTCTTCCAGGACGTAATTCTCTTCAACAACAGCATTAAGGAGAACATCCGTATAGGACGTGAAGGCGCAAGTGATGAGGACATCATGAGGGCTGCAAGGCTTGCAAACTGCGAAGAGTTCATAAATAAGCTTCCTAACGGTTATGATACCTTTATCGGCGAGAACGGAAGTGAACTCTCAGGCGGTGAGAGACAGAGGATTTCTATCGCAAGAGCGTTCCTCAAGGATGCTCCGATCATTCTTCTTGATGAAGCGACAGCTTCTCTTGATGCGGAGAATGAGACTGTTATCCAGGAAGCTCTTTCGAGACTTATTAAGGATAAGACGGTACTCATTATCGCTCACAGAATGAGAACGATTGCCAATGCAGACCACATTGTCGTTCTAAAAGACGGTGTGGTCGCAGAGCAGGGAAGCCCCCAAGAATTATCGGCTTATGACAGTATTTACAGCAAGATGACCAGTCAGCAGCGCATGTCGCAGAACTGGAAGATGGCATAATCCTTTATCTACCCTCTCTTTCAAGATAACGGGCGGTGCACTATGCATCGCCTGTTATCAGAGAAGGTTATTGTTTTATTTGGAGATACTATGAAAAATACCGTAAATAAAAATAAATATGCCAAAGAATTCCTTGTAATGGTAAGGGAACGTTTCAGTAAGGATATCGCAGAAGATATCTGCAAAATGGCGAATGTTTATTCAGATGAGTTTTCTAATGCTCATGCTGATGAATATTTATCTGCTTTAAAGGTTTCTTATCCTTTCGCCGGTGTATATAAGGCTCTTCAGAAATATGTTTCAAAGGAAGAAGCTCTTCAGATGATGATGGATTATGCTCCGGTAATAGGAGAGAAGCAAAGAAAGGCTTACTGGCGTTTTACTTCGATACCAGGTGTGCCGTCACTGCTGTGGGCTAATTTCGGGAAGATAATGAAGGTTGCCGGAGGCGAGAAAGAGGGATATAAGAGCAAAATCTATGGAGTAAACGGTGATGAGGCCGGCATGGATGTGCTCTCTTGCCCTGTTGTTAATGCACTTGTTGAGATCGGTATGCCTGAAGTTGCTCCTGTTATGTGCGCAATAGATCAGGTGTACAGCACAGGTTACCGCGGAATCAAATTCAGACGCACGAAGTCGGTTGCCGAAGGTGACGACTGCTGTGACTACAGATATAAGAGGGTGAAGAAATGAATTGGGCAAGAACTATATTAGACGGTGTTGTATTGTGCCTTGTATTTAATCTTTTGATCGCACTGCTTTGGGTCTTTATACCGGGATCATTTAAGAACATGCTTCCTTCTGAGATAAGGAAGGCCGCTCCTCCTCGCAAAAAGAAGGAAGTGATAATCTTAGCTTCTGTTCTATATCCGCTGTATCCATTGATCTTTGCTTATATGATCGTCAGCAGCCACATGGCAGGTGTAACGGGATTCTGGAATCTGTTCTGGACCGGATACATCGAGATGATGTTTATCAATCTCGGAGATTTTATCGGCCTTGATTACTGGTTCAGGAAAGTCAGCATGAATAAGGTCATGATCCCCGGAACTGAGCACTGCAAAGCATGGGAAACAAAGACCTGGATGCTGACGCTCGGCATTCCGGAACATCTCGGCTTCTGGCCTTTTATCGTCTGTCCGTTAACGGGCCTGATCGTTGCAGGTGTGAGCATGCTCATTTATGGAGCGTAAGAAGATAAACGCATAAAAATATAGAACTTTCATATTTTAACAAGTTCATCATTGACATAAATTAGCCCTTGTGATAAAACGATTACCGATAATTCAATTATCAGTAATTTGTTCTTAACGAGGGTTTATGTCCGTTCGTGATACCAGCATCGATCCGAGATTGATCCAAAGTGCCCGTGAAGAGTTCATGACCAACGGGTTCATTAAGGCTGACCTCAAACGCATCTGTGAGAATGCAGGTGTTACTACCGGTGCTGTTTACAAGCGATACAAGGGAAAGGAAGAACTGTTCATGGCAGTTGTTAAGGAAGCTGCCGACAAGATGGACAGTTTTGTACAGTTGCGTGCTGAGACAGATTTCCCGAGCCTTTCTGATGAACAGATACGCAATACCTGGGTTATGAACGAAGAATATGTGCTTGAACTGTTCAGGATGATCTGGGATATCCGAAAAGACCTCGTTATATTGCTTGAGAAGTCAGCTGGTACTGTATACGAGAATTATGCCAATGATTTTGCTCTCCGTATGACAAAGGCATACATGCAGTATTATCTTGAAGCCAAAAAGCGAGGTCTTGCCAAGGCTGAGATCTCTGAAGATCAGATGCATGTTCTTTGCACAGCTTTCTGGACAGCAATCTACGAACCGTTTATCCATAAAATGAGTTGGAAAAAGATAGAGGAACACTGCAAAGTCCTGTGCCGGTACTTTAACTGGGCTGACGCGATAGGACTCGAATAAAACTTACTGATCAAGCCGTCAGCTGACGGCTAAAAAAATACATCAGAGGTTAGGTAAAACTAACATTTGTAAAGGAGAACTAAGATGTTTAAACGAGTGGCTCCGTATATCGGAGAGTTTAAGAAGTACACCGTATGGGCAGTCATATTGATGTCCATCGGTATTATAGCTTCAGTGCTGCCGTATTTCTTTCTGTATCAGATCATTTCGCCTTTGACCCGTGGGGAAAGTATCGATATGACTTTCCTTCTTGTCAGGGTGGCAGCCGTTGCTTTGTGTGAGATCGTATATTCTGTTACATATGTACAGGGTCTGGAGTTTTCGCATGTTAGTGCGTACAACACTTTGAAAAATCTTCGTATTTCACTTCAGAGCAAGCTCGAGAAACAGCCTCTCGGAACTATCAAAGAACTGGGTACCGGACGTATCAAGAAAGTGTTTACTGATGATATCGATCAGATCGAGCTCCTTCTGGCACATGCGATCCCTGAAGGTATTGCAAATATTGCTGTTCCGGTGCTCATCATTATCCTCATGTTCGTATTTGACTGGAGACTTGGTCTTCTGTCGCTGGTTCCTCTCATCGTCGGCATGTTTGCGATGGGCATGATGATGAAACAGGGCATGTCTAAGATGAATGCCTACTATGAATCAGCCGCTAAGATGAACAACACGATAATCGAATATGTTAACGGTATGGAAGTCGTTAAGGTCTTTAACAAAGACGGCGATTCATATAAAAGATTTGGTGAGGTTGTAAGAAGCTACCGTGATTTCACTCTTGCTTGGTATAAAGCATGCTGGCCGTGGATGGCAGCATATACAAGTGCTTTGCCTTGCCTTGTGCTTCTGATGCTGCCTTTTGGTTCCAATATGGTTCTTGGTGGATTCATAAGCCTTGATAAGCTGATCCTTGTTATGTGCATGTCCTTCTCAGTCGGACCTTCATTTCTTAAGGCTCTGAACTTTGCAGGTAAGTTCCCTCAGCTTGACTATAAGATCGCCGAGCTTGAGAAGATGATGGATAATCCGCCGCTTAAAGAAGGCACATCAGACTTTAGGGGCAGCAATTACGATATTGAATTCAAAGATGTCCATTTCGGATACGCTGAGACGGAAGTTCTCCATGGTGTTGATCTGTCACTTAAGCAGGGAACAACAACGGCACTTGTAGGAGAATCCGGAAGCGGTAAGTCGACACTGGCTAAGCTTCTTGTACACTACTATGACCTCAATTCAGGAGCCATAACGATAGGCGGGCAGGACATTACGGATATGTCGCTTGAGGCACTAAATAACCGTGTTGCTTTTGTATCTCAGGAACAGTTTCTGTTCAACACTTCACTTTACGAGAACATCCTTATCGGCAGACCTGATGCAACAAAAGAAGAAGTCATGGAAGCCGCAAAAAGGGCACAGTGCATGGAATTCCTGAACAGATTCCCTGACGGGATCATGACGCAGGCCGGCGACGGCGGTAAGCAGCTGTCCGGTGGAGAGAGGCAGAGAATATCTCTTGCAAGAGCTCTGCTTAAGGATGCACCGGTAATCGTTCTTGATGAGGCTACGGCATTTATGGATCCTGAGAATGAAGAGAAGATGAATGCAGCACTTGATGAGATCGTAAAAGATAAGACGGTCCTTGTAATAGCTCACCGTCTGTCCACTATTAAGAATGCTGAAAATATATGCGTAATGAAGGATGGTTTATGCATAGCATCCGATACGCACGACAGACTGCTTGAGACATGCCCTGAATATAAGAAACTCTGGGATGCTTCAGTCAGTGCCAGCACTTGGAAGATTAAGGGGGCGTGATCTATATGTTGAAGATATTGCACAGAATTGTAAACATGACGGGAAAATATAAGACCCGTATCAGAGCATCGTATATTACTGCTTTCTTTAAAGGAATAATGCTTAAAGCACCTTTGGTCCTGTGTTTTCTCTGCATAAGCTATTTCATGCAGGGGCAGATGGATAAGACAAAGTGTATCTGGCTCGGAATTGCAGTATTGGCAAGTGTCATACTTGAAGCCGTATTTGAGCACATATCCAATGTTTTGCAGTCAGCGACAGGTTATATGGTTTTCGCTGATATGAGACTTAAGCTCGGTGATCATCTGCGCAAGCTTCCGATGGGATATTTTACCGAAGGAAACATCGGAAAGATCAGCACTGTCCTTGCAACTGATATGGTCTTTATTGAAGAGAACTGCATGGGCGTTTTGTCTGAACTTGTTACTTTCCTCATTTCCCAGAGTATCATGGTTGTCATGATGTTCGTGATGGATTTCAGGTTGGGCCTGTTATCGCTCCTGGTTGTCGGAGCCTTCGTTATTGTTGGCAACCTGATGCTTAGAACCTCAATGAAGCACTCTGTATTAAAGCAGGAAGCAAGCGAATCACTTACTGAAGAAGTATTGGATTTTGCAGAAGGTATCGGAATCATTAAATCCTATAACATGCTTGGCGATAAATCCAAGAGACTTACTGATGAGTTCGAAAAGAGCTGCCGCAAGAGTATTGATTTCGAGGTGGCATATTCACCCTGGTCAAGAGCTCTGTACCTGACATTCGGAATCGGTACGGCATTGGTTCTTGCTTTAAGTGCATATCTCTATTCGACAGGTGCTATTACGCCTGTATATATGGCAGGAATGGCATTGTTCCTTTTCGATGTGTTCACATCCATAAAGAGCTACTATGGCCAGATGGCAAGACTTACGGTTACATCTGCAAGCCTTGACCGTATCGAGGAAGTCTTTGCAGCTGAGGAACTCAAAGATGAAGGCAAGAAAGACCTTGCTTCCATATCCGGTCCTTCAAGTGAGATACAATACGATAATGTCGGTTTTGCATATACCGAGAAAGATGTTCTTTCAAATGTCTCCTTCAGTGTAAAGAAGGGAGAGATGACAGCTTTAGTAGGTCCTTCCGGCGGCGGAAAATCAACGATTGCTTCACTTCTTGCAAGATTCTGGGATGTTAAGAGCGGAAAGATCCTTGTAAGAGGCGAGGATATCAGAGATGTTTCTCTGGGATCTTTGATGGATCAGATAAGTATGGTGTTCCAGCGTGTATATCTTTTCCAGGATACTGTATATAACAACATTGCGATCGGACGTCCTGACGCTACCCGCGAAGAGGTTGAGGAAGCCGCAAAGAAGGCAAGATGCTACGACTTCATCATGCAGCTGCCTGACGGCTTTGATACTGTTATCGGTGAGGGAGGCGCATCTCTCTCAGGCGGTGAGCAGCAGAGAATTTCCATCGCAAGATGCATTCTGAAGGATTCGCCGATCGTAATCCTTGATGAAGCGACAGCAAGTGTCGATGCCGACAACGAACGTGCCATCCAGGAAGCAATCTCTGAACTTTGTAAAGATAAGACGTTGCTCGTAATCGCACACAGATTAAGGACTATCAGAGACGCTGACCAGATTCTTGTGGTAACAGACGGCAAGATAGCCGAGAGAGGCGATCATAATGCTCTGATGGCTCAGAACGGAACCTATGCTCATATGGTAAAGCTTCAGGAAGCTTAAGAATATCTAAACAGAATGAATACGGGGTGTCTCAGGACTTTGAGGCACCCCGTTATATTTATAGAATTAATATTAACTAAATTTGGTTAGTTATATCTAACTTATTGTGCTATAATCCTGCCAGATGTGATTTTGACAGAGGTTTATCAGCATGAATAAAAACAAAAAACTTGAAGCTGCGTTTATCTTTGGTTTTATTACGCTGTTGTTATGCGGTGTCGGCGACTGGCTTATCGGGGTCGAACCGGAAGGCGGGGAGCCGTTGATCTATGGTATCACCACCACAACGATAGCCGGTGTTCCAACTTGGTTTTATGTGTTGTCATTCTTCTTCGGATTCCTGTCAGGATTCGGATGTCTTTATTTCGCTCCGGCGATAATGGAAACACTTGATCTTAAAGGCATTTCCAAGGATTCGAAAATGTATAAGCTCATGGGCTTTGGCCTAAAGTCAGCACCAATGATGTTTGTCTCTTTCCATGCCGCATGCTGCATAGTATTGCTGATGATACAGGCAGCGCTACGTGCAGGACTTGATATGACTAATGCGGATTCTGTATTCCTGATACCGGTAGCAACAGCTTTGATACCGTTTCTCATCTGGTGCTATCTCTGTGATTTCCCCGTGACTATTGCTTTTATGTATTTCACTTTGAAGGGAAAACTTGGGATCAGCAAGGCTGCTTTTATACTGTGTCCGATGGGCCTGAGCATAGTTGCAAAGATAATAGCCGCAATTATGGTGGCTTTAGGCAGCAAATTGTCTTTCCTTACTGCTTGCGGTGAATCCTGGGGATATGCGTTCATGTGCCTTGCTTTCTATTTCGCAGTTAAGAAAGATATGAGGGCTGATAAATGATCGTACTCCAGCTGGTCTTATTCTGTGCACTCTTTGCGTTGATGGTAAAGCTCGGTGTCGGCAACAATGCTTTAAATGCGCTCTATTTCTATCCGAAGACCGTACAGGAGCGTGTATATGAATTAGGTCTTACCGACAGGCAGACGGTCTCCAAAAAGAGAAAGATCTTCATGACAGCTTTCTTTACGGTTATGGCTGCCGCGCTTATTGCGATAATCGCGTTCTGGAACCAGGTAAGAGAGTTTTGGCCGGCTTATCTGCAGGCGCTTTTATTCCTTGAAGTAATGAACTGGTTCGATGGAATCGTTATAGATAAGACATGGGTTGCTTTAAGCCCGCTTTGGATAATTCCCGGGACAGAAGATATCCCTTATGTTCAGACATGGAAGCAGATGTTTAAGAAGAGGATCATCCTCACAGGAATCTGGGTGTTTGGCGCTGCGGTAATCGCAGGAATAGTTGTGCTTGTTGGAAAGATAATGATGTAAATAAGGAGAGTGCTATGGGACTTTACAAGAAATTCGTAAGTCAGACAAGAAAGCCTGAGGGAACACTCGGCAAGATGATGGTAAACGGTATGAACAGCGGTCATGCAAAGCTTGCAGACTGGGGAATGTCACATCTTCCACAGACAGAGCCTTTCAAGATCCTGGAACTTGGCTGCGGCGGCGGAAGAAATGCCGGCGAACTTGCCAATAAATATCCTTCTGCAAGGGTTACTGCAATTGATTATTCTGAGGTGTCAGTCGCTAAATCCAAGGAGTACAACAAAGAACTTATTGCATCAGGAAAGATGAGTGTAAAACAGGGTAATGTATCTGACTTAAGACTTCCCGTTGACACCTATGATATCGCGACTGCATTTGAGACAATCTATTTCTGGCCCGGTCTCGAAAAGTGTTTTTCCGAAGTCTATAAAGTTCTTAAAACAGGCGGTGTTTTCATGATCGTCAACGAATCTGACGGCATGGATGATATGAGTCTTAAGTACGAGAAGATCATTGACGGAATGAAGTGCTACACGATCGAACAGATCGGAGCTGCGCTTAAGGCTGCAGGTTTTTCAGAAGTAACATCCGATCATTATGACGGCAAGCCGTGGATCACGGTGGTAGCCGTTAAGAACTGATCAAAGGAAGGATAAAATGCTCTTAACTATATTTCTTTCAATAGTTTTTTGTGCGGCAATAACAATTATGCTCTTTTCTGCCGTTGTATTAGTTAAGGATAAGCGGTTGTTTTCTTCAGCTCCGAAAGAAGCTTTGGAACTTGTTATAGACAGAAAAGAAGAGGAGTTTTACGGGGCACGTAAGATAGGCTGGGTCTTGATCATAATGAGTATGGTCATGATATTGGGCATTGGCGTGATCTCAATTTGGGACGGCTTCAGGAGTGACTTTACTTTCTGGCAGTTCTTCTTAAGATTTGTCCTGATTTTCACGATCTATAAGATATACGATATGATCTTTTTCGATTATTTCCTGCTTTGCAAATACCAGTTCTTCCAGACATTTACACCTGAGGTAGCTCCGGTATATAACAATAGGAAATATGGTTATAACATCAAGAGCCAGCTGCTTAAACTGATCGTTATATTCCCGGCGGCTTCAGCAATAGCAGCATGGGTGTGTACGCTGTTTTAATTAGTTTTTACCAGGGAGATTAGGCAAATGAGTCTTAAGTATAGGATTATCAAGCGGATCGTAAAACTTTTAAACATAAAGAAAGCGTGGGAAGGTAAGAGCGCTGAAGAGATAATAGAAAAGAAAAAGCAAGAGAATGTACGAAATAAGATTCCTGTTCTAAACGATCCTGATTTTGAGATAAGCAGGATGGATGTTATGGGGTTTATGGTTATCCGTATGGTTCATAAAAAACATGTATCTCGTGCAACTCTGTTTCTCATAGGCGGTGGTATGGTCACGCCACCAAGACCTGATGCCGTAAAGAAAGCGCTGCGTTTTGCAAAAGAAACAGATATGGATGTCTATGTTCCGTATTATCCTCTTTGTACTGATTATCCTTTGACCATAGCTTATGAGATGATACATGAGACCTATAAGGTCATGCTTAATGATTATGATGCGTCGAATATTACTGTTCTCGGAACTTCATCAGGCGGTAATCTCGCTCTTGGAATGATCCCTTATATTAATGACGGACATGATGATACACCCGTACCGTCGCATATCATAGCCATCTCTCCGGGCACATGTGTTGAGACAGATGAAGAGTGGCAGACTATGCTTGAACTGAATAAAAAAGATATTGCTATACCGGCAAGTTACATGAAGACTGCTGAGATCATTATGAGACACGGCGATGATTCTGTTCCGGATTATATGCTTTGGCTTCAAAAAGCTGATTTCAGGAACTGTCCTCATGTCTCGTTCATGTATGGTTCTGATGAAACGCTCTATGCATGTGCGCCTGCGATTGAGAAAGCCTTGAAGAAATGCGGAGTGGATTATGACATGACGGTAGGTGAAGGGATGTTCCACTGTTATCCTGTATTTCCTTTGGTAAAGGAAGCAAAAGAAGGATGGAAACAGATGGTGGAGATTGCAAAAAAATCTTATGGCAGATAATCATATTCCGGTTAATAAATTGCCATATTGCAAGCCTGTGAAAAAGTGGCTTGCCGAAAGGTATGGTGCTGCCCAGGCTGATGAAGTCTGGCAAAAAACAGTTGATCAATACAATGCATATCTGCCTGATCTGCCTGATTACGGCGGAAAGAAAAACGGACATGCCAAGGCGATCTATGGCGGCCTTCTGATTTTTTCATTGTACCCGTCTCTTCCGGATCATCCGCCTGTATCTGAATTGAATGATTTTGTATCCAACATGTTCATGGGACCTTTTGTAAAGCTCGGTAAGATCTTTGATCTTAACCGTCCGTCAAACATGAAACTGATCAATAAGGTCTTTAAGAAGTCAGGTGATGGAGACAGAAGGGATATCGTTAAATATCCGGCAGGTTTTATTAATGTCGATGAACCTTATGATAACGAAAACCATATAGCAAGATATCATTTCACGCAGTGTCCCAATGCGGAGTTTGCAAAAAAGCATAATCTGCTGCATGTTCTGCCATTGATGTGTAATTCTGACTTCTTCGGAATCGAACAAATTCATGGAACTCTGATACGCTGCGGCACATGTGGTAACAGCGAAAAATGTGATTATTGTGTAGTAGGGAATAAGAATCCTCTGGCAAAGGAATATGAGCTGGTTAATGATGAAAACGGATTTCTTGTAAGCAGGAAGAGAAAATGATCTTGAACAAACCTTATGAAGAACTGGTGACGGAATTTCTCAGGACTCATCCATATAAGAATGAGGTTATAGGAGGAGCAGAATACCATTATCTTCTCTGCGGAAAAGGTGATAAGACGCTGGTATTTCTTGTCGGTGGAATGGGCTTGTCATTTCTCTATATGCCATATATTACTGCATTGGAATCTGAGTACAGGATACTTACCTTTGATTACCCTTATCAGTATGACGATAATTTGGGATTGGTCGACAGCATAGCCGTTTTGCTCAAACACTTGAATATCACTAAGAGTGTTTTCGTTGGCAGCTCTTATGGAGGATATGTAGCCCAGATGTTTGCGAGGAAATATCCTGAGTTGACAGAAGGATTATGTTTGTTCTCCACGGCAAGCCTTTCGGAAATGACTGTAAATGAATTAAGGACAAAGTATCAGAAGAAAGCTCCGCTTCTTTTATGGATCCTACGTCACGTGCCTTATTCGTGGCTCAAACCTGTGATGATACGCTCGTGTATGCGGATGGCGAAAAACACAACACCTGAGGTCTACAAATACACTAAGGATATGTTCCGGTTTATTTACCGTGATTATACCCGCAAGTTGGATCTTCATATGACAAATCTTCTGATAGATCTGATGAATCAGACTCCGTGCAAACCTGAAGATTTTTCATATCTTAAAGGGAAAGTCTTATTGATCCTTCCGGAGAATGATGAAAGCTTTACACTGGAGATGCAAAAGAATCTGATCAACATGATGCCTGAAAGCATAATTGTTGAAGGTGTGGATAGCGGTCATATTTCAACATTAATAGAAGTTGAACGTTATGTTGAAGAGATAAGGAAGTTTCTCGAGCTTTCTATTTGATAAATGTGATCCCGAATGTTCTGATTCAGTGAAAAAAAGAGGATGCCTCTATGTGAGACATCCTCATAAAACCTATGACTTTTTAATACAGATTAGCCTTCAGCGATAGCGCCTGTAGGGCAGGAAGCTTCACAAGCTCCGCATGCTACACAAACATCAGCATCGATATTGTACTGTGTCTCACCCTGTGAAATAGCTCCTACGGGGCAGCCGTCAGCGCATGTGCCACAAGATACGCAAGCGTCAGAAATTACATATGCCATAAATATTACCTCCTGAGTTTTGAGATGATATTGTTATTCTTCCAATGATCCGTTTGCCCGGCAAGAACCATCTTCTGATATTTGCAAATTGGTCATAATTTGTTTAAGCATTTTCCCATTGAAAACAACTTCGGTCGAAAACCCGCGGCTAACTGAAAATAAAGGGTTTGCGGTTGTCTGTGGCTAACTGGAAAGCGCAAAAATATTTGCTTGACAACACATAAATTACGCCGTAATATTACGCAGTCATATAACTGTTAGCTAAAGGTGCGTACATGTCTTACGATTACGAGAAAACACATCAGATGATCCTTGAAAGTGCTCTGAATACGTTTAAAGAGATCGGGTTCAGAAATGCTTCCATAAGGAATATCTGTAAAGATGCCGGCGTAACAAACGGAGCATTCTATGCGCATTTTGAGAGTAAAGATGATCTTTTCGCGGCTCTTGTATCTGAAAAGCTGTCTTTGTTTAACAAGACATATCAGGAAATGAGTGAGATAAACATCCAGTCGGCAGATGATATTGTCCGGATGTTCGATATGTCTTACGGTTCGATCGAGACATTGATCCACTATGTTTATTCTGAGAGGGATGTGTTCACTCTTATCCTTAAGAGCAGTGGTGGTACAAGCTATGAGCACTTTATCGATGATCTGATCAATGAGGAGTGTAAGAATACAATGCTCTTCCTTGAAAGTGCGAAAAAGTTTATGAAAAGACCGGAGAATATTTCCGGGCGTACTGTAAAAATGGCTGCTTCTATGGTCATTAACTCAATGCTTGATGCTTTTCTGGAAGACGTTTCAGAAGAAGACAATATACGCGAGACGAAGATTGCCAGCGATTTTTGCATTGCCGGCTACAAAGAACTTTTGGGACTTTAAATATACCGTTCTTAGTGACGGTATATTTTTTTGTCAAATAGGTTAGGCAAAACTAACATTTGGGAGGTGTAGTTAACTTGAAAGAACAAAAATCAAATCCGGTGTCACGAATCTGGCAGATAGCAGAGTCGGAACACGGCAGACTGTTATTGTCTGTATTATTGGCGGTGCTCGGAGTGTTATCCGGAATAGTACCGTTCGTATCAGCCGCGAAGATCATTTCCGGCATGATAGAAGGGAATACCGAATGGGGTTATTACCTTGTATTCGCTGTTGCAGCTTTTGCGGGATTTGTACTGAAGACAATTCTTTATGCCTGGGGACTTAGTGTCAGCCATAAAGCGGCATTCTCGATCTTAGGCGAGATAAGAAAGAGAATATTTGCAAAACTTCCGCGTATGCCTTTAGGTACGATCATTGACACTTCCAGCGGCAAACTGAAGCAGATAATCGTTGATGAAGTCGAGTGCATGGAGCGCCCCTTAGCGCACATGATCCCGGAATTAACTTCAAATATCATTGGCGCATTGGCTGTATGGGTATACATGATGATCGTTGACTGGAGAATGGGTCTCATATGTCTCATCTCTGTGCCAGTCGGCCTGATGTTCTTCGGATTTATCGCAACAAGTTATGGTGAGGATTACAAAAAGTCCGTTGAGATCACACAGGATATGAATGCGAGCATCGTTGAATATGTTCACGGTATCGAAGTTATCAAGGCATATAACCAGAGCAAGACATCCTATCAGAAATTTAAGGATAAGGTGTTTGCCAATGCTTCGTTCTATTACCACTGGATGAAGAAGACTGAAGTCTGCCAGGGTCTTTGCTATACGATCGCGCCGTGCACCTTGATTACGGTATTGCCTATCGGCTGGTACATGTATATCTCAGGCAACATCACGGCTGATGTCTTCATGACTTCGATAATGCTCTCGATGTGCATCGTAGGACCGATAATCGCTGCGATCCAGTTTACTGATTCTTCAGCTAAGCTTGCAACGACAGTTGCTACTGTTGATGAGCTTCTCTCAGGTGAGGAACAGGATCATGCTGATACACCCGTTGAGTTTAGAACTCATAATATCGAACTTTGTGATGTTACTTATTCTTATCATGAAGGTGAAGAGGTCCTTCATAATGTCAGCCTTAAGATTCCCGAGAAGAGCTTTACAGCACTTGTTGGCCCTTCAGGAAGCGGTAAATCTACCATAGCCAAGCTTATCGGCGGCTTCTGGGATGTTTCGGAAGGTGTCGTAAAGATGGACGGAAAGGATCTCAAATCCATTCCACTTGAACAGCTTTATGATCAGGTTGCATATGTATCTCAGGACAACTGGCTTTTCGATGACACGATAATGAATAACATCCGTATGGGAAATACATCTGCTTCTGATGAACAGGTTATGGAAGTAGCCAAAGCATCCGGCTGTGATGAATTCATCCGTGCACTTCCTCAGGGCTATGAGACGAAGGTAGGAAGCGGCGGAACGCACCTCTCAGGCGGTGAACGTCAGAGGATCGCTATTGCAAGAGCAATGCTCAAGAATGCGCCTATCGTTATCCTCGATGAAGCAACTGCATACATCGATCCTGAGAACGAGGCCTTGATCCAGAGAGCCCTTACGGGATTGATCAAGGATAAGACTGTTATCATCATCGCTCACAGACTTTCCACGATCATCGATGCCGATCAGGTGATCCTGGTTAATGACGGAACGGTGGAGTGTACCGGAACACATAGTGAATTACTGGAGAAGAGCGATCTTTACAGATCTATGTGGGAGGCACATGTAAGCGAAGGGGGTGCAGCATAATGCTCGAAGCAATAAAAAAGATCATAGCTTTTTCCGGACCGGAAAAGGTCAGGATATACAGGGCGATAATAATCGCGTTCTTCAAATCATTGTTCTCAATGTTCAGGATGGCTGCAATCTATTTCGTGCTCCTGGCATTTGAAGAGGGCAATACAACAATGCAGCCTGCATGGACAGCGCTTATCCTTTTGGGCGTCAGCATATTAGGACAATTCTTCCTAAAGATGATAGCTGACCTCCAGTCGGTTCACGCGGGATACTTCATGAGCGCATATAAGCGTCTCGAAATAGCTGAGAGGCTTAAGAAAGTGCCGATGGGCTATTTTAACGATAATAATCTTGAGCAGATCACGGGTATAGCTACAACGGTGCTTGATGTTGTAGAGAACCAGGGCGCAAATGTACTCGTGCTTATCTTAAGCGGCCTGATGAATGCGGTTGTATTTTTATTCTGCGTATTGTTCTTTGACTGGAGACTGGGCCTGATCGTATTTGCAGGAATGACTGTCTATATGCTTATCACATCTTCAATGGAGAAGAAGAGCCGTTCGTTGTCTCCGATAAGACAGAAGAACCAGGCAGCACTTGTATCCAAGGTGCTTGAGAGCCTTCAGGGTATGAGTGTCATCAAATCGTTCAACCTCACGGGAAAGGGCGATGAAGCTTTGAAGAAAGCGATCGACGATAACCGCGACAGCAACATGGCCATGGAGAGACTCTTTATTCCTTATGCCAGGATCCAGGGTACAGTATTGGGCGCTTTTAAAGTTCTGATCATGCTCTTTGGTATTGCCATGTTCATTACAGGAAACATGACTATCACTTATGCTCTTATCACGATAATCCTGTCATTCCAGATCTTTGCAGATATCGAACAGACAGGTGCGGGACTTACAGTTCTCAGAGTTGTATCAAGCTCTATCGAGGAAGCAGACAAGGTAAATCTCCTTCCTGTTATGGATGAGAACGGAAAAGACTATGCGCCTGACAATTACGGAATTGCGTTAAAGAATGTATCTTTTGCTTACGGTGACAATGAGATCTTAAATGACGTAAGCCTGGAGATCCCTGAGAATACCATGACTGCTTTTGTCGGTCCCTCCGGCGCCGGAAAGACTACTCTGGCTATGCTTATAGCGCGTTTCTGGGATGTTAACGGAGGCAGCATCTCTATCGGAGGAAGGGATGTAAGGGAATACACTCTTGAGAGCCTTATGTCTCAAATCAGTGTCGTATTCCAGAATGTATATCTTTTCGCTGATACGATCGAAAACAACATCAAGTTCGGAATGAGCGATGCAAGTCACGAAGATGTTGTTGCAGCTGCGAAAAAAGCCTGCTGTCACGACTTTATCATGTCTCTTCCTGACGGTTATTCAACGGTAATAGGTGAAGGCGGTGCAACGCTCTCAGGCGGCGAGAAACAGAGAATATCGATTGCCAGAGCGATCCTTAAGGACGCGCCTATCATCATCCTTGATGAAGCAACGGCAAATGTCGATCCTGAGAATGAGGATAAGCTGACAGCCGCATTTGATGCTCTCACAGACAAGAAGACCGTTATCATGATCGCCCATAGGCTCAAGACTATCCGCAATGCCGATAAGATAGTTGTAATCGAAGGCGGTAAGATAAGCAGCGGAACACATGACGAGCTTATGAGAAGCAATATGCGTTACATCAATTTTATTAAGCTCAGAGAAGAAGCTGCGAACTGGAAGATATAAAGGAGACGCGTATATGATGCCGTATAAGAGCTTATATATTAGACTGTTCCCGGTTTTTATGAAGAAATACATGAAGGAACAGTATGGGGCATACATAACGAAAATGGCTTTCAGAAATGCTCCTTCAATATACCGTGATATGCTCTGGAAAGTTGACGATATCGGAGCTGACAATCCTATGGCAGGTAATATCTACATGGCTTTTGTGTTTATGGCAATCTGGAAAGCTGCTGATGGTAAGATCGATATTAAAAGCTATCGCACAGTCGTGCGTAATACGGTAACCAAATCATTTTTGAGAAAGTTTATCGGAAAGAACGATCTTAATTCTCCTGACGGAGTCAAAAATGGTAAAGAAAAAATGCTCCGTATGAAGGAGTGGGCAGATAGTCATCCTCAATATATGGGCAAGACATGGGATATTAATTTTGATGATTCTTTGCACCGAGATGGCTTTTTCTACTATTTCACGCAATGTCCCATTAATACGTTTGCAAGAAAGAACGGATATATTGAGGTGCTGCCGGTTTGCTGTGAACTTGATCATATATTGACGGAAGCCTCACATGGTAAGCTCATAAGAAAATACACCCTTGCGACAGATGGCAATATGTGTGATTATTGGATTGTTCCTGACAGAATAAAGGAGCCGCAATAAGACGCAAATTAACGACATATGTCGAAAATTTTTAAATTCCTATTGATTTGGTAGGAATATGTGATATTATAAATTCATGCCATAAAAACCGATTGAGGCGTAAGAAATAGAGCCCATGTGTTGTTGAAAACGATTAGGGATCTATAACGTGTTGAGTAAACAACACTTCTATTTGCCTCGATTGAATGATGTTCTTAAAATTCTTAACATCATATAAGAGTCCGGAGATAAAATCTCCGGACTTTTTTATACAAATTGAGTAAGTGAGGACTAACCATGCGTGATAGAATTAATTTAAAGTAGATGTACTAAACAGTGTGCGAGGTAACTGATGGATCAGCAGAAACAGATTCACAAATGGCTTATATCAGTTATTGATGAAGATGCGGAGAGAATATTTGCTTCGCAGTCGTCAATATATAACAACTGTGTTGCTTCGCTCACAGGTAAGACTCCGAATCAGTACAAAACCCTGACAAAAACAATCCTGCCGAGAGTTGCTTTATATAAAGCACTTAAGGCTGATAACAAACTGTCCTCACAAGCTTATGAGCTGGTCCATAAATATATGGTTGAAGTAATCGGAATGCAAAAACACAAGAGCACAAAAGTCCTGGAAATCGTGCCGGGTTTTTACAGAGTTTACAGCAAATCTTTTCTTAAGATCATGAGAACTACAGATCTTCAACAGAGTTCGCAGGAAGAGGGAAAAGACTATTACAATATTACAATAACCAACTGTCTCTGGCATAACGCATGTAATGAATTTGGCTGTCCTGAATTATGTGCTGCTTTTTGCGATGTTGACGATATTACATATGGAGATTTAAAAAAGCTTGGTTTCACAAGGACTCAGACATTGGGCAAAGGCGGAGAATGCTGCGATTTTCATTTCTATAAGAAGTGAGATGCATTCATATTCCGAATGCGGTTAAAAAAGATAGATTAATCATACAAAAAATCACTCAATTTCTTTATTGACATCTTACTAACAAATTGGTATATTCTTTTGCGGTTAGTTAAGACTAACAGAAGTAAATGGAGAATAACCGAAGAAAACTTCTAGAAAGGAATCTTCCGATGTTTGACGAGATGGTGGTGAGAAACTGTGCACCTACTCTTGCGGGCATAAAGGTAGGCAGTCTGTTCAACTGTATGGGACAGACAACGGAATACACCCTGGAACATGTCCGTTCTCTCAACATCAGACT
>Ga0265301_10002382_pt1 | contig 21770 bp, 14 predicted proteins | sample AusTroGonzalo_MG_2_FD_193488 | JGI IMG/M metagenome (GOLD analysis project Ga0265301, IMG submission 193488) | Bovine rumen microbial communities from tropical cattle in Woodstock, Queensland, Australia - Gonzalo_04 | ecosystem: Host-associated > Mammals > Digestive system > Stomach > Rumen ... | reverse complement strand
AAGGGGATGAAAACGGAGTTGTAAAGGCAAGCCAAGATGAGGTAGATGATCAAGATGGCGATGCCGTAGATGATAATGGTGTCGTCGGAACCGGCGCTTTCGGCCTCCTCACGGGCCATGCCGCCGTACTCGTAACCGTAACCTTCAGGGAAGACCTCTTCCATCACTTCGTCCACGGCCGTACGCACGTGTGCGGAAGTGTAGCCGCTCGCAGGCATGACAGACATGTTGTAGCATTGGAACAGGTTGAAACGGCGCTCCTGCGAGGAGCCCATGCCCTCTTTCAAAGTGACAAACTCGGACGCGGGTGCCATGCCGCCGCTCGTCGGGACGAAAATCTTGTTGAGCGTGCTCGGATCCATGCGGTAGGAATCGTTGGCCTCTACCAACACCTGATAGACCTTGCCGTATTGGATGTAATTGCCGATATATTTGCCGGCCAAGTTCGTGCCGATGGTGTTGACCACCGTCTTCGGGGAAACACCCTTACGCTTGCAAGCCGCGGCGTCCACTTGGAGACGGTATTTGGGGTAATCTTGCGAGTAGGATGCCGAAGCCGTGGAGACCTCTGGTCGAGCCTGCAGCTTCTTGGCGAACTCGTTGCTCAAGTCGATAAATGCCTGAGCATCACCGCTGCCTGAGCGGTCCTGCAGGTCGAGTTCCATCATGGAACCCGTACCATAACCGGGAATCTGCGGCATCTGGAACGGGGTGACGCTCGCTTGCGGCAGGTTCACCATCGACCAGACGTAAATGTTTTTCTGCATGTCGGCAATGCTGTAGAAGGAACGTTCCTCCCAGTTTTTCAACCGTACCATCATGGTGGCGTAGTTGGTACCGGCACCGCCGTTCATCATGGAATAGCCCGTGATGCCGCCCACCAGCTCAGCCTCGTCAAGGGTGCGTACATACTTCTCCAACTTGTTGAGGGTCGCCTCGGTCTCGTTGAGGTAGGTGCCCGGCGCCATCGTGACGTCCACCAACAGGAAGCCTTGGTCTTCCTGCGGCACGAGGTCCTTCTGGGCGGTCGTCATCAACCAGATCATGCCGCCCGTGAAGGCAGCCAACAAAATCCATGCGAACGCGGGCTTCTTCATGAACTTGGTGACACCACTCATGTATTTCTTTTCCACAGCGTTATACGCAGCATTATAAGCTGTGCGCATGTAGTAGTTCAGGCCTTTCCGCTCCGTTTCCCCTTCCTTTTTCGGTTTGAACAGCAGCGCGCAGAGAGCCGGGCAAATCGTCAATGCCGACACAGCCGACAACGCCACGGAAGCTGCCATAATGGTACCGAACTGTTTGAAGAAAGTTCCGGAGGTACCCGACATGAAGGTCACGGGGATGAACACCGCCATGAAGACCAATGCCGTGGAGATACAGGCGGCGGAAACTTCGGTGAGGGCATCGTTGACCGCGGAACGGGCGCTCTTGTAGCCCGACTCCAACTTGGCCATGACGGCCTCCACTACCACGATGGCGTCATCCACGACCGTACCGATGGCAAGTACTAACGCAAAGAGTGTCAATAGGTTGAGAGAGAAGCCCACCACCTTGACAATGGCGAAAGTACCGATCAGAGAGACGATGATGGAGACGGAAGGCACGATAGTGGCCTTAAAGTTTTGTAGAAAGATATACACAATCAAAATCACCAGGATGATGGCGATGACGAGGGTCTCCAACACATTGTGCATGGAGGCGTGGAGGAAGTCGTCGGAAGTTTCCAACAGCTTGAATTCCAAGCCTGCAGGCAGGTTTTTGGAAAGATCGTCCAATGCTTTGTTGATGTCGGCGTTGACCTTGGTGGCGTTGGCGCCAGGTGCTTGGTTGATGATGAACAACACGCCGGGATGCCCGTCAATGTCGGTGCGGTAATCGTATGATTTGGTGCCGAGCTCCACATCAGCCACGTCTGCCACGCGCAGCACGCTTCCGTCCTGATTGGAGCGGATGACGATGTTTTCGAATTCGGTCATGTCATCGAGCAGTCCGTTGAACTCAACATCGATCTTGTTGATGGAACTTTCGAAACTACCGATAGGTGCCACGATGTTCTGCTCGTTGATGGAAGAGATAATCTCGTCGGGTGTGACTCCATAAGCGCCCATGATGTCGGGCTTGAGCCAGATACGCACACCGTATTTGTCGCCGAGCATCTGTGTGCGACCCACGCCGGTGACACGGCTGATAGCTGGTACGACATTGATATCCAAATAGTTCGAAATGAACTTTTGGTCGAATTTATCATCAGTGCTCTCCAAACTGAGAATCTGCAGGATGGAGTTCACACTCTTGGTCACAGTGACACCTTGGGTGGTCACTTCCGAGGGCAGCAGACCCAATGCCTGGTTCACGCGGTTCTGTACGTTCACGGTCGCTTGGTCGGCATCAGTGCCCTGCTTGAAATAGACGTCGATTTCGGCACTACCATTGGAGCGGGCTGTTGAGGTCATGTACATCATGTCATCCACACCGTTCACCTGCTCCTCAATGGGCATGATGACGGATTTCATCACCGCATTGGCGTCGGCGCCGCTGTAGTTGGCCGTGATGATCACCATGGGCGGAGCGATGTTGGGGTATTGCTCGACGGGCAGCGAGACGATGCTCACCACGCCGACGAGACAGAGCAAAATGCCGACAGCGAGTGCCGCCACCCAATGCTCCACGAAAAATTTGGTTTTCTTGACTTTCTCTTCCATAGCTATCTGATTTTCATGCCATTAGAAAGTTTACGCACACCATCGGTCACCACTTCATCGCCAGGGTTCAGTCCTTCTGTGATGAAGTATTCCTTACCGTCGTTTGACGGATATGCTTGACAGATAATGCCTTCCACAGTACCGTCCTTTTTCACGCGGTAGAACATCAGCTGGTCTTGCAGACGTACCGCGGCAGTTTGCGGAACGCAGAGCACACTGTCCATATCAATCGGTAGAATGGCCATAGCTGTCAAGCCGGAACGAAGCACGCCGTCAGGGTTGGGGAATTCCGCCTCGCAGGTCACCGTACCGGTTCCCTGGTTCAGAATAGCGTCGATACGTGTAACTTTACCGTCATGATTATAGTTGCTGCCGTCTTTGAGTTGTAGTTTGATGGCCGGCATCGCATCTTGAAGCAGCTTCCCTTTGGGACCGGCAAGTCCCTTTTCCGTCACCCGTAGGTTATGTTCCTTGATGGTCTGCAGTAGTTGCGTCTCGTTCAGGGAAAAGTCGGCGTCCATCACGCTGTTGTCGCTCACCTCGCAGAGATAGTTTCCGCGGACGGCCATGTCGCCCTCACTGAAACCATTGCTGCCGATAACTCCGTCAAGCGGTGAAGTGACGTTGCAGTAGCCGAGGTTCGTTTTCGCGATGTTAAGCTGCGCTTCTGCCTGCTGCACAGCAGCTTTCGCGGCGTTGTAGGCGTTGAGGCTGGTCTTGAGCACGTAGTCGCTGATGACCTTTTTGGCGTACAGCTCTTGGTTGGATTCGTACTGCAGTTTCGTGGTCTCCATCTGCGCTTTGGCTGCACTCAGGTTGGCCTCCGCCGACTGTACACTCAACCGGTACTCGGTCGGGTCGATGATGTAGAGCGTCTGCCCTTTGCGCACGCGGGTACCGCTGGTGTAGTTCTTTTTCTTGATGATGCCTTCCACCTGCGGATAGACCTTCACCTCGCTGGTGCCGGACAGTGTCGCCGGGAACGACATGTTGTAGGTGCGATGTTCAAGCTGCAGCACCTTCGTCTCAAATTTGACTTGAGGCTTAGCGGTTTCCTTCTTTTTGCCGCAGGACGAAACCACGCAGGCAGCAAGTATCAGAACAGAACTGAAAAGGTAAAACGATTTATTCATATAAATAAGCATTAATTATTATTCAATGTTTCACAACTGTCTTATTATCAATAAATAATAAATAGGAACAAAATTAAAAAAAGAAACGCAAAAATATAAAAAAAATGGTTGCCGACTCCAAAGCAAATCAAAAAGCTTCTCCACCTACGCAAAAAAAATGTATCTTTGCCGCCGATTTTTTCAAACTAAAAATTCTAAATTAAAAATAACATTGTATGGCAACAACAGCTGATTTTAAGAACGGCCTCTGTATTGTTCACAACAACGAAATTTGGTCAATCGTGGAATTCCTGCACGTGAAACCCGGTAAGGGCAACACTTTTGTCCGTACCAAACTCAAAAACCTCAAGAACGGTAGAGTTCAGGAGTTCAGATTCGACGCCGGCATCAAGATTGAGCTTGCCCGCGTGGAACGCCGCCCCTACCAATTCCTCTACAAGGAAGGCGACAACACCTATATCTTCATGCACACCGAGACTTACGAGCAACTTCCCATCGAGAAGGAACTCATCAACAACCCTGATTTGCTCAAGGAAGGTCAAGAAGTGGAAATCAACTATGATACCGACTCCGACACCCCGCTCACTTGCGAGCTTCCTCCTTTCGTGGATCTGGAAGTCATCGAGGCTGATCCCGGCGTGAAGGGCGACACCGCCACCAACTCCCTCAAACGCGCTGTTGTGGAGACCGGTGCTGATGTGTATGTGCCTCTTTTCATCAACGTGGGTGAGAAAATCAAGGTCGATACCCGCACCAATAAATATTCTGAACGCGTTAAAGAGTAAGCTTTTCGCATGACTTTTCAGCAGTCGCTTACCATCGACGAACTGATACAACTGATTGGACATCCCGTTACTGTCAAGGGTGACGCTACCCTTAAGGTGACGGGAATCAATGAGTTGCACTCTATCCAGAAAGGGAATCTCACCTTTGTGGACCATGAGAAGTATTACCTCCGCATTCTGCAGAGCGACGCTTCCGCCATCCTCATCAACAGTGCGGAGGTGGAGTGTCCCGAAGGCAAGGTGCTGCTTGTTTCCGATGATCCGCTTCGCGACTATATCGCTATCGTGAAGCATTTTACGCATTTCACGCCGCAAACCACCCCCATTCATCCGAGTGCGGTTATCGGCGAAGGCACGATCATCCAACCGCTGGTTTTCATCGGCGAGAATGTCCGCATCGGCAAGAACTGCATCATCCATTCCAACGTCAGTATTTACGCAGACACCGTGATTGGCGACAACGTGGTGATCCATTCCAACAGCACCATCGGCGCCGATGCCTGCTACTTCCAGAAGCGTCCTGATGGTTGGCTCAAGTTGGCCTCTTGCGGCGATACCTACATCGGCAATGACGTGGAGATCGGCTGCAACTGCTGCATCGACCGCGGCGTTTCGGGTACCACCTACATCGACGACGGTTGCATCTTCGACAACCTCGTGCAGGTGGGACACGACACGCACATCGGCAAGCGCACGCTCTTGGGCGCGCAGTGCGGCGTCGCGGGCTGCACCTACATCGACGACGACTGCAAGATCTGGGCGAAGGCGGCGGTCAACAAAGACCTCTACATCGCCAAGGGCACCGTGCTTTTAGCGCTGTCCGCCATCGACAAAGATGTGAAAGAGGAGGGCAGAACCCTCTTCGGAATGCCCGCCGGCGACGCGCAGCAACGTTGGCGCGAAATGGCGATGATGCGCCGCTTGCCCGAGCTTTACAAGGAATTGGAAGAGATTAAGAAAAAGTTACAATAATTCGATCTGTAGAGACGATGTGCACATCGTCTCTACATGGACATAATAAAACGGCCAGTGTCCTGAAAAACACCGGCCGTTTTTGTTATAATACGATTGGGTCTAGTTGTCTTATTATCCAACCGTAGAGACGATGTGCACATCGTCTCTACCAGTAGAACGGGTCGTACCACGGATAGAACGGATAGAAATCCCACGGGTAGATGACGTAATAATCCCAATCCCACGGAGAATAGGTGTGGATGAGTTTGAAGTCCGTGCTCTGGGAGCCGTCCATCGTGGAAATTTTTCCGGTGAATTTGCCGGCGTTGATGTAGTAGGTGCCGATCTTCACGTTGGCTCGGTCTGCGTATTCGATGTTGTCTGTTTTGAACTGGATGTAGATGACCTTGTCCTTAGCCTCCCATGTGAATTCGTAACACCGAGAGGTGTAGGGAGCGGTTTCGGGGAAGGTGTTGCACCATTTGCCGTGTCCGGAGGTGGTGCTGTTGGCATCGTTCCAGAACTGGACGTGCGTGCCGTTGGAGTTGTAGGTCATGCCGTTTTCAAGCGTGTAGCCGATGTCCATGACGCCGTCCCATCTGCCGTCAACCAGCATCGAGAGGATTTCATCGTCCGAAGGACCGCAGCCAGAGAACATCAGGGGAGCCGCGAAAAGCATCAGCAGCAACAGTAATGAGGATGTTTTTTTCATTGCTTTTTGATTTGGTTATTGTTTGAAATTGTTTTTTGAACCATTTATTGAATAGGGCGGCAAAAATAACATTTTTCCCCGACAAAGCGTTTTAACGCCCTTTTTTCGCGTTTTGCCTGTTTTTCGCTGTTGATAAAATGTAACAGATTTCTGCCTCGGAAGTCGAAAAAAAGTGTATTTTAGCTTTTTATTGTTCAAAAGCATAAACTTTTCATTTTAAGACAGTTAGAGAATTAATAGAAGACAAGAAATGGAAGAGAATGAGATTTTAGACGAGAAAATTGTTCCGTATAACATTGAAAACTTGATGAAGACGGCCTACATCGACTATTCGATGTCCGTCATCGTGTCACGCGCCCTTCCCGATGTGCGCGACGGCCTCAAGCCCGTGCAGCGCCGCATCATCTACGCCATGTGGGACATGAATATCACCGAGAGCGGCCCCTACCGTAAGTGCGCCCGTATCGTCGGTGAGGTGCTCGGTAAGTACCACCCGCACGGCGACACCGCCGTCTATGACGCCCTCGTGCGTATGGCACAGCCCTGGACGCTCCGCTATCCCTTCGTGGACGGACAAGGTAACTTCGGTTCCGTCGATGGCGACAGTCCCGCCGCCATGCGTTACACCGAGGCCCGCCTCCGCCGCTCCTCAGAGGAGATGGTTGCTGATATTGAGAAAGATACGGTGGATATGTCCCTCAACTTCGATGACTCCATTCCGGAGCCTACCGTGTTGCCCGCCAAGATACCGAACCTGCTTGTGAACGGCTCCTCCGGCATCGCCGTCGGTATGGCCACCAACATGGCGCCCCACAACCTCAGCGAGGTGTGCGATGGCATCTGCGCATATATCGACAACAACGACATCACCATTGAGGAACTGATGCACACGATCAAGGCTCCTGATTTCCCCTCTGGTTGTATTATCTACGGCTACAAGGGCGTACAGGATGCTTTCCTCACCGGTCGTGGCCGCATTGTGATGCGCGGTCACGCCGAAATCGAGACCGAAAAGAACCATAACTGCATCGTGGTCACCACGTTGCCTTATATGACCAACCCCTCCGACATGATCAGTCACACCGTGGATCTCGTCAAGGAGGGTAAAATCGCCGGCATCACCGATGTGCAGAACCTTACCAACAAGCGCAATGGTACCCGCATCATCTACGATCTTAAGAAGGATGTGGTGCCCGAGGTGGTGCTCAACAAGCTCTATCAAATGACAGCTCTGCAGTCTTCCTTCAGCGTCAACAACGTCGCCCTTGTCAATGGACGTCCTATGACCCTGAACCTCAAGGACATGATTGTGGAGTACGTCAAGCACCGTCACGATGTGGTGATCCGCCGCACCCAATACGACCTCAAGAAGGCCCAGGAGCGCGCCCACATCCTCGAAGGTTTCCTCAAAGCCCTCGACATCATCGATGAAATCATTGCCCTCATCCGTGCTTCTCAAACGGTGCAGGAAGCCCAGCAAGGCCTTATGGAGAAGTGGGATTTCACCGAAATCCAGGCCAAAGCCATCGTGGAGATGCGTCTGCGCCAACTCACCGGCATGGAGCGTCAGAAACTGCAGGACGAGTACGACGAGTTGATGAAGCTCATCGCCTACCTCAACGATGTGCTTAACGACGTGAACCTGCGTATGGGCATCATCAAGGACGAGTTGCAGGACATCAAGAAACGTTTCGGCGACGAGCGTCGTTCTCCCATCGAATACAGTTCTTCAGAGTTCCGCGTGGAGGACACCATCGCCGACGAAGAAGTGGTCATCACCATTTCGCACCTCGGTTACATCAAGCGCACGCCGCTGGCTGAGTACAAGGTGCAAAACCGTGGCGGCAAGGGTTCTCGCGGCAGCAGCTCCCGCGACGAGGACTTCATCGAACACCTCTATATGGCTACTAACCACAACTACCTGCTCTTCTTTACGGAGAAAGGTAAGTGTTTCTGGATGAGAGTGTTCGAGATTCCGGAAGGCATGAAGACCTCCAAGGGTCGTGCCATCCAGAACCTGCTGCAAATTGAGGAAGGTGACAAAATCACTGCCATCATCAACCTCAAGAGCATTGACGATCCCGACTACATCAACAATCATTTCATCATACTCTGTACGGAGAAGGGTATTATCAAGAAGACTTCGATTGAGGCTTATTCGCACCCGCGCAAGAAGGGCATCATCGCCATCAATGTGCGCGAGGGAGACCGCCTGTTGGCAGCCCGTTTCACCGACGGCAACAGCGACATCATGATGGCTCTCTACTCTGGTCGCGCCATCCGATTCCACGAGAACGAGGAGTTGCGTGCCATCGGTCGTACGGCTTCCGGCGTGCGCGGTATCAGTCTGGAGGACGAGAACGACCGCGTGATCGGTATGCTCGCCATCGACAATGATCGCAGCAATGTCTTGATAGTGTCTGAAAACGGTTATGGAAAACGTTCTCTGTTAGAAGATTACAGAATTACGCACCGTGGCGGTAAGGGTGTCAGCACCATCAAGATTACTGAACGTACGGGTAATTTGATCGCCATCAAGGCGGTGACCGATGAAGACGATTTGATGATTATCAATCGTTCCGGTATTGCCATTCGTCTGCATGTGGATCAATTGCGTATCTTGGGTCGTAACACGCAGGGTGTCAGATTGATTGATCTTCGCGGTAAGGATACCATCGCCGCTGTTTGCGAGGTGCCGCGTCAGGAAGATGAAGAGGAACTTGATGACGAAACGATGACCGAAAACGATGAACCCCAAAATTTAAACGAAAATCCTGAGACTGAGTCTGAAGCGTAACGTGTGACATCTGAAATAAGCTCCTAAGCTTCTAAGCTTCTAAACCTTAAACCTTAAACGTTTAACCAAACAGCCAAAACGATGAAAAAGTATCTTCTGTTAATCGCAAACATCCTGCTCGTCTTGAGCCTATTTGCGCAGAAACCTTCGTTGACGAAGGCGTATAACTGCTTTTACGACAAGGATTTTGACAAAGCGAAGGTGCAGATCGACCTCTGCGCTGCCGACGAGAAGCTTTCCGAGAAGGCGCAGACTTGGCTCTACAAGGGCAATATTGAGTTCTTGCTGGCCAATCGTGAGTACAGTGAGAAGCAGAAGAACGAAAGTTACCAGATTCTCTACCCGGATGCTCCGGAGGATGCTTTCGATGCTTTTGAGAAGGCCGTTTCCATCAACCCGAAGGTCGAGGCTTTGGACATGATGACGGCGCAGGACGGACTTAAGCAGCTTTATCCTTATTTGCTTGTGCGTGGCGTTGATCAGTTGATTGCCAAAGATTACCAAGGTGCGAAGAAGACTCTCGCCAAGGGTATCAAGAGCTACGAGATGGACACACCGCAGTATCCGATGAACGGCGACCTTTACTACTATTATGCTTACGCGCTTGAGAGTCTTGGCGAAACCGACGAGATGATGCGCTACTACCGGAAAGCCCTCGATGACGGCTCGCAGAACCCGTACGTCTTTGCCAAGCTTTTCGAGTTTTACAAGGCCGCCAACGACCGTCCGAACGTCGAAAAGACATTGGCTTTAGCCAAAGAGAAGAATCCCAACGACATTAATGTCAAGCTTTTGGAAATCGACCTCGCCTATTGGAGCGGTGACAGCACGAAAGCGCGGACGTTGGTGGACCAACTGGATCCGTACACGCTGAAAACCCCTGACGAGATGGTGAATGTGGCCAACTTCTACATCAAGGAAAAACGCTACGAATCTGCCGAACAGTTACTGAGTCGTGCCAATAGGCTCAGTCCCAATAACTTTGTTATTCTTTACAACTTAGGCGTTTGCAGTTACAGCATTTCGGAATACTACTTCAATCGACAGAACCAACTGGCCATACAGCAGGGTGCCCAAGCGGACATTGAAGCCGCCAAACAGCAGTCGGAGAAATACCTCGCCGATGCTGCGACTTACTTCGAACAGGCTCGGATTCTGCAACCTGACGATCTGAATCTGCTGAACACGCTTCGGGCCATTTACGTTCGTCAGCAGTCGCCTAAAGCGGATGCCATTGATGCCCTGATTAAACAAATGGAAAAATAATCAATCAAATAATTAGTCACTTAAAAACTGAAAAAAATGAAAAAATGGATGCTTGTTTTAGTCGCGCTCTTCGTGAGCGTTAGTGCTTTCTCGCAATCTTGCCTTGACGATGTTTGGCAATGCCTCAGAAGCAAGCAAGTGCCTAAAGCAAAGAAATTTATGGAATCCTGCATGGCTTCCAACCCCGACAATGCTGCCGTGTGGTTGATGCAAGCCAATGTGAATGTACAGTTGTACAATTACGACTTGGAGAGAATGGAGAAAGATCCTTCCGTCACTCCACGTTATCCCAACGCATTGGAAGATGCTTATGCTGCATTCGTGAAGGCTTTGGAATTGGACCCCAAGGTGGAACCCAAAACCGGCATGTTGAGTGCCCAGGCTGGACAGAAACTGCTGGCTGACCCCTTCAAAGATAAAGCTGAAAAGGCCGATGTCAAGAATAATTTTGACGAAGCTTTGAAATACTATGCTATCGCTGCCAAGTGCTATGAACTGGGTGGTGTGAAGGTCAATGCCGCTATCATGTATTACCAAACGGCTATTGTCTATATGAAGATGAAGGATAATGTGAATTGCGAAAAGATGCTGGAGAAGAGCATCGCCACGGCTCCTAACCTTACTCCGAGATCTTATATCGAATTGTACTATTTCTACAAAGAACAGGGCGATACGGTGAAATGCGGAACCATTTTGTCAAAAGCACAGAAGACCTTCGGCGCGGATCCTGCGAAAATGGCTGAGCTGTATGAGCCTATGATGGACTACTACGCTATGATTGGCGATGAGGCAAAATTGATGGAGATGGTGGACAAGGCTATTGCTTCCGGTGATCCTGCTATGGTTCCGAACTGCGCCAATTTCCTGTCCAACGCAAAGTCATACGCAAAGGCTGAACAGATTTTGAGAGATGCCCTTGCCAACGATCCCAATAACTTCGCTCTGCTCAAGCAAATGGGTTATCGTTTCGCGCTGGAGTATTATGACCTGATGGATCAACGTAAAAAGGCGATGGATACCCGTCAATGGGATGAGGCTAACAGAATCTACCAAGGTCCTGAGCGCAAGGCTGCCATGGAGAACGCCCACGAATGGTGCCAGAAAGCTTACGAAGCTAATCCCGACGATTTGGAGAACAACAGAATTCTCCGTGAAATGAAGACGCTCTTGCAAATCCCCGTTCCGCAAGAGTTGAACGACAGAATTAACGCTCGTATGCAGAACTAATCCTAAACAGGAATGTTGATAATCCCCTTCACTGATGTGAGGGGGATTTTTTTGCAATCATATTTTATGTATTTTTGCGGCATGAAGCGTGTGGGGAGTGGAATGACATCATTGTATAAGGCAGTTGTAACATGTTAAGAAATGGACTTTTGATAGCGGTATGTTTGTTGGGTATGATTTTCGTGGCATCGGCTCAGGAGAAAGAGAAGGATCCGTTGTCGCGTTTCTACGGTGGGGTTCGTGTGGGTTTCACGGCTACCCAGATTTCCGGTGATGACCTTGCCGGCTTCCATAAAATTGGAGCACATGCGGGCTTGTTCGTCAACCACGCCATCCATCCCTCGGGGAAGCTGAAATTGCAGTTGGAACTTGACTTCACCATGAAGGGCAGTCATTCATATACACCTAAGAATCAGATTGCGGACAATTACTATTCGTTGACCTTGGGGTATGTGGAGATGCCGTTGCTGTTGATCTGGACGGCAGGGAAATGGCAACTGTGGGGACAGAAGTTTCAGTTTGATTTGGAGGTAGGCCCCTGTTTCGGGGTGAACGTCTTCCAGCGGGAGCGCGAAGCCAACGGTATTATCGTAGGCCGGCCGCCGTTCCGATGGTACGAGGTCTCAGCACTTGGCGGTATTACCCTGAACATCGCGGAACATCACAGCGCGAATCTGCGCTACAGCAACTCCATTGTGCCGGTGCGCATCCCCACATGGGTGTACGGCCGTAAAGTTTACAAACAGTTCAATTCCGTGCTGACCATTAGCTATTGTTACCAGTTTTAAGGTTACACGGTTAGGGGGAACCATTACTACTACCCCCAATAATTATCCATTATCCATTATCAATTCTCAATCATGAAGCTTTCCTCGCTGTCCCAATAGGCGCGAATGTTGATTGGGTTCGGGAAAAAGTACATTTTTTCGGGATGGAGATGCTTGTGATAATTGCCGGGATCCCAGCGTCCGTTGCCGTTTTCGTCACAGAAAACGCTCACTTGGTATGCGTTTGGCGTGAGAAAAGGGTAGGTGATGGTTTGGGAAGAGGTCAGGATATTCTCTTGGATGATATTGTTGTTATACCATAAGGTGGCCACGTATTGCTTGTGGTCATTAGGCAGTTGGTAGTTCATGATCAGCGTGCCGTAGTCTTTTACCGATTTGGTGTTGAACTGCGTTTTCAGCGTGTCGTGGGTGAGATGATTATAACCGAAAAATACCGAATCGGGTATCATGATAGAATAGCTTTTCTTTTCCGTAACTTTCATCGGTAAAGGTAGTTGCGTAATGAATTTATCGGGGACGGCGTAGCGATAGACAGTGGTGTCCTTCACGTTTTGTTGTTGAGAATAGACATAAACGCTGAACGAGTCCGATGGTAGCACGGGATAGCCGAACTGCAGGGTAAGCGGTTTGTGGTATTCCCCTCCATTCAGGAAAGACACGGGTAGCCTTTTGACGGGTTGGTTTCCGCGCCCGCGACCTTGTTGCTTTTCCTTAAAGGGGACGATTTTGACAGTGTCTATTTGATTGTCAGCGTTGAGGACGTACATGACAGTGTCAGTGAGGGGCGTTTTCAGATACCAGGTAATCGTGTCGCGCGTGCTGTTGATTTGTTCGAAGTAATCTAAGCTGGTGGAAATCGGTACAGCAGAGAACTGGTTAACTCTCAGCTTGTAGGGGAACTTGTAAAGGCCAGCGGCGGGATTATCGTAACGGGAAAGTTTCTGTACCGTGTCTTCCGCCGCAAACGATATGAGGGTGACTTTGGGCAATGCGGCCTTTAGGGAGTCGGCAACACTGTCCGACAATGCCTTGAAAGAACTGACGGTTTCATCCAGAAAGGCAATCTCTTCATTGGGAAGATTGTAAAGTAAGTCGCTGTTGATGTCTTTGAGCGCAAAGATTTTGTAGGTACCCGGCGTGATGTTCTGGAAAGTGAAGCTGCCATCGGCGAGGGATTTGGTGACGTAGTCGGGCAGCGTAGTCAGTGGCATGGAGTCGTCTGCGTTTTTGTAGAGTAGCACGAAGAAATCTTTGGACGGAGCCAGAGTCTTGGCATCAATAACCTTTCCTTGAATCATGTAGTCATCCAGACTGTCGCCGGTGGAAAAGCTGAAATGGAAGAAACTCAATGCATTGTTTTCGTGATAGTCCCTGATGCAATCGGAGAAGACCATGTTATAGGTCGTATTCTCACGAAGTGTGTCTTTGATTTTGATTTCCAGTGACTTACCCTTGATGGTGTATTCGGGTGCCTGGGACATAGGGGGAGAGATGAGCACGTTGTCCGTAGGGTTGTTGAGGGTGACGAATTCATCGAAATAGAAACGGATATGTTTGTCGCTAAAGCGTGTAGATCCGTTCTCAGGTACGGTCTTCAGTACTTTTGGCGGTGTTGAGTCCTGAGGGCCGCCCGTTGGGGCAGAAATCTTCGCGCAGCCAGCACAGATCGCGGCCACCACCATCATGAAAAGGGTAAGGGTATGCTTATTATACATTCTTTTCATCTTAAAATGGAATAAAACCAATGCCCAGCTTCAGACCGAAGCAGTAGGCTCCCAGAATGCGGGAACGGGCGTAATTGTCATAATGCAAGGTGGATTCTTCATAGTAAAGAGACGACTTGTCCTTCATTTTAGCAAAGGCCACCTTGTAGCCGCCAAACGTGGTGCCGATGCTGGCGCCTAATGTCAGTTTGAGGCGATTCATCAGGATGAAATCATAGCCATACTCGAATTTGGCACCAAAGAGATTCCCTTTGTTTTCGATAATCTCTTCGTAGGGATCCTGTGTGCCTTGAATGATGCCCATGAGGATGCCTTCGGTGTCCATTTTGTAACGATAGAAAAAGCCGTCAAAGACGAATTTGAGATAGTGGCCCAGCGGTGCGAAACGGTCGCCGACATATTGCTTGTAATAGACGTTGAAACCGTGAGCGGTGACATTGCCATAGAGTTCGGCTTCGCGCCAATCGGTGTAACCGTAGTATTGATGTCCTATCCGAAGGCGACAGTCGCTGCCCTTGAACGGCGAGTTGTAGTAGTTGTAGCCCACGCCGACGGTGCCCTTCTCCCATACTATCAGCTCGATGCTGGGTGACAAGATATAGTTGAGGCCGAGGTAACGCTTGGCAGCCTCACTGACATCCCAGCCCGAACTTACGGGATTCGGATTGAGCCACGCCGGGGAGAAGTATCCCTCCATGTTGAGGATGACGTGGTTGCCTAAAAAATTGTACATTTTCGGTTTCACGTAATTTTCCACCTTTCGATAGGTGTATCCGTTCACGTAGGCTTTGTTCATCACTTCGGATTTACTATAGTGGTCGGCGACATCCGTTTTGCCGTCCACTACATCGATGATCCGGAAGTTCACATCGACATCGTGTTGGCGGAGGCTCAGTACGCCCACCACGACAGGCAGGGAGTAGGGGAATATGGGTGCGAGCCAAGGCAGGGAGAGTTTGTTGCCGAAGAAACCACGGCCGGGAGCGTCGGTCACGTGGACGAAACAGAGTTTGCGGCTGCCCAGCTCGGCGGCGATGTCATCAAGATATTCGGAAGTGTGATAGCGCATGTCTAGACCGCCGGCGTTAGTGAAATCGGTATTCCAAAGACGCATTTTCGCATAATTGTTGTACACTTCGGTTTCAGGCTTGGTAAAATCCATGTCGAGGGTTATCGGGCTGATTTTGCTGCGCTTGAGAGCACGGCATATTAGTTTCTGCAACTGCTTGGCGTTTCGCTGGCTGGCGGACTTGTTGATTTGGCCATCGTCGTTGTAGGTGTGGTAGATGGGCGTGGCGACGAGTACCGACCGTTCATTGTCAATGTGGGCATCTGAAACCGACTTTAAGACAGCTTGGGTTTCAGCATTCACCACGGCATCATTTACCCACGCCTTGAAAAGGGAGTCGCTGTGGATGTCCACCAGCATATAGTTGACTGTCTTGAATTTAGGGTTGGGAAGCACCTTGGCGCTCATGCTCTGCTGCTTGATACGGTCGTATTTGGAACTGGTTTGTGGGGTGGTGTCGACACCGGTTTGCGCGATTTCCTCTAAAGAAGAACCTTGCGGATAGTCGCAGAAATCGATGAACTTCATCTTGTTTTTCACGAAGATGTCGTTAATAAGGTCTTTGGCCACGTTCTGCAAATATTCGTCTGTTGGGGCGGCTTGCAAGGCAGACCATACTTTACGCAATGCCAGCACGGCATATTCATTGCGGTTCATCTTGGAGAGAAAATAGTTGACCTGTTGTTGCTCGCCCTCCACATTGCGGTAGGGCTCCATAAAGGAGCTGGTCTGTCCGGTGCCCTTGTGCTTGGCGGCCCCGTAATATGCGGTGGCTTTGGCGCGGTGCAGATAGGCATTGTCGGGGAAGCTCTGCTCCATGACATAGATGTTGTAAATGGCTTTGTCGTAGTCGTGGTTGACCAAAAACCGCTCGATGCAGGCAAGGCGGGCGACGTTGCGCAGGCGCGTGAACTGTTCCTCTGGTTGCACAAATGTTTGTCGGCCTGCATTGGAGAGGTTGTGTACCAATCCTTTCGCGACGGTGCGGCGTTTCTCAATGTTGGGGTGGGTGAGGAGCGTGTCGATCATGTTGGAACGATCGGGGATGTTGGCGACCGTTTTCAGGAAGTAGTTGTCAGGGAAATGGTAGAAGTCGGTTTCCACTTCCGAGTGTTGGAAGGGAATTTCGTCGAAGGGAAGGTCGGAGTAGAGCAGTACATCGAAGATGCCATCCAGGATGTCGTAACTGTAGGGCGAATCCTTGTAGAAAGTGAGCAGACCAACACGGTCGGCGGCAAACTCTTGTTCACGCGAGTATTGCCGGTTGCGCATGTAACGGCTTACCACATCTTTATCCTTGCTCTTTGCGTCGTCATTATTACCGTGGTGTTCACTGTAGTGGGCGATTTCATGCGCCAGCACGAAGGCGAGCTCCGCTTCGTTGGTTGCCTGCGCCATCATGCCCAAAGTCACCAGGATGGTGCCGTCTTGCATGGAGTAGGCGTTCACTATCGGACTTTGCAGGATATAAACGTGCACGTCCAGCTGCAGTTGCGGATGGTTGACGAGAAGCTTCTCAACGATGTTGTCGAGATACTGGTTCATCTCGGTACCGTAGAGGATTCTGCCCTGTTTGAGCATCTCTACGACAAGGGGATTGTAAGTCTTGGCCGATTTCGGGGTGTTTACCGCTTTCTTCAGATCGGCAGGGAAGCTGCCTTGCGACTCAATCGGCGCAAAGTTTTCCACTGAGAGCCGCGGCTGGGCGAAAGCGGCCGTGCACACGAGCAACAGGATGCTTATGAATAGTTTCTTCATATTGAGGTGATTCTGCAGTATAGGGTTTAAGGTTTAATGTTTGTAGGGACGTATCGCATACGTCCATGGGTTACACATCTATGATACAGGAAACAGAAAAGGTTGCAGTTTGTTGAAAAATTTTAGAATTGGCGTTTCAGTTTGGAGACGGCTCCGTACAAGCCGCTGCTGTTGTATATCAGCAGACCGTCTTCGTCGATGGCTAACGGTCTGTAGATGACCGTTTTGTAGTTTTGATAGTTGATGAACATGACAGGTTCTGAGATGCGGTGGTCGCCATCAATGGTGCAATACAGACCGCATTTTTTCTTATAGTTGGTGTTGGTAAGATCGAATGGTTGACCCGTCTTGCCCGTGTGGTTGGCGAGATTGTCGTTGTAGAAAAGGTAAAGTTGGTCGTTGTGCATGATGATGGTGTAACAGAGCATTATCGACTGGTAGTACTTGGTAGATCTGTTGATGTTGTTGGCAACGGATTGGACTTTATGGATCATTTGGAATTCGTCCAGTTGATTGTTTTTGTCGGCAAAAGAGATGAGCGTGTTGCCGAAGAGGGTGTAGGAGTAGGGGTAACTCTCTACATCCAAACGAGCCTCGCCAAGCAGCACTTTGGTGCCGTTGCTGAATTCCTTGAAATCAACCGCAACAGCTTTGAAATCTTCCCCTTTTTTGGAGAATTTAGAATGTTTGTAGTCGTAATAGTCCTGCGGGAACGGCTGGGTGCTGAAACTGTTGCTTTCCATCGTCTTTCCATCGAAAGTGACGATGTATGTGCCGGAAGCTTTTTGTTTGCTGTCTTTTTGGTAATAACCGCCGAGGGCAATATCGCCGGAAGCGCATAAAAGCAGTTTCCCGTTGCGCAGATTCCCGAAATCAGGCTGGATTTCCGCCATACGTGTCTCTTCGGCTCCGACTTCGAACAGGTGAAGCGTCTCGTTCTCCTTGGGAGCGTTAGAGCCTTTCGCTTGGTTGAAAGAGCAGATGGCGACATAGGTGTTGGCTTTGTTGCTGATGGCAAGGTCGAGAATGCTGATGGTGGAATTGGGGAAATCCAACTCCAGCGGTTTGGTCCACAGAAGTCCTTCATCGCCGAAAACCAATACGCCAGACCCTTTTAGCTTGTCGGTCTGGTCGGATTGGAAGAAACCGGCTTTGTTGACTTGGAAAATGATGACAGCGGATTTGGTCTGGTCGGGTGACACGGCTGCCCCCACCATAATATCCTCGCGACGTTCCATCTTGAAGGAGATGATTTTCTCGGGATTCCATGCGCCGATTGTCGCATCTTTGGCCACGGAGTTGAGGTAGATTACGTAGGATTTTGCTGAATAATCGTATTTGCTGTACAGGCAGTGTATTTGACTCTCACCTTCGTAAAAGGTGAGCAGGCTGAGGTCCATGGAGCGTTCCACGGTGATTTTACGCCCCTCGGTGCCGTTTTTCGACACGCAAGTGATGATGTCCTGACAGATGCGCGTGAAACCCTGGAGCATGGTGTAGTCGGTGCAGACGTAGTATTCGTCGCCCATTCCGTTCAAAATGGTGCTGTAGTCGTATGAGAACACGCCGTTTCTGTCCACAATCTGTGTCAGCTGATCCTGCGCGTAGGTTGCCATTGCGAATAATGCTGTGATAATGAGGAAGATTTTTTTCATAATATTGGTGTTTTTTTGATGCGGCAAAGATACGATTTTTAAGGGTTTGGGATTTACGATTTACGGTTTAGAGTTGAAAGGCAATAGGCAACAGGGAGTAGGGAAGTGGAAAGTCAAAGTCAATGTCAAAGTCAATGTCAAAGTAGCTAACAGCTAACAGCCAACCTCCAGCATCAACCCTTTGAGGTAATCCCCTTCCGGGTGGAAAATGCTGACGGGGTGGCAGGTGGCGTGTTGGAGACGGCGCACTACGCGGGCGTTGCGACCGGCCAATGCGGCTGCCGAGAAGGTGAGGGTTTGGAAATCGTCGCGGCTGATGGCCTGCGAGCACGAGAAAGTGAAGAGCAGTCCGCCTGGACGGATCTTCTCCATCGTTTTGCGGTTGATGTTGCGGTAGCCTTTGATGCCCTGTTCGCGCACGCGATGGTGCTTGGCAAAGGCGGGCGGGTCGAGGACGATGAGGTCATAGGCGTTAGCGGGCATCCGTTCGAGGAAGGCGAACACGTCTTCGCAGATGGCGTTGTGCCGTTTCGCGAAATCGCCGCCCATGAGTTGCACGTTCTCCTCCACAAGGTCGATGGCCTTCTGGGAAATGTCCACGGAATCAACGTGTTCCGCGCCGTTTCGGAGAGCGTAGAGGGAGAAGCCGCCAGAGTAGGAGAACATGTTGAGCACGCGCTTGCCCTTGGCAAACTCGCCCACCATGGCCCGACTGTCGCGCTGATCGAGGAAGAAGCCGGTCTTCTGTCCGTGCTCGATGTCGATCTTGAAGAGAATGCCGTTTTCCATGCCGATCACGTCGCCGTCGGGATGACCATATATCCAGCCTTCGTTCATCTCAGCTGCATCATTGTCCTCTTCCAGAGCGGTTTTCAAGTAGATAGATTTTGTGTCGGGCAGTAACTCGGTGAGCAATTCGGCGAAGGTCTTGTGCAGGCGGAACATGCCCATGGAGTGTACCTGCATGACGAGGTGTGGACCATAGACGTCGATGATGAGTCCGGGCATTCCGTCTCCTTCGCCGTTCACAAGGCGGTACATATTGGTCTGTGGGTTGGGCAGGAGGATGCTCTTGCGGAAGGCGATGGCGTTCTGCAGCTTTTCGCGCCAAAAGTCGCGGTTGATGTCACGCTGCTCGAAACTGAAGAGACGCACCGCGATGGTGTTGGGCTGGTAGTGTCCGGTGGCAAGATATTGGTTGCGAGCATCGTAAACCTCTACGATGTCGCCGTCGTATAAGTCTTTGTCTTTTCGGGCGATAGCTCCTGAAAAGATCCACGGATGCCGCCGTTGAATGGACTTCTCTTTGTCGCGCTTGAGGGTGATTCTGGCGATGGTCATTTTGTCGTTCGTTTATAATCTACAAGGCGGCAAAGATACGAATTTTAGGCAAAAGGCAATAGGTAATAGGGATATCTAGCGTATCCCGAGAAAATGATACGTGCAGATCCGTGCGATACGCTGAGATTACAACTTTCCGAAATAATACTGTCCTTTCCCGACGCTCGCCTTGCCGTACTGGATGGCGTTCTTCGGACAGTGGTGGAAGCAGTAGTCGGCAAAAATAAATTATTCTTTCTTTTTGAGAAAGATGACGGTTCCATCTTGGTCCTCCTTCCAGCGCCCGTTTTCGTCGAGAACCCAATTGAGGTCAATATCAATGGCATTTACTTTGAACAATGTTGTGTTGTGTGTGGCAGAGTCTGTGGTGCAAAAGACAAAACCCATCCTGTAGGCGTCTTTGAGGTCGTCGGGCCAGGTGTATTCTATGCCATTTGCTATAAACTTGGATGTGTTTGCAGGGATGGATTGTGCTTCAATGCCATGTTCATAAAGATATTCCGCTGCCGAGTTGACATAAAAGGCAAAATCGTCATAAAACACGAACCGATCATCATAAGGAGAGAGCGTGTCTGGGTCAAAGTCGAAATCAACGTTGACAAAGACCGCCTGTATGCAGTATTCCGCGGAGCAATCTGGGAAGTGGTAAACCTCTTGGCTTGTCGCGTGGAATGTGGCGGCAAACAGTATGATTATTGCAAGGATGAACTTTTTCATAAGAGTGAGGATTCGAAGTGCAAAAGTAGGAAATTTTCTAATGACACTGAAACCATGACAGTGGATGTGTTCATTGGTGAAATCAGAAAATCACTTGACCGACGCTTTTTGATTGCATATTGATTGGTAAGATAATCGTGGATTAGTATCTTATTTTAAAATATTCCAACAATGTCTTATACTGATCTTGCGCTGTCAAGCAAGTGTCGCGCAGGTAATCGTTGAGGTGGCCCCAATGCTGTAAGCCACGGTAATAGAACAGACGCAGTTCCTCGGTGACGATGAACGGGATGTGGCCGCTTTGCAGGCACTGCCAGAACATCAGCAATCGTCCCACACGACCGTTGCCGTCTTGGAAAGGGTGGATGCGCTCAAACTGCACGTGGAAATTCAGAATGTCGTCAAATTGCACCTCTTTGATCGCATTATATTCTGATAGCAAGGTCTTTATATGCTTGTGAACCTCTTCGGGCTGTGTCGTTTCTTCACCGCCCACCTCATTGGGCAACCGTTTGTAGTCCCCAATCGCAAACCACGACTTTTGACTGTCTGAAGTGTTGGTTTTCAATATCAAGTGCAATTGCTTCAAGTGGCTCTCCGTGATTTTGTCGGTAGCATGCTCGATGATGTAGTCAATGTAGCGGAAGTGATTGACCGTTTCCATAATGTCGTCGATGCGGGTGTTTTCGGTAGTGATGCCAATAGTGTTTGTCTCGAAAATATAGCGGGTTTGCTCCTTTGTTAGTCGAGAACCTTCGATATGGTTGGAATTGTAGGTCAAATCGATTTGGGTGCGATGGTATATTCCGCCTTTCAGTTTCGTTTCCTTTTCGTCGCGCAGACGTTGAAGCAGTGGAGAAATGCGCTGTTTGCTTTTGCATGGCAGAATAGCATCGGCGGGAATGTTCCAGGTTTTACCCGTCAGAAACGCACCGTCGATTTTCCCCGTGGCGCAATAATGACGGGCGGTCCGCACGCTGACGCCGTATTTTTCGGCGAACTGGGTGACTGAGATGTATTCCATACTATCGGCAAGAGTCTAATGAAAACCGCGGCAAAGATATTATTTTTTTTTGCCGATATCGGCAAAAAGTGATTATTTCCGTTTTTTTGAATACTTCCCCTTCACAATCTCAAAC
>Ga0265301_10002381_pt1 | contig 21773 bp, 4 predicted proteins | sample AusTroGonzalo_MG_2_FD_193488 | JGI IMG/M metagenome (GOLD analysis project Ga0265301, IMG submission 193488) | Bovine rumen microbial communities from tropical cattle in Woodstock, Queensland, Australia - Gonzalo_04 | ecosystem: Host-associated > Mammals > Digestive system > Stomach > Rumen ... | reverse complement strand
ACCGACCTCTACGGCGGGATGGTCGTGACCGAGGGGCTTCTCCGCGACATCAACCGCCGCCAGACGACGACGCAGCTCCTGGTCGGGGAGGGGGACTGCAACCTCCAGGTCGAGATCCCGTGGGCGCTCGAGGAGGCGCTGCCGGCGACGCTCGTCCAGGGCGCGACGGTGCGCGTCAGGGGCATCCTCACCTACACCTCGATCGAGAACTACGAGGAGGGCGTCTTCGGCCGCATCGAGAACATCGAGCTGATTCCGCCCTCGCCGTCCGCCGTCGAGGTCGTCCGCCGCGCGCCGTTCTTCACGCCGGGGCGGCTTCTCTTCGTGCTGGCGTGGGTGTCGGCCCTGCTCGGCGCGCTGTCTGTCTGGACGCTGACGCTGAGGCGGATGGTGTCGAAGCGGACGGCCGAGCTCGGCGAGCAGATCCGCCTGCGCGAGACGGCCAGGATCGAGGCGGACGCCGCGCGCCGCGAGCGGCTTCGCCTCGCGGCGGACCTCCACGACGGCTTCCAGCAGTACCTCGCCGGCGCGACGTTCCGGCTGAAGGCCGCGATGAACTACCTGCCCGAGGGCGCGGACGCCTGCCGCGCGCAGCTCGAGAAGGTGAACGACGCCCTGAAGCACACCCAGTCGGGCCTCCGGTCGACGCTGTGGGCGATGAACGAGGAGAGCGAGGGGCCCGAGTCGCTGATCGAGCTCATCCACTTCGTCTCGCGCCGCCTGCCCCACTGGGAGGGCGTCGTCGAAATCGCGAGCGAGGGCGAGGAGCGCAAGATCGCGCACAATTTCGCGGGAACGATACTCCTGATCCTCCAGGAGGCCGTCGGAAACGCCATCAACCACGGGCACGCGCGGCAGGTGAAGGTGAAGGTGGTCTTCGGCGAGAAGGGGCTTGCGATGTCCGTCGCGGACGACGGCTCGGGGTTTGACACGGCGGCGGCGCGCAAGGAGGGCCACTACGGCCTCGCCGGCATGGAGCGCCGCACGGCCGAACTCGGCGGGAAGATATCCATATCGAGCGAGAAAGGCGAAGGGACGACGGTCAGGATCTCGCTCCCGCTCTAAATTCGGCGGAATCGTGCGCGAAAGCGCTCCCCCGTGTGGGTGAAATTTTTTTAATTTTCCCCCTTGCGGGGGAGCAAAATTTTTGCTATGATTCGCATTGCCAGGAGAAATAGGACACCTGCACGGAGGTAAAAAACATGAAGAGATTAATGACAGCATTGTCGGCTGCGGCAGTCGCGTTCTTCGCGATTGGCGCGGGAAACGCAGACGATACGGTGACGCATGGCGCCGGGTTCGAGGTCTTCGAGGCGGGCGATGCTTTCGACGCCAGTCTCGACGAAGAAGGCGGAACGGAGGGCGCTAAGTTCTGGTGGGCCGCGGATGGTGCGGAAATCGGCACGATTTCGAACTACACGGCGGCTGGAACGTCGACGCCGATCGCGGGCCGTCCCGACATGTTTGCCGGCAAAAACAACACGAAGTTCCTGTCGCTCGACACCTCTTCGCCGCTGTTCCGTTCGGTCGACGCGAACCTCGGGGATGGTACGTTCTCGCCGTTCGCCATTCCCGAGTCGTCCGGCATCTATCTCGACACGCTCGTGAAGTTCACGCCGGCCGAGGAACCGTTCTCCAACGACTTGGATTCCGGCGACAAGATCGCAATCTCCTATGTCGAGTTCCCCGACGATCCCCTGACGCTTGACGACCCGGAGACGCCGGAAGTCGAGAACAACGAGGCTTGGACGAACTTCGTCATCCGCGCGGGCATCACGATCGGCGAAGATTTCACCCAGACGAACTACTACGCCGCCGTCCCCGCCAACTTCGACAAGGATGCGTGGCATCGTCTGACCGTCCGCACGATCAAGGACGTCGGCGACGGCCAGGTCGGCTTCGTTATCTTCATTGACGGCGACGAGGACCACCCCCTTGCGTACGCTGCGGATGTTGATCCTGGCTTCGGCACGTTGAACAACATCGGCCAGAAGTACGCCGACATGCATGCTCTCTATCCGAGCGCAGTCGCGTCGGGCGCAACGAATGGCTCTGCGATTTTGGCTGCCTCCTTCTCCGGCACGGGCTGCATTGACGACGTTGTCATCACGACCACCCAGCCCACCTTCATCCACGATGAGGCAACGGTTCGTATTTCGTGGGAAACGAACAGCCTGACTTCTGTTGCAATCGCGGGCACCCCTCTTTCTCAGGCCGAGTTTGAGGTTGGCTACAAGGACGTCCCCTATGCTGCTTCGATTGCGGTCGTGGCCGCTGCGCCTCAGGGCTTCGACATTGTCTACACGCCGCCAGAGGGCGCGGGGCGCGCCTACTCCGAGGGTGCGTTCACGGGACTTGAGGCCAACGACGTGTGCTCGATCCGTGCGTTCTTCCCGCTCTTTGACGTCGGCGGCGTTCACTACGGAACGGTCGCTGAGGCTGTTGACGCTGCGGAATCTGCGGGTACGGAACTGAATCCCGCCACAATTACGCTTCTGGCCGCTGTTAACACTTCCATTGAGGTCTCGAGCGGCTATATCGTCATTGACCTTGCCGGACAGACCATTACGGATGGCGATGAAGACGGATACGTGATTTCTAACAACGGCGCGAATCTGCTGATTACCAACAGCACGGCTGCGGTCGGTCACGTTGTTCCGTGCGCGGATGGCGTTGCCGTTGCCATTACTCAGGCTCCGACGGTGATTGCGGGAGGTAGCATCGACGGTATCATTGACGGTGCCGACGAGAATCTCTCCCTTACGGGAGGTCTCTTCCTTGACGAAGAATACGACGAGGAGGATCAGGAGAGCACGTTCTACCTTGCTGATTTTGTCGAGGGCGACCTTGACTATGTCGGCGAGCAGTACTTCCAGGTTGGCGAAGGCGGCGAGGAGCCTCCGGCACCGACGACCTACCAGGTGACGATCACGGGTGGCGCGAATGCGACCTACACCGCGAAGATTGGCAATGACGACATTGAGTCGGGTGATGATGTTGCTGATGAAAGCGTGATTACGGTTGTGGCGACGCCTGGCGAGGGCTACGAGTATGCTTCTCAGCCCGAGGGCTGGACGTTGAGCGAAGGTTCGATTACCAAGGACTTTACGGTCGATGGTGAGGATCTTGAGATTGTGATTCCCGATGCGACGGCTGTGTTGATCGGCACCTATGAGGTCACGGTGATACCGACCAACAACGCAACGTATGCCGTAACGGGTGCTGCCTCCAACGATGGCGATGTCTGGACGGTCGCAACGGGCCATGCGATCACGATCACCGTGACGCCTGACGCGAACTACGAGTACGCTTCCGCACCCGGTGGCTGGACGGCTGGTGCTAACGGCGTGATCACCAAGGAGATCTCTGCTACTGCCACGGTCGAGATTCCGGGTCCGACGGCGAAGAGCAGCTACCCGACCTACATCGATCCGACCGATGCCGAAATCGTCGGGAAGTACAATACGTGGAAGGCCACGTATGGTGCCGACACCGAGAGTGCTCACGAGGATGCGTTCCTCCTGAACATTGCTCCGGATGCGGCGGACCAGACCCTCGAGCCGGCATCGATTGCCTTCGATGATGATGGAAACATTCTCATCACGGCCAACAAGACGCTCACGGCAGTCAATGGCACGGTCTACGTCAAGACTGCGACGACGCTCGCAGGCCTTGATGAGGCTCTCTGGGTTGAGGCGACGCTGAGCGAGGGCAAGGTTCAGGTGGCGCCTGGCGCGAGCGATACGGCTGGGTTCTACAAGATCAAGGTCGATTTCTCGGCCGGCAATCCCGAGTCCTAAGCCTATCTCGCTGATAGCTAAAACGAAACCCGCGGCAGAAACGCCGCGGGTTTTGTTTTAGGGACGGGCGCGTACGGAGACGCGCCCCTACCATTCGTCCGCGTCATTCGCTGGTAGGGACGCCTCTCCGAGGCGTCCGCCGCGTCAGGTCTTTTTTCGGGCGCGTACGGAGACGCGCCCCTACCATTTGTCCGTGTCATTCGCTGGTAGGGACGCCTCTCCGAGGCGTCCGCCGCGCCAGGTCTTTTTTCGGGCGCGTACGGAGACGCGCCCCTACCATTTGTCCGTGTCAATTCGCTGGTAGGGACGCCTCTCCGAGGCGTCCGCCGTGTCAGGTCTTTTTTCGGGCGCGTACGGAGACGCGCCCCTACCATCCATTCGCCATCCATTCGCCGCCATTCGTCCGCGTCATTCTCTGGTAGGGACGCCTCTCCGAGGCGTCCGCCGCGGCAGGTCTTATTTCGGGCGCGTACGGAGACGCGCCCCTACCATTCGTCCGTGTCATTCGCTGGTAGGGACGCCTCTCCGAGGCGTCCGCCGTGCAACGTCCTTTTTCGGGCGCGTACGGAGACGCGCCCCTACCATTTGTCCGCGTCATTCGCTGGTAGGGACGCCTCTCCGAGGCGTCCGCCGCGTCAGGTCTTATTTCGGGCGCGTACGGAGACGCGCCCCTACCATTCATTCGCCAGCCATTCATTCGCCAACCGCTCGTGTCAATTCTCTGGTAGGGACGCCTCTCCGAGGCGTCCGCCGTGTCAGGTCTTTTTTCGGGCGCGTACGGAGACGCGCCCCTACCATTCATCCGTGTCATTCGCTGGTAGGGACGCCTCTCCGAGGCGTCCGCCGCGCCAGGTCTTTTTTCGGGCGCGTACGGAGACGCGCCCCTACCATTTGTCCGTCGTGTCAGGTCTTTTTTCGGGCGCGTACGGAGACGCGCCCCTACCATTCGTCCGCGTCATTTGCTGGTAGGGACGCCTCTCCGAGGCGTCCGCCGCGCCAGGTCCTATTTCGGGCGCGTACGGAGACGCGCCCCTACCATTTGTCCGCGCCATTCGCTGGTAATGACTTTGCATAAATAACTCGTTGCCCCCCGAAGAAACCCGCAAAAAATTCCCACACACAAAGAACCAAGATTGTGCTATAATGCAAAAGGTTTGCATGTGGGAGACAAGTCGCTTCGCGTCGCTGCGGAGTGTTTTGTTATCCACGCAGCAACATGTTGATAGCCTGTAGAAGGCCTGAAAACATTGTGTCTATAGCGAGTTGACAACTATGGCGAAGAGCATGAAGAGAGTTGCAGCGCTCCTTGTGGCGCTTGCGTGCTTCTGTGCCGGCGCGGCGCGCGCGGGCCTGCAGGAGCTCGTCAGCGCCGGGAAAGTTTCCTGGGCTGGTTCGCCGACGGTGATCTATCTCAAGGACGGCGTCGTGTCCGACGAGACCGACTACAACAACCTTGTCCTCAAGTATACCGACACTCAAACCCCTGGCTCGCTGACGATAGGGGAGGGCATGCGCGCCAACGCCCGCATCCTCGTTGTCGGCGGCGGCGGCGCGGGCGGCACGAGCACGTCGACGACGGGCGGCGCGGGCGGCGGCGGCGGCGCGGGCGGCTATCTTGAGACGACGACCGCTCTTGACGCCGGAACGTTCGCGATTGCCGTTGGCGCGGGCGGTGAGGCAGCGACGTCGACTGACGTGCCGGCAGAAGGTGGAGACGGCGACAATTCCTCTTTCGGCTCCGCTCTTGTTGCACACGGCGGCGGCGGTGGCGGCGGCATGACGCTGGGGCGCCCCGGCGGTAGCGGCGGCGGGGGTTCGGCCTATTACGACACCGCAAAGGTGAACAAGGAAGGCGGAGCTTCCAGTGCGACTGGCGACGAACAGGGCTATGCGGGTGGCAAGGGCTCTGTTGCTGGCTATGGCGGCGGCGGCGGCGGCGCCGGCGAGCTTGGCCAGGACTCGTCTTCCGCAAAGAGCAGGGGCGGCTCCGGCCTAGCGTGCGACATCACCGGAGAAGAGATTTATTATGCCGGCGGCGGCGGCGGCGGGCGAACGAAACTGACCGCGGCGGGCATTGTCGGCGGAATGGGCGGCGGCGGAACGGGCGGCTCGACGACGGCCGGCGCCCTTGCCGGAACGGCCGGGCTTGGCGGCGGCGGCGGTGGCGGCGGAACGACGGCGCCGGGCGGCGCCGGCGGCAGCGGCGTCGTGATCGTCCGCATCACCCAGCTCGTCGAGACGCAGGTGGCCGTCCCGGCGATTGACGATCTCGTCTACAACGGCGCGAGCCAGGCGGCGCTCGATTTCGGCATTGCCTACACCTACGTCGACGGCGTGACGAACGCGACGACGGTCGGCGAGTACACCTTCCGCGTTCAGCCGGGTCCGGACCTCGAGTGGCTCGGTGGCGGCACGGACGTCAGGGCTGTGACGTGGAAGATCGTCGCGCGCAAGATCGAGAAGCCGGTCGTCGCCGAAGGGCTCGTCTACGGTGAGACGAACCAGGTCGGCGTCGTGTTCACGGACGAGGCGCTCAAATACTGCGAGCTGTCGGAAGGCAGCGTGACGAACGCCGTCAATGCAGGAACCTATCCGTTCGTCGCCACGCTGAACGACGCCGAGAACACCACGTGGGCGGACGGCACGACGGCCGCCATCAACGGAAGCTGGACGATTGCGCCGGTGAAGGTCGCGCGGCCCGTCCCCGGCGAGAATTTCACCTACGACGGAACGGAAAAGTCGCTCTTCGCCGCGTTCGACGACACGCGCTACGAGGTGTCGGACGGCACGATCCGCGAGACGGCCGGCGGCGACTACACCTTTGCAATCTCCCTTCTCGGCAACGAGACGGCGACGAACTACGTCTGGGACGTCGAGCCCGCGACGGCCGAGCCCTATGAGGGCACATGGGCGATCGCCGCGGCGGAGAACGAGATCACCGCGCTTTCGCTCACGGGCTGGCGCGTCGGGACGACGCCGAACGCGCCGACGATCGGCGCGAAATGGGGTGCCGACACCGTGGTGTATTCGTACGGCTTCGGCGAGAACGCGGCCGACATCACCGAATGGCTGACCGATGCGACGGCGATCGCCCTCGACGGCGTGTGGACCGTCAGGGCGACGATTCCCGGGAAGCCCAGCTGGGCCGGCGCGGAGAGGACGGCGACGTTCGTCATGTGGAGCGACCCCCGCACGCTTTTCAAGGACCATGTCGACATCGCCGTCGGCGCGCGCGCCGGCGCGACGGAGACGCTGGCCGACTTCCCCGCGCTCGTGAGGGTCTCCGAGCGGCGCCAGAACGGCTTCCTCTACTCCCGCGTCAAGCCCGACGGCTCGGACCTCGTCTTCATCGACGCGGACGGCAACCTCCTGTCGCACGAAATCGACACGTGGAACGTCAACGGCGAGTCGCTCGTCTGGGTCAAGATCCCCTCGCTTCCGCCCGAGGGGACGACGATCACGATGTACTGGTGCCTGAAGGAGGGCGGGACGGTTCCCGCGATCGACGCGTCCGACGTCTGGTCGGCGTACATCGGCGTCTGGCACATGAACGAGGCGAACGGCAACGCCCACGACGCGACGGGCCATGGCCTTGACGGCGTGCCCCACTCGGCCCAGACCGCCTCGATGATCGGCGTTTCGGGCAAGATCGGCCTGGCCCGCCGGAACTCCGCGACGGCCGTCAAGAACAACGGCAACGGCCCGGGCCTTCTGGTCGACAGCTACAACGGCTACGTCGCCGACCAGTCGAAGCTCTCCGTCGGCGGCTGGTTCTACGCGCTCAGCATGGCGGGCTATCCGCGTCCGTTCTCGCGCAAGCGGAGCTACGACAACACGACGGGGTGGGAGGTGCAGTTCGACAACGGCTCGCTCGTCCAGGGCACGATGCGCGGCTCGAACGGCGGCAACGCCGTCTCCTTCACGGCGCCCGAGATGACGACGGCGGGGTGGGTCCACCTCCTCTTCGTCTACGACGGCACCACGGGCAGGGTCTACACGAACGGCGTCCTTTCCGCCCAGGGCACGGTCGCGACGGTCGTCTCGAGCACCGAGAAGATGTGCATCGGCAACAACGCCGCCCTCACCGAGCAGGCGTGGTGCGGCTACTACGACGAGTGCCGCCTCTTCAACGGCGTTCAGTCGGCCGAGCGGGCCGCCGCCGAGTACGCGACGGTCGCGGACGAGGACTTCGCCGTGCAGAGCTCGCCCGTCAGCCGCGACGGCGTCAAGCTCAACTACTGGCTCGAGGTCCCGGCGATGGACAAGACGACGTGGGACGCCCAGGACGCGCCCGGCGCGTTCACCTCGGAGGGTTCGCTTGCGTTCGGCGGGGTGACGAACGTCATCTACTCCGTCTACGACCCGTCCCGGACGTTCGCCAGCCCCGCCGACATCGACGAGGCGGGCTTCTACCGTGCGCTCTTCCTCCCGACGGAGACGGAGGGCTATGCGCCGATCAGCTACACGATCGACATCCGCGTCCTCTCGAGCAAGCCGTACACGAAGATCGGCGGCACGAACGGCGACTCCGGCCGCGTCCTCTTGATGAACCGCGACACGAACACGAAGTGTCCGGTCGACTACCAGGGCTACAGCGATACGCGTTCGACGCTGAACACCTACTGGGAGCTTCTCAACATGGATGGCGCCGGACTGCCGTTCAATGTCCAGCCGTGCACGGAATGCAAGCTGATGACGAAGGGCGGCGAGCGCGTCCTGTGGCATCTGGTCGACTGCCGCCACGGCAACACGTATCCGACGGGCGCAACCGATCCGCTGTCGGCGAACCAGAACTACCTGCCGTTCTCGTCGACGTCCAAGAGCTTCAAGTCGCGCGTCGGCGCTGCGCGCCAGAACACGGCCGGCCAGGTCGTGATGCGCAACATGGTTGGCGCGGCCGTCTACTCCTCCTGCTTCGAGGACGGCATCGGCACGATCTACTTCGACGCGGTGAACGGCTGGTGCCGCAACAACGAAGCCTACGAGAACTACAGGCTCGTCGTCGAGATCTGCACGAACACCGTCGAGGGTCTGCTGCCGACGGACATCAACAGCTACACGGTAACGGTGACGACGAACGTTGTCGACGACTTGGAGGAGATTACGACCACGACGAACTGGTACGGCAACCTCGAGGGGCAGTGGGTTCCCGTCGCGATGACGCCGTTCCGCCGCGACGGCACGGCCGAGTTCGTCAAGACGAACGACACCGAGGAGCTGACGCTCGACATCCGGACGGGCGGCACGGCCGAGAACTTCTTCCGCGTGGCGGCGAAGGTCGACGTCAGGGGTCCCGTGCGCTTCCGCATCCGGCGGACGGCCAGCGACGGCGAATGGCCGGCCGACAACTCCTCCTTCATCCTCCTCGACAACATCATCGCGTCGGTTCCGGCGATGGGCGGCGACCTCGTGTCGGCCGGGCGTCTCGACGAGGAGAAGACGGGCGGGCGGGTCCTCGGCTGGGAGCTTGCGACGAGCGTGCCGTATCCGTCGGCGGCCGACGAGGCGGTTTACGGCCGCGCGACGCCGGAGTACTACGTGAACGCGGGCGACGGCTCGGCGGTCGACACGGACGCCTTCTTCGCCGGCGCGACGCTGCACTACCGCTGGCGCTACCTGAACCAGGAGGTTTCCGAGTGGGCGCAGGTCGACCTCAACCCGAACGACGGCTTCAGGGCGATCGCGCCGTTCGAGCTGCCGGGCCGGGCGTGCGACGTCGAGTACTGGTACGAGTACACGCTGCAGGCGCCGTTCTACGAGTACGTCGACTACTCGGGCGCGGCGAACGCGGCGATCGACTACACCGAGGAGCGCGGCACGCTCACGAACAGGCTCGGAGCCGCCTCGCAGCCGAGCGCCGGGACGGACTGGTTCTTCCGCGTCCGCGAGGGGCTGAGCGCGTATTCGGGGCTCGACATCGTCTACCGCCGGGCGGGGTCGGGAAAAGTCGAGCGCGCGCACATGTCGCTCGTCGGCAACCACAGCTGGCGCGGCTTCATCCGGACGAAGGAGGACCAGACGGGCGAGGTCTCGTACCGCATCGAGGCCCTTGACCGGCAGACGGAGGAATACGCCGACTACGCCGCGTCGACGAACTACTGGACCTGCGCGACGGAGAACCCCGCCTTCCCGGTCAGCGATTCGGTCGACCAGGACGGCACGGCGGACAGCTGGTCGACGCTTGCGCTCGACGCGGTGACGGGGTACGTCATGTTCCAGGTCGACGACACGTCGCGGTCGCTGACGGTCGTCCACGCCGACTACCAGGACTTCAACGGGTGGAGCGACGCGCTCAACCGCACCGACTCGCTGAAGCGCGGCCCGATCTTCGTCGGCACCTCGACGACGAACGAGTACAAGGTGGGCGTCTCGCCGACGAAGCAGACGTTCACGGAGGACTTCTCGGACTGGCGGACGATGCCCGCGACGAACGAGTACTGGTCGTTCGTGACGGGGCTTGCCGACGTCCAGTCCCATCACATGTACGGCCGCCCGGCCTACGAGCCGTTCTCCTCCGACACGAACGGCCTGTGGACCGTCGGTCCGGGCATGTGGGTGTCGAAGAAGTACAAGAACGACAAGGACAACTCGGGCGTGGCCTTCCAGATGGAGGGCAACGGAAAGGGCTATCTCCAGTTCACCGACGCGGCGGCGGCTCCGCGCGGCCTCGAGTCGATCACCTTCAACGCGCGCCTCGGCCAGTTCATCAAGTTCGAGGACTTCGCCTACTACTACGGCGACGTCATCATGAACCTTTCCAACTACACGTTCATGGCGCGAACGGCGTTCGACCTCCAGAAGAACAAGGGCTTTTCGGGGAACGCGTCGCTCTCGCTCGTCGCGAACTACCTGCCGAACAAGGGCTGTTACGAAGCCAGGTGGGAGTGGATCGGCACGGAGCTTGCGAAGAACCCGGGCGGCAACAAGGGCCAGCGGCTCTGCCTGTACCGCTGGACCGTGAACCCCTCGGGCACCAAGACGGCCACCCTGCTCTCGGCGTGGACGAACACGATCTTCAACGTCGCCGAGCAGACAGAGCTCGCCAACAACGCGAACCAGAAGTTCATGCCGTTCTTCATCTCGGTCTCCAACGAAGTCAACACCACGTGGGTGATCGCGGGCGTGCGCCGCACGGCCGTCCAGCTCGGCGACAGTCCGATTCCTGCGTCTACCGGCGACAACGACTCGTGGTGCGGCATCTCCTTCCGCGACAACGCGGCGTCGCGCCTCAAGAAGGGCTCGTACGGCGTCCTGTCGGCGAACTGCGACGGCTACTTCGCGCGCCCCGTGTTCTCGTACACCGTGGTCGGACCGAACGACGACCTCCATCCGGACCCCGGCAAGGTGCAGACGTTCTACAAGCAGAGGCTGCCGCTCCATGCGCTCGAGAATGTCGAAAACTGCGCTTCGCGCGACGGCCTTGGCACGGAGGACGCGGCCTGGAACCTCATCCCCGGGCGGATGACGTCGGTCAACAGCAGCACGACCGTCAACGCCATCAACAGTGCGCCCGTCGCGCAGGACCTGCAGATCTACCTCGGCACGGCGGGGAGGGCCGACTGGGGCTCGACGCCGGTCACGAACATCGCGCTCAGGAGCTTCGGCACCGACGCGGGCGGCGGCCAGTTCACGGTCCCGCTCTACTCGACGAAGGACTGCTCGGTCCGCTTCGCGGTGGCGGGGTCGATCGACGACGTGAGGACGGACGTGGTGATCGACTCGGTGGCGCTCAGGCAGTGGCGCGGCGGCGACTGGAACTCCGACGGCGTGCTGGGCGTGTCGCAGTACCTGCCCGACTGGGCCGCCCCGGACCGCCGCGCCGACGTCAACGGCTACTCGAACTTCGTGTTTACGTCGTGCTGGATCGTCGACAACATGGTCCTGATGAGCGCGAAGCGCTCGAACCTCGAGACGCCGTGCGCGATCCGCGCGCCGCTGATGGACGGCTACAAGCGCGACGGCAAGGGCGGCGACGGGACGAGCCGCGGCAAGGGCCTCGGGATGATCTCGGTCGGGTACAAGAACGCGCAGCAGAACGTCGTCCTCCAGCTGCAGATCGCGACGAACGGCGTCGACTACACGATGATCGACGGGTACGACCTCTCGTTCAGCGACGCGGTCTGGACGACGGTGACGAACTTCACGTTCTCGACGATGACGGTCTCGCAGCGCGCGTCGGGCGTCCTGAACGCCTACGTCGGCCTGCACGACGTGCCGGGCGCGATGCGCATCCTGATGAGCACGAACGTCGTCGCGGCGGCGGCGAACACGACGGACAAGACGAAGTTCGGCGAGATCTACATCACCGACGTCGTCTGCCGCGACGAGCCGGCGGTCGACGTCCACAGCTGGTGGGGCTGGAACATGCGCACGGTCGGCGGCGACGCGGATACCGAGAGGAAGATGCTCCTCTCGGACTACGCGGCGACGACGGGCGACGCCGGCCTCTCGGCGGCGCTCAACAACTCGGTCGACGCGAACTTCTCGGTCTCGCGCATCGACGTCGCGGACCGCGAGTCGTACCTCCCGCACAAGCCGTTCATCCAGACGCCGACGTTCACCTCGAACGTCGTGGGCGAGGTCTCGTTCAAGGCGCGCAAGTACGCCGCGTCCGATCCGGACGCGACGGTCGTCGTGTTCGGCTCGACGGACGCGTCGGAGACGGACGACGGCACGTGGAAGAAGCTTGACGGCGGGGTGTTCACGGTCTCGAACGCGTACTACGAGACGTACAGCTACAAGACCGACCCGGGCCAGGCGTACAAGGCGTTCCGCCTCGCGGTCGTCGGCGTCGCGGGCGTGCAGGAGGCCGCCTCCGGAGGCGGCAACAGCCTGCCGCCGGGGGTCGACAGGGCCGAGCGCGTCCTGCTGGACGAGGTGTACGTCAGCGAGGCGGTCCGCGCGCGGATGGGCTTCAGGAACGTCGGCTGCTTCAAGAGCGACATGTCGGGGACGGCCGAGGTCCCGAACGTGCCGAGCCCGCTCGAGCAGCCGCTCTGCGAGGAGGCGTGGGGCGTCCAGTGCGAGATCTACGGCGCGCAGCTGCCGGACGACATCGACTTCTCGCGCAAGCCGCGCGTGCGGCTGCACTGGTACGACCAGGGGGGCGGTTCGGTCACCGGAGGCGTCAAGCCCTGGGGCTACGAGCGCTGGAAGGACCTTCCCGGCCACAAGTCGGCCTGGCTCTCGCAGGCGACGGGCGGCGAGGAGGGCCGGTACGTCTACCGTTCGAGCCAGCGCACGAGCCCCGAGGCGGTGGTCGGCATGTCGATGGGCGCTCCGACGGTCGTGCAGTACACGCTCGAGGTCGTCTACTACACGAAGGGCTCGACGGTCGCGACGACGAACTGGCTCTCGGGGGCCGACTGGAAGGTCCCCGACTGGTACCGCCCGCTCGACTACAACGCGAGCCTCGGCGGGAGCGGCGCGTTCGCGGCGTACAACATCCTCGACACGGTGGCGCCCGGCTGGGCGTGGATCAACGAGGTGAACGTCTTCGGGCTGTTCGACGACTCGCTCCAGAACTCCGACGCCACCTGCCAGTTCGTCGAGGTCGCCCAGCCGCCGGAGGCCGACCTCTCCGGCTGGAGCCTCCGGTTCCTCGAGGCCCAGATGGGCAACGACCTCATCGTCACGAACACGCTCGCCGAGTTCGGCATGCGCGACCTCGAGGGGAAGAAGGACGCGCAGTGGATCGACCCCGAGGCCAACATGGTCTTCCGCGTGATTGCGAACCGGCAGGCGCGCACGACCGGGCGGCTCAAATACGAAGACGGCACGCTTGACGGCGTCTGGCAGCTCGAGACCCCCAATCTGACGAACATGTCGGGCGACTCGACGGGCGACACCGAGATCGTCGCGACGCGGCCGTTCGCGCTGCAGCTCGTCCGCGCGAGCGGCATCGTCGAGCACGAGATCGTGGCGATGGGCACGAACTGGTGGTGGGACCTCCCGACCTACCTCGCCGCGTACCATCCGACGAACACGGTCAACTTCCTCAACGCGAACATGGCGGGGGCCCGGTTCTTCTACGTGGGCGTCGACGACGACGGCGGCGAGCCGAACTCGCTCGGCGTCTTCCAGGGCAACGGCTCCACGACGAACGACTGGAACCGCACGATGGCGAAGACGCCCGGCCGCCGCAACGAGGGGCAGTCGATCGACCCGGACCACCCGGTCCCGAGCGGCGAGGACATCCTCGTGTACCTGACGGTCTCGGGCGGCCACATCGGCCAGTGGGACGGCGCGACCTTCACGAACGCCATGCAGCTCGTCTCGGTGAAGAAGGGCAGCGCGCGCGGCACGAACGTCCTCTACAGGGTCGACCCGTGGTACGTGGTGGGCTCGGCGACGACGAACGGCGTCTCGGCGACGGGGTCGCTTGCGCGGACGAACGCGAAGCAGCCGTACGAATACGAGCTCTCGGACGTCGGCCGGGGCGCGTCGAACAACGTGGTGGTCGTCGCGACGGCGGCGCCGAACCCGATGTTCGCGGACGAGTTCGGCGTCGGCGAGGACAATCCGTACCGCGAGGCGATCGTCGACTGGCTCGAGGGGGGGACCGACCTCTACGGCAACCCGTTCGCGAACGTCGAGGACGGCGAGATCAGGCTCGCGAAGTACCGCCAGTGGAACGGCCTGTTCGTCCGCGACCTGACGCTGACGGAGATGTACTGGCTCGACATGGACCCGACGGCGGGCGACCTCGCGCTTCGCGGGGGGATGGGCGACGTGACGCCGGTTCCGGTGGAGCCGGCGGGCGGCGAGGCCTACGAGAACGTCCGCGTGGACGTCTACCTGATGATCACGAACGAGAGCCCGGCCGCGGAGGCGCCGGCGACGAGGCGCGGCGTCAACGACTTCGGCACGCACTGGACGCCCTATGCGCTGCGCGGCGTCGAGCCGAAGTCGAGCTCGCTCGGCTACGACGACAGCGCGGGCGACTGGCCGAGCGTGACGTTCAAGGTCACCGGGCGGCTTCTCAACGGCTACACGCAGGAGACCAACATGGTGAACAACGCGCCGCTGCGCCTCTTCGTCTTCCAGCCGGACTCCTTCACGGCGGAGGGCCTTACGCGCGTCGAGATCGAGAACCCCTCGGCGTACAAGCCGTTTGTCGACTGGTGGAACGAGCACGGGCCGTGCGCCATCGGGTACTCCTGGTCGATCGACGCCCGGAAGCGGCCCCTCGGCGTCGAGGTCCTTCAGCAGGTGAACTACTATGAACAGTAAGCGAAAAAAGACGGTTGCGATTGCCGTCGGCGCGGCCCTGGCCGCGCTGGCCGCGGTTGCGCTCGCCCTCGCCCTCGCGCGCGGGCGGGGCGGTCCCGCGGCGCCGGCCGATCCCTACGACGAGCCGTATGCGCGGCTGAAGGACCCCGACTACCTTCGGCAGCTCAAGGTGCAGCGCGACGACCAGAAGGCGGTCATGCGCCGCATGGCCGCGACGCGGGCCGAGATCGCCGCGCTCGGCGACGAGACGAACTCCGCGAAGTACGCCGAGCTGCGCGCGCGCCTCGAGGCCGAGGCCGCCGAGTTCGAGAAGAACCGCATTCTTTCGCAGACCATCGTGCGCGACAGGATTCGCCGCGAGAACGAAGCGATCGACGCAAAGAAGGGCAATTTGAAGCAGAAGGACAACTAACATGAAAAAGAAACTGACCTCCCTCGTTCTGACCGCGGCGCTCGGGCTGTTCGCCGGGTTCTCCGCAAAGGCAGCCGGCGACATCCTGGACATCCGTCCATGCGACGAGAACGGCGTCGAGCTGTCCGCCGGCGTGGCCGACATCGCGCATCCCGTGGGCGCGGGCCGGGACTTCTACTTCAAGATGCGGCTGATCGCGCGGAACCCCGAGGGTCCCAACGGCAACCGCTGGTACATCAAGTACACCGGCATCGGCTCGCCCGACATCGCCGAGTACCTCCAGCCGATGCAGATCGGCATCTACGTCTCGGGCCGCCTCGACTACGCGACGCTCGTGTCGTACGCCGCGAACGGCGACTTCTCGACGGAGCTGGTCTTCAAGTACACGACGAAGCCGGGCGACTTCGCCCTGCCGATCGTCCTTGCGGCGAAGGAGTCGGACTACGCGACCGAGACGTACCCCTCGACGTCCGACAGCAGCGGCGTGTACGCCTTCAACCCCCTGCGCTCCTTCTGGAACTTCGTGTACGACGAGACGTCCGACAACGGCGACGGCACGACGACGACGAACACGGTCGCCTGCTCGTGGCGCATCAAGAACCCCCTGCAGCCGCCCGTCACCGAGTCGGACGTCGTCTCGACCTGGCGCAACAACACGACGCTCTCGGCCTGCGGCTTCTACGTCCAGACGATCGACTTCTCCGACGACGACGAGAGCGCGGACTACTGGAGGTCGGTCCACGAGAACTCGACGATCACGGGCGGCGGCGTCGCGCCCCGCCTCGTCGCCGACGCGCCGTCGACGAACGCCGTGTCGCTCTACGTCTGGTCCGAGAACGAGGACGCCTTCTACGTCGACACGGACAACGTCGTCAACATGCGCGTCAACTCGGCGGGCGACGTGGAGCCCAAGCACGTCGGCACCGTCACCTTCGCGGGCGGCCAGGTCACGCCGGCCGACTTCGCGATCCGCGGCGCCATCGGCGGCGAGGGGCGGACGGCGAACCTCGTCCTGAGCGCCTACCCGCAGTACAACTTCAACAGCGAGACGACCCAGCGCCTGACGGACTTCCTCACGGCGAAGGTGAAGTGCATCGAGCCGATGCCGCCGAGCGTCGTCGTCGAGTGCGACCGCGCGACGGCCGTCGCGAGCGGCAACTACACGACCTACGCGGCCGTCCTCAACGTCTACCTCTCGCAGGGCTACGAGAACGCGATCGACGTGCGCATCACGCCCGAGTTCACCGACGGCAGCGGCGCCGACTGGAAGCAGTACCTCCGGTTCAGCACGACCTCCGACACGATCGACGAGCCGAACGTCGACGGCAGCGACGCGGCGCTTCCGACGGTGAGGATCCCGGCAGAGTCGACCGACAAGCAGACGATCTACGTCTTCGCGCTCCGCGCCGACACGCACACCCTCGGCGGCGCGAAGATCAAGTTCCAGTCGTCGATCGTCGACGACCCGGCGGCCGACGCGGCGATCACCGAGAAGGGCTCGAAGTCGATCAACGTCTCCGCCGAGACGACGGCGATCATCGCCCCGTCCGAGGGCTCGAAGGCCGTCTCGACGACGTGCAACGACGAGTATCCGTTCACGATCGCCGTGAGCGACACGTTCGCCGACACGCACGACACGGCGACGGGCTACAAGATCTTCGTCAAGTACAGGAGCAGCGACACGTTCGTCCAGCTTGACGGCGCGTACTACGTCGGCGACGGCGGCGCGCTCTACCGGCTCGACCTCACCGACCCCGGCAACCCGGTCAAGACGACCGACCAGCCGATCCTCAAGTACACGGCCTCGGGCGAGAACCTCGAGAGCCAGGTCTACGTCGTCGCGCCGGTGAACCCGAACACGGGCAGCGCCAAGAAGAGCGAGATCCGCACGTTCCTCGCCGACGTCAAGGAGGCGCGGACGGTCAAGGTCTCGTCCTGGGACGAGGACTTCACCGCCGAGCAGCGCACCTTCACCGAGGGCGACACGGCCGGCTTCAAGATCACGCTTTCCGAGAAGAACGAGACGGGCGAGACGATCTACGCCTACCTCAAGCCCAGCTCGAACGCCGAGCCGGGGATGTTCTCGTGCGCGAGCTACAACTGCATCATCGGGCAGGAAAACCCCGAGGGCCTGCCGGTCAACAACTCGATGCAGGACATCGAGGGCCTCGTCACGCTTCTCGACGGCTACGCGAAGCCGGGCCTCAAGGTCACGTTCGAGGTCGTGCTCTCGAGCGAGCAGAACTGGGACGGGACCGACGACACGAAGCGGATCAAGGGGTACGACTCCAACTACCTGACGATCACGATCAACAACGTCGAGCCGACCATCAAGCGAATGGAGATGAACGGCATCAAGGCGACGGGCGACGGCTACCAGTTCAACAACAAGCTGCCGATGGGCCAGACGCAGAGCTTCACGCTCTACGTCGACGACCCCGGCACGTACGACCTGACGAACGACACGCATCCCTTCCAGGTGCGCTGGACGGCGATGCTCGCCGACGGCACGGTCTACGACGACCCGGTCACCCTCGGGGGCAACCCGAAGACCACGCCGTTCGAGTACGCCTTCCCGGCCGCCGGCGTGTGGTCGGTCACGGCGGAGGTGAAGGACAAGGACATGGACGACTGGAGCGAGATCACGTACACGGTGTACGTGACGGTGCTCGCCCAGCCGGCCGTCGAACATCCCGACCTGGACGGCGACGGCGAACAGGACGAGGAGATCGCCCTCGTCGAGAGGCTGGGCGACAATCCCCTCGAGTACAGGAAGTTCTCGGTCGGCGTCGGCTACTGGGACCCGAAGTACGCGGGCAGCCTCGACGTTCTCGTCCAGGTTTCCGAGACGTCGCCCGGCAAGCCGAACCCGGGCGTGCTCAAGCTTGACGCCGGGTTCGCGCTGAGCGCGGCCGAGGCCGAGCTGATCCTCGCGGCCCTCGACGACCCCGAGCATCCGTACGACCCGAACAGCGACTACTACCGCGTCACGCTCAGCCAGAACAAGAAGAAGGAGTCCATTGCCTACGCCGAGCTCGACGGCACGGACAATGCGTCGATCTATGGCTTCAGGATCGTGTCGTTCGTCATCAACGGCGACGTCCTCCCGACGAGCGGCGCGGCGGCGAACGAGTACTATCTCACCTCCAAGCCGACGAAGGTCACCGTCATCAACGCCAAGCCGACCTTCGGCGACATGACGCTCGAGAACACGAACGCGTGGAAGGTCGCGGGCGGCGCGGCGACGCAGTATCCGATCCGCTGGAGCGTCAAGGAAGACGTCGACAGGGACTGGAGCACCGAATGGACGGACGACGGCGTGACCGGCACCGGCATCCACGTGACGTTCTCGGGCTGCGACAACGCCGAGGCCGAGGGGCGGTTCCTCACCGAGCCGGGGAGCGGCAAGTTCATCCCGAACTTCGGCTCCAGGCAGGGCGAGCAGGTCGTCACCGTGACGATCACGGACAAGGACGGCGGCTCGCAGACCTGGACGTACCTCTACGTGGTCGAGCCCTCGAAGTTCCTCAAGACGTATTCCACCGGGCCGTCCGGCGGCACCACCACGTCGAAGCTCTCGCAGCGCTATGCGCGCATGCGCCTGCGCGGCGGCCTCGGCGAGGGCCACACGTTCGTGGCGGGCGCGACGTTCTCGTCCGCCGAGAACTTCGAGCTGACGTGGAACTGCTCGAAGGCGGCGAACGTCAACGCCTTCGCGTTCGGCTACAAGGTGTCGGACGACGCCGCGAACCCGACCCGCGACGACGGCTCGCTCGACAGTCCGCGCGACATCCCCGTCAACACCGTCGGCAACCAGACGGCCGAACTCGCGCTGACCGACTACTACACGTACGCCCCGGCGGACGGGAAGGACAGCTTCTTCTACCTCTGGATCCTCACGACGCTTGACGAGAGCGGAACGCCCTCCGACACCGTGCTCGGGCAGACGATCTCGCCCGAGACGGGCGGCGCGCCCGGCATGGGCCGCGTCCCGCTGCCCAACGAGCAGACGGAGGACGGCGCCTACCTCGAGACGATCGTCGAGGCGGTCTACGCGAAGGAATGGCGGGTCGCGGACAACCTCGGCGACATCAACCAGGACGGCGTGCCGGACGCCTACGCCGCGACCGTCTGGGGAACGGGCCAGTCGCTCATCCAGGCGTCGACCGGCATGGACGACCTCGAGGGCGACCTCGTCAACATCGCGGCCTCGAACCCCGACGAGGACTACCTGCCGAGCATCGCCCGCGCGCTTCAGAACGCGCAGATCTACAACAGGGGCGGCTCGAGCTACGCGCCGTTCGACTACGCCCTCGACAACCGCCTCGAGGTCCGCGGCTTCCACGAGGGCCTCAACGAGACGTCGATCGCGCGCAGCGACGTGTCGTTCAGCGAGGACGAGGCGCGCGCCTACAAGGACTACTTCAGGGAGGTCAACGGGACCGACTGGACGGAGGACGACGGCTTCGACCTCGGCTTCTGGAGCCCCGAGCCGCGCGGGACCGGCGAGGCGTTCCGCATGGACCCGACCGTCGAGGACACCGACGCCGACGGCCTGCCCGACGGCTGGGAGTACTTCTTCTGGTACCAGGCGAAGGTGTGGAGCCGCGCCTACGCGGAGGACGGGGAGATCAAGGCGACGCTCGGCGTGCCCCGCGCCGGGCAGCGGTATCTGTTCGAGCGCTTCGACACGGCCGACATCCTGCGCGGCACGGAGATCACGCGCGACGAGGTGATGGAGCGGTTCCATCCGTGCGTGCCGGTCGACACGGCCGCGGACGGCTACAGCCCCGACTTCGACAACGACGGCCTCACGGACCTCGAGGAGCTTCTCATCGGCACGAACCCCTGCCACTGGGACACCGACGGCGACCACATGAGCGACGGCTGGGAGGTCATGATGTCGCTGGATCCGCTCTTCGCGTCGAAGACCGGCAACTCGGACGGCGACTTCATGGCCTACTGCGACCTTGAGTCGTACTTCGGCGTCGAGATCGTGCCGGGGTACGTGCTCTTCGACGTCAAGGGCGAGCTCCGCCCCTACGACGAGCTGACGGGCGAGGGCGACTACAGGTTCGAGCCCATCGGCGACCCCTACTACGCCGACAGGCAGACGTACGACTCGCTCGGCCTCATCGTCGTCACGCCCGACGCGCAGAACGAGGACGGCGAGGACAACTATCCGCTCTACTACTACGTCGATCCGTGGGGGGACAACGTGCTGACGCTCGACGACACGATGCCGGGGGCGCAGCCGTACGGGGAGGCCGTCGCCGTGCTCGTCCACGACGTGACGCTGTCCAAGGCGCTCGTCGCGCACGCGAAGACCGTCGTCGACGAAGAGGGCAACGAGGCGCCCTACACCTACGGCCTGACGCTGGCGGAGGAGGTCGTCCACGACAACCCGCCGTTCTGGCACTGGGGCCGTCCGATGCTCGAGCAGATCATGCCCGACACGGAGTGGTCGCTCGCCGAGGGCACGATTCTCGAAAACCTCGACTACATCCTCATCCACGACCAGGTGAGGACGGCGTTCGGGTTCGATCCGCGCACCGGCTGGAACATGACGGCCCGCGGCTACGTCGCGAACAGGTGGGATCCGTCCGTCAACAGGGAGCTCTCCCTCTTCGACTCGACGGGCATCGCGGTCAACACCTCCCCGTACGGCGACTACGACGAATACCTCGTCATGCGCTACCGCCTCGACTACGGCGTCGCCCTCGTCGGCGACCCGGGCATCGGGGACAACATCTGGACCGCGCTGGCGAACCGCACGACGATGCCGACCATCTCGCTCGCCCGGACCGACATCGAGGCGCTTCTCAACGCGACGAACGCGGCCGGCTCCGCCATGTCCGGAACGGCGGCCACCAACCTCTACGTGACGGCCAACATCGCCGAGTACCTTGCGGAGGCGTTCGCCCAGGCCGGCAGCGCGAAGACGGTGCGCATCGGGCACGGCGCGGACACCGACGGCGACGGCGTGCCGGACGGCTGGGAGCTCTACGTCAGCCGCTCGCCGAACGCGGGTCCGCCGCCGGCGGAGGACGGCTTCGGCCCCGTCAACCGGCGCGACTTCGACAACGACGGCCTCTCCTACGCCGACGAGTACGCGGGAACCGACTCGTGCAACGCGTACGCGAGCTGCGAGTCGATCTACTCGCGGCACCCCGGCAACGCGACCGGCTGGTTCAACAAGTTCTTCCCGACGAATCCGGGCGAGATGCTGAACGGCGTGCTCGACGGCTACGACACGGACGGCGACACGGTCCTCGACGGGGCCGAGGGCGAGGCGTGGCTCGGCACGTTCGCGAACGGCGGGGCGACGT
>Ga0265301_10002380_pt1 | contig 21776 bp, 18 predicted proteins | sample AusTroGonzalo_MG_2_FD_193488 | JGI IMG/M metagenome (GOLD analysis project Ga0265301, IMG submission 193488) | Bovine rumen microbial communities from tropical cattle in Woodstock, Queensland, Australia - Gonzalo_04 | ecosystem: Host-associated > Mammals > Digestive system > Stomach > Rumen ... | reverse complement strand
CGGTATGCGGACAGCAGGTCTTTCAACGGAGCGACCCCGTTTGCACAATGACATGATTTCATGTTCTACCCTTTTTGTTTTGTTCCCTGAACGGCCGGAATCCTCCTCCCCATGCCGTAGCACATCCAGCTGTCCCTTTTGTTTTGAATAATATAGCATATTTTTCCTATAAAACAAGCGGAATGCAATCGTTTTTCAGGAAAAACACGAGTGTTTCAGTTCACTGTTGATTTCGGACTTGAACCGTACTTCCTGTCTCAATTCGTTCATTTCCGGCAGGAGAAGATGCCCTCGGCGCGGACGGCGGATACGTTCACTTCGGCATACATGCCACGCAGTCTGGCTGTCAGGCTTTCCCTCGTTTCGAATGGCGGCGTGAAGAACCTCTTCGGCTCGTAGACTCTCCGCACAAACCGGTCCGTGCGCCGGAATTCGCCCGCGATGTAGAAGCAGCCGCAGAAGATCCCGCCGGGCTTGAGCACGCGGAACGTCTCGCGAAACGCCGCGTCCTTGTCGGGGAACGCATGGAATCCGTTCAAAGACAAAACAAGGTCGAAGCTTTCATCCGCGAACGGCAGCGCGCCCACGTCTCCCTGCACGAATGACACGTTGTTCAACTTCATTTCCTCCGCTCGTTTCCGGGCGTTCTCCATCATGTCCGCGGAATAATCGAGACAGGTGACGGACGCATCCGGCAGGCTCCGGTACAAAGGCATCGTCAGGACGCCCGTTCCGACCGGGACTTCCAGCAGTTTCCCAGCGAAACCTTCCGGCACGGACGACAACGCGTCATTTACCCACTTCGCCGCGAGTTCCCTGTTCAGTCCCCAGACGATGGAATCCACCAGTTTCCCGATCAAAGTCGAACGCGTGATGATGCCGTCGTAGAAATCGGCGCGGTTTCCGAGTTTCCGGTAGGACGCCCTGATCTCATCATGTCTTGTCATAAGTTCATTTTCTCCTCAGGAAAACAGCGTGCATATCCTTGCGATCACGGCGGAAACAGGCAGAAACACCAGAAGATGCAGCAGATGGGATCGCCAGTTGAAGCCGAACAGGTGCGGTCCGACCAAATCCGAGACTTCCGGGTAGTAGTGCGGAAAGAACCGCGAGTGGCAGAGCAGAAACCAGTCGAGAACCAGCACATCGAACGCTTTCAGCGAGACCAGCATGAACAGGAACCGGCAGAAAAAATGCCGAAAGGAAAAGCCGTTTCGCACACCGTCCCATCCGCCGCAGATGATCGTGCCGACAAACAGGAGCACGGCGAATACAAGCAGGAGCCACCCCAAAACGTGTGCTCCGGGAAAACGTTCCAACTTCGGCTGAACGGCAGACTGAATGTCCTTCGGGGCCGAGGTGAACAGCCGTTTGTCCTGGACCAGCGCCACGGCGGCATAGAGCATCAGGAAGAGCGATGCCATCATGACGAGGGAAAGCACAACGGTCAGAAGCATGGTTTTGAACTCCTGAACTACTGCCGTCTGCTTATGATCGTGGCGTAGGAAGGTTTCTTGCGATGTATCTCCACATCGCAAAAGCCCGCCTGCTCCAGAAACTCCTTCAGCTGTTCCGGCGAATACGTCGTCATGCCGTCAACGACCCGTGTCCATGCGCAATCCGCGGATGCAACTTCGAGGAGGATGGCAAATAGTCCGCCCGGCTTCAGCACACGTTTTACCTCTTCGAAACAATGAGGCAGTTCCGGCCAGAAATAGACCGTCTCCACCGCCGTCACCAAGTCGAATGTACTGTCGGCATAGGGTAATTCAGCCGCAGACCCTTTCTGGACGAAGACGCGAGTGTCGAGCAAATCGGCATTCACTTTGCGCGCTTTCGCCACACTCTCATCGGAAATGTCGATGCCATGTACGATTGCGTCTTTGCTCCGTCCGAGCAAACGCCGAAGCGTCTGCCCGCCGCCACAACCAACGTCGAGGATCGTCCATCCGTCCCGGAACGGAACATATCCCAGCCCCCAGTTCGTCAGCGGGCCATGCCAGCAGTTCATCATCGCAAGCATCATGCGCCCCATCGCGCCACGCGGATGAGCACAGTTCGAGAATAGTCTGCTAAGCAGGCTGTTTTTCCGCCGGTTTTCCGGCTTGTCCGCGGCATGATCCACACCGCAACTACACTCCAAATCAGAGTTTTTCATTGTGTTGTTCTCCCATTTTTAGCCGACCTCCGATGCACTCACGCACCCGGCGGCATCATTTTTTGTCGTAAATAATATAGCACCAAACCGTCACAAAAACAACCCGGAGAGGCGGTGTTTTCTATAAAATGAGAACCCATTGGAATCATTGACCTGACTTCAGCGACCAAACCCCAGAATTATAGTATCTCCTTATTTTCGGGATGGCCTCTTGACTTTTCCGAAAATGAGGTTCTTTTAGTATGCCTTTTCCGCTCAAACATCATGGGAAAGGCGTATTATTAACTCTCAACCTCAAATAGGAGAACCAAAATGATGTTTAGTCCCGACGAAAAGACAATCACCGAAATCCTGAAACTCTATCAGGAAGGAAAATCCACGGCTGAAATTGCTGAGCAATTCCATGTTAGCAGGAGCTCAGTGTATCGGTGGATCAATTCAAGAACAAAACACGATTTGCAGTCTGTCACGAAATTGTCAGAAAGAGAATTCTATCTTATGCGGGCTAAGTTGGAACGTCTTGAAAAGGAAAATGAAATATTCTATGCATGCTCTTGCGGCAGGAATTCCCCTCTCGAAGAGAAATATGATGAAATCACACGTTTGAAGGACAAATATGGCATTCATGCATTATGTCGTGTTTTGAATGTCAATCGTTCCGCATATTACCATCACTTTTTCCGGAGTCCGGAAAAGACGCAAATCGAACTTGAAGATGAAAAGCTCCGCCCGATGATCAAAGAGATTTTTGAGCGTAGCCAGGAACGCTTCGGATCACGAAAAATAAAGTATATCCTTTTTCAGAAAGGTATTAATGTCAGCAGGAATAGAGTCGAACGGCTCATGAAGGAAATGGAGCTTGTGTGCAAACAAATCCCTCTGCGTTACTGGTCATCAACATCCCGTAGATACAAGTATTACAAGAACAAGGTCAAACAGGAATTTAAGCAGCCTGAACCCAATCTTGTCTGGGTGAGCGATATTACCTATGTTCGTGTAAAGGACAAATTCTGCTATATCTGCATCGTCATTGATCTTTTCTCCAGACGGGTTCTTTCACACAAAATCGGAGAAGAGATTACTTCGAATTTGGTATGGGATACATTCGAGGAGGCCTTTGAGCGTCGGAAAAGACCTGCGGGATTGACATTTCACAGCGACCAGGGAGCCCAATATACGGATTTTCATTTTAGAAAACGGCTTAGACAATTGGGGGTTAACCAGTCTTTTTCCAAACCGGGAACGCCATTGGACAACGCTGTCGCGGAATCTTTCTTTTCATGCATGAAAAGAGAGGAACTCTCACATAAATACTATGACACGATTGAGGCTCTCGAACAGGCTGTCTCGGAATACATAAAATTCTATAATTCCGTTCGTATTCACGAACGGCTTGGCTATCTTACTCCAAATCAGGTAGAAGAGGAGTTCTTCTCTCGGTAAGGGAGAACAAAGGGTATTTTGGATTTTTGTCTCATTTTGACTGTCCAAAATACCCTTGCCATATCAGATGGTGGAGGTGAGGGGAGTCGAACCCCTGTCCTGAGAAGGCATTGCGGCAACGTCTACATGTTTGTTTTGCCATTGATGCTTATCGTCGCGCCGAGGGCCGGCAAACGGGCTTCTTTGCGACTATGCCGTCTGAAATCTCGTTCCACGGCGGCAGCAGAACCGTGAGAACCAGGACGCGGATTGTCGCCTTGTTCCCCTAGCGCCCGTCAGGGAGAAGACGTCGCCGCAGCTAATTAGGCAGCGAGTGCGTACTCTTCGTTCGCAGTTATTGGTGTAACCGATGATTAGCGAGGCCAACGGTCATCCTCGACATGCAGTTGACGTTCAGCGCGACCAGTCGAAACCGGGACACCCCCATGCAACAGTATTCAATCATAACTATACACCATCCCCGGGAAAAAGCAAGCGGGGAACGCCAAAAAAGCCGGAGAAAGGCTGCGGACGCTAATGACGGAAAAACCGTCAAATCCATCCGTCAAACCGTCAGTTCATTATAAATCATCGTGTTGCGATGACGGATGCGCCGTCATTTCGTGCCGGATGCGGACGAAGATCAAGCCGCAACCAGGAAGACATTGTCACAGGAATCAGCGCATATCCGGAAACCGGAGCGAAACAAAAACGCCCTCCGCCGTATGGACGACGAAGGGCGATAAGCCGAAGAACCGGAGAATCATTCCGGATTGAAATCGGACTTGGAAACGCCGCAGACGGGGCAGACCCAGTCTTCCGGGACGTCTTCCCAGGCGGTTCCGGGTGCGATGCCGCTGTCGGGATCGCCGACTGCCGGGTCATAGACATAACCGCAGACGCTGCAAACATACTTTTTCATGGCGGAGATTCCTTTCTCTGGTTGGTGGGGCCATCTATCCGGTCGAACGAACAGAAGCGCCCCGGTTTTGGAAACGGATTATCGGGCGGAGCGGGCGAGGAGCGCATCGCCGACGGCTTTGCCGAGGGCTGCGCACTGGTCCATAGCCGCCGCAGTGGGTACGTATTTGACTTTCAGGCCCGGGGTGATAAGTTCAACTCCCGCGCCTTTCAGATACTCCTCGATCTTCGCAACGGATTCGCCGCTCCAGCCAAAAGAGCCGAACGCCGCGCCGATCTTGTTCTTGGGACGGAGTCCGCGGAGGTAGGTCAGGACGTCTGCCGTGCGGGGATAGAGGTCGTTGTTGATGGTCGGGGAGCCGACGACGAGCGCGGAGGCTTTCAGCATTGCCGCGGCGGCGTCGCTGCGGGTGCAGGACGCGAGGCAGAGGACCTGCACGGCACAACCGGTTTCGCGGATGGCATCGGCGATGGCGAACGCCATCTTTTCGGTGCTGTGCCACATGGTATCGTACAGGACGAGCGCGGCAGGCTCGACGGCCTGTTCGGCAAACTCCTTGTACCACGCCAGCGGAGTCGTCAGCAAGTCGCCGCGCCAAAGCGGGCCGTGGTCGGGCGCGATGACCGCGACGTCAAGGCCGAGTCCGGGGAACGCCTCCAGGAGCTTCAGGACCTGCGGCGAGTACGGGAGCAGGATGTTCGCATAGTAGCGTTCGGCCTCCTCGCGCATGGTGGGCAGGTCGTTTTCATCCGCGAAGATCTTGGACACCGCATAGTGCATGCCGAAGCCGTCCTGCGAGAAGAGGACGTTGTCGCCGGTGAGGAACGAGAACATGCTGTCCGGCCAGTGAAGCATGCGGGTCTCGACGAACTTCAGGGTGCTTGCGCCAAGCTCGATGGAGTCGCCGCTCTTCACGGGCGTGATCTTCCCGGCGAGGCCGTGAAAATGCGCCTCAAGCGCTTTCACGCCGAGGGTGGAGGCATAGACGGCGGACGGGTTCACGCGGGCGATGGTCTCCGGCAGTGCGCCGGAGTGGTCCATTTCGGCATGGTTGGAGACGATCACGTCGATCTTTGCGGGATCGACGACGGAAGCGATACGTTCGAGCATCTCGCCGAGGAACGGCGCTTTGACCGTGTCGATGAGCGTGATGCGTTCGTCCATGACGAGGAACGCATTATAGGTGGAGCCGCGGCGTGTGGTGTAGCCGTGGAATTCCTTGAGCTGCCAGTCGATGGCGCCGACCCACCAGACTTTGGGGGAAATCTGAATCGCTTTCATCATGATGATGCGGGTGTCCTTTCGTGAGGATATTGTGAGGAGAGTTGAAGTTTACGGGATGACGTGGGACCAGAGACCATGGAGATTGCAGTATTCGCGCAGGACGAGGCCGCTGCGGTATTTGACGGGGAAGACGGCCTCCGGCGCTTCGCCCGGCTTCAGGTATTTGCGGCAGACCATGTCGCCGTCGACGACCTCGATCCACATGATGTAATGCGCCTCGGTCATCGGATGCGCCACGGAGCCGACCATAACCTTGACCTGGTCGCCGTGCGCCGCAGCCACCGGGACATGCTTTTCGCCCGCGCCGTCGGAATGGTTCTCGACGAGGCGCGCCAGGCCGCGTCCGCAGCAGGCGGGAATGCAGGCGTCGCCTCTTTCGCATGGCTGAAGCGCCTCGAAGACCACGCCGCACTCGACGCATTTCCAAATCGTGTTCGGTTCTTTCATAAATGTTTCCCCCTCGTAATAGCTGGTTTCGGATGCCTGGTCCCGGACGGCGGATCCGCCCGGATTTTCCATGCGTCCTGTCAGTTCCATAAATTTACCACGTCCGTGCAAAAATGCAAGCGGCCAATGCAGAAAAAACGAAAAACGTGGCTTTCCGCACTATGGATCTGAACGGATGCAAAAAAAGGAGCGGATCACGATGCTGGTATGGCAGGAAATACTCCGTCAGCTTCATGCATCCTCCCTTTTCCGCCTTGTTGCTTTTCCTGTTGAAATTCCGATGAAATAGAGTCCGTGGACGCCGCGGTGTGTCCCGTCTTCATTTCCGCGCGGTTTCTGTGTCTTCCCATCCGCTTGTCACGATGCTTCTTCCCGGATCTGCCCGGCCGCGGGAAATCCCGTTCGTCTGCGGCGTCGCACGGACTCTTCAAAAAAACGGTTTTTCCCGCTCTTCCGGTACATCGCGTGCTGCAACTATCAGTGGCTTCTAGCGGTTGAAATGGACACGAGTTTTTTCCCCGCTGTTTCCGTTTTCATTTTCTCCGATCCGTTTCCGTCTTGAAAATCGTCCCTTTTGGCGGTATATTATTTCTTCCGTCCGAATCACGTAACCCACATAAAAATAATTCGCCGCTCATATGTGGAAAGCGCTCAGCCAGCCGGCTAAAATCATCATTCCGCTCTTCATCGGGCTCTGCTTCCCGTGGATGTCCCGCGCGTCGTTCATGGTCCGATGGCTGCTCATCATCATGCTCCTGAACGCCTGCCTGGGCATCAAGTTCAGCGGCCTGAAAGTCCGCCTCTACCACTGGTATCTCCTCGCCGCCAACCTCGCGATCGGCGTCCTGGCGTGGCTGCTCGCCTGCCATTTCTGCGGCGGCAATACCGAGGTGGCGAAAGCCGTCTTCTTCACCGCGATCTCCCCTACGGCCACTGCCGCGCCTGTCGTGATCGGGTTCCTGGGCGGCAACGTCGCGACCGTGCTGATGGGATTTCTTATCAGCGACCTCGGGATTTCACTTTTTCTGATCGGATTGCTCCCGGTCGTCACAGGGCAGATGGACTGGCGGTTTGTGAATGAAGTCTTCCTGAACATCGCGCTCGTGATGGCGCTCCCGGTTTTCCTTTCCCGTGTTCTGCTTCATTTCTGGCCGTGGCTCGCCGATTTCGCCAAGTACAAGATCGGCCCGCATGCGCTCTGGGCGTGGTCGATCATGCTCCTCATCCTCGGCGGCATGGCGCGCACGACCTTTGACAAGCAGGAAGTCAGCGCACTCTCCATTCTGCTTCAGATCGGCGGCGCCACGCTCGCGGTCTGCATCCTGAACTTCCTGCTCGGATGGCTCATCGGACCGCGCCGCTACAAGCTGGAATCCAGCCAGCTCCTCGGTCAGAAGAACACCTCATTCACGATCTATCTGGCGATTACTTTCGCTTCCCCTGTCGCCGCGCTCGGCCCGCTTTTCTACATCCTCTGGCACAACAGCTGGAACGCCATCCAGATGTTCCAGTTCGAGAAACGCAGGCAGCGCCGGGCGGCGGCGGTTTCTCGTGTTCCTTCCGGCGGCCATGCCGGGGCGGGGCGCATTTCTTCCGGAACAGAATCTACCCTCAAATAACGGACGCGTTCACCATGCAGGACATCATCATTCGCGGCGCAGCCGAACATAACTTGAAGAACATCGACGTCACGATCCCGCGCGATCGCCTCACCGTCGTCACCGGGCTGTCCGGCTCCGGCAAATCCTCCCTTGCGTTCGACACGCTCTACGCCGAGGGACAGCGCCGTTATGTCGAAAGCCTCTCTGCCTATGCCCGCCAGTTCCTCGACCGCATGGGCAAGCCGAAAGTCCGTCACATCGAGGGATTGTCTCCGTCCATCGCCATCGAGCAGCGCTCCGCTGGCTCCAATCCGCGCTCCACCGTCGCGACCGTCACCGAGATTTACGACTATCTCCGTCTCCTCTACGCCCATGTCGGCACCCCGCACTGTCCCAAGTGCGGCAAGGTCCTCGCTGCCCAGTCCGCTCAGCGCATCCGCGACCGTCTGCTCGCGCTTCCCCCCGGACCCGCCATGATGATCCTCGCGCCGGTCGTCCGGGGCCGAAAGGGCGAACACCGCGACGTGCTGGACAAGCTCCGCAAGGACGGCTTCGTGCGCGCCCGCATCGACAGAAAGATCGTTGCGCTCGACGAACAGATCGCCCCGCTCGACAAGAAAGTCAAGCACAACATCGAGGCGGTCGTCGACCGTCTCGTCTGCGGCAAGCTCGAGCCTTCCCGCCTCAACGACTCCATCGAATCCGCCCTGAAGCTCGGCGACGGCGTGCTTCTGCTCCTGCTTGAGGACCGTGACGCCTCGTTCGTCTCCGGCGACAAGGTCTGGACAGAGGAGCTTATCAGCGAACATCTCTCCTGCGAGGATTGCGGCATCAGCATTACCCAGCCGGAACCCCGCAATTTCTCGTTCAACAGCCCTTACGGAGCGTGCCCCGTTTGCAGCGGCATCGGCTCGCTCCAGGTCATGGACCCGGAGAAAGTCGTCGAGGACGAGGACGCCACACTCCGCCACGGAGCAGTTCCCGCCTGGCGTCGTGGAGCCCATCGCCTCATCATCTACTACAACCACATGCTCAAATGCATCGCTGCCCATTACGGCGTGCCGAAGTTGATGGACACCAAATGGCGCGACCTGCCGGAAGACATCCGCCACGTGCTCCTTTACGGCAGCGGCGACGAGATCATTGACTTCAGCTTCTACATGCGCGGCAAGCGCCACGAGATGAAAAAGCCGTTCGAGGGTATCCTCGCCAACCTCCAGCGCCGCAGCCAGGATTCCGAGTTCGAGAGCGTCCGCTCGCGCCTGCTGGAGCTCACGATGCGGAAGACCTGCCCCGCCTGCCACGGCGCACGCCTCCGCCCGGAAAGCCTCGCCGTCGAGATCGGCGGCGCCAGCATTCACGACTTCAACTGCAAGAGCGTCACCGCCGCGCTGGATTTCCTCGCGGACCTCAAGCTCACCGATGTGCAGGACAAGATCGCAGCCGAGCTCCTGAAAGAGATACGCAGCCGCCTCATGTTCCTGAAGAACGTCGGCCTCGGCTACCTCTCACTCACGCGCGAATCCGGCACGCTCTCCGGCGGCGAAGCCCAGCGCATCCGCCTCGCCACCCAGCTCGGGTGCGGACTCGTCGGCGTCATTTACATCCTCGACGAACCCAGCATCGGACTGCACCAGCGCGACAACGCCAAGCTCCTTGCCACGCTCAAAGACCTCCGCGACATCGGAAACACCGTCGTCGTCGTGGAGCACGACCTGGAGACCATCCAGAGCGCCGACTACGTGATCGACCTCGGGCCCGCCGCCGGAGTTCATGGCGGCGAAGTCGTCGCCGCATGCCCGCCTTCCGAGCTTGTGAACTGCCCGAAATCCCTCACAGGCAAATTCCTGTCCGGCGAGGAGTCCATCCCCGTCCCCGAAAGGCGTCTCGCGGGCTCCGGCAAGTTCCTCGAGATCCTCGGCGCGACCCACAACAACCTCAAGAACATCAACGTAAAGATACCGCTCGGCGTCTTCACCTGCGTGACCGGCGTGTCCGGCTCCGGCAAATCCTCGCTCGTGAACGGCATCCTGCGTCACGCCCTGGAACACCAGTTCAAGCTTGCCGACGCGGGCGAAGTCGGCGCGCACAGGGAGATACGCGGCCTTGAGTTCATCGACAAGGCCATCATGATCGACCAGACCCCGATCGGGCGCACCCCGCGTTCCAACCCCGCCACCTACACCGGGTTCTTCGCCGCCATCCGCAACCTTTTCGCCTCGCTCCCCGAGTCCAAAGTCCGCGGCTACGGACCAGGCCGCTTCAGCTTCAACGTGAAAGGCGGGCGCTGCGAGGACTGCCAGGGCGACGGCATCCGCCGCATCGAAATGCAGTTTCTGCCCGACGTCTACGTCGAGTGCCCCGTCTGCCACGGGCGCCGCTTCAACGAGGAGACGCTTTCCGTCACGTACAAGAAGAAAAACATCTCCGAGATCCTCGATATGACCGTATCCGAGGGCGTCGAGTTCTTCTCCGCCGTCACGCCCATCGCCCGCAAGCTCAAGACGCTCGAAAGCGTCGGCCTCGGCTACATCTCCATCGGACAGAGCGCGACCACCCTGTCAGGCGGCGAGGCACAGCGCGTCAAGCTCGCCACAGAGCTCGCCAAGATCCCCCGCGGCAATACGCTCTACATCCTCGACGAGCCCACCACCGGCCTGCACCTCGCCGACGTCCGCCAGCTCCTCCAGGTCCTCATGATGCTCCGCGACAAGGGAAACACCATCCTTGTCATCGAGCACAACCTCGACGTCATCAAGACCGCCGACTACATCATCGACCTCGGCCCCGAGGGCGGCGACGAGGGCGGCCGCCTGATCGCTTCCGGCACCCCGGAGGAAGTCGCCGCCTGCAGAAAGTCCTGCACCGGCCGCTACCTCAAGCCCCTGCTGAACAACCTGCTCTGAAAGGAACGCTTCCATGAAACGAGAAGAACTTCCCGGATTCGTGAGGGAACTGCCGATCACGATTCTGACGATCCTGATCCTAGCAGTGATCCTTGCGCACGTTTTCTCGCCGATTTACCGCCATTACAAAAAGAAAACGGAAGAATTGAAGACCACCAAGGCGCAGGAGATGGAACTCATTGATGAAATCGTCGAAGACGTTCCCGGAAATGTTGACGAACCGGAAACGAACGAAAATACGGACGATCCCTCCGATTGAAAACCATATTTGAGTGTAGCCAAACTCTTCCATAGCGAAGGCGCCGACTTCTTTTTTCACGGTGTTTCCTGTATGCGGGGGTTGTATTTCCGCTGAAAAAGGTTATAGTATTTCAGAATAATTCGTTCCCTCCCCCCCGACAGACCTTATGACCCCCGCTTCGACTTCATCCCCCATAAACCGGCAGACTTCCGCTCAATCCCACGCGTTCGGCTGCACCATCCTCGGCAGCGGCAGCAAGGGAAACGCCACGGTCATCCACGGTCCCGAGGGAAATCTGCTGCTGGACGCCGGGTTTTCCGCGAAGGAGCTTCTGTGCCGTCTTGAGCGCGTCCACGTCGACCCGTGCTCCATCCGCGCCATTCTTATCACGCACGACCATTCCGACCACACCAGCGCCTGCCGCATCGTCTCCGATCGCCTCGGCATTCCCGCCTACTTTATCCCCGAAACGTTCTGCGAGCTCTCGAAATGCGCCAACAAGGTCCCGGAACACAAGATCCTCATCACGCCCGGCGCCCCGCTCGACCTCTGCGGCATCCATGTCGAGCCGTTCTCCGTCTCGCACGATACCCCGGCCGTCGCGTTCACGTTTTCCGTCCATGCGCGTAAGATCGGGTTTGCGACCGACCTCGGATTCGTCTCCAACCTCGTGAAGATGAAGCTCAGCGGCTGCGACCTGCTCGTGCTGGAGTCCAACTACGACCCCGCGCGGCTTCGCGCCTCGGCGCGTCCGATCACGCTCAAGCGCCGCATCGCGGGCAGGCAGGGGCACCTCGGCAATCCCGACGCCATGGAGGCGCTCGCCGAACTCCTTTCCCCGAATACGCATCACCTCGTCTTCGCGCATCTCAGCCAGGAGTGCAACGATCCCTCGCTGGTCGCCGAACTTGCCGAATCCCGCCTTAACGAACTGCACCGGACTGATGTTTCGTTCCACATCGCCTCGCAGTTCGCACCTCTCGAAACTCTCTGGCTGGAGTGAACCATGTCACCTCAACCGTCGCGCAAAATCAAGATCGCATGTCCCGGCTGCGGCCAGAAGCTTGACGTGACCGAGATGCCGCCTTTCTCCCGCATCAACTGCCCCGCCTGTTCATTCGAGCTCATCGTCCCGAAATGGTTCAACAACTACCTGCTGGAAGCTCCCGACGGCGCCGGCGGCATGGCGATCGTCTATCGCGCGCTGGACATCGCGCTGGACCGCGAAGTCGCCATCAAGATATTCAACCCAGACCTCGCCGAACAGGGCGTTTCCTCCGGCCTCTTCCTTCACGAGGCGCGCGTCGCCGCCACCATCAGCCACCCCGCGATCGTCCCGATCTATTCCTGCGGCGAATGGGACGGCTCCGCCTACATCGTGATGCAGTACATGGGCGGAGGCACGCTCGAACACCGTCTCCGCAAGGCGAAAGGCCGCTTGCCCATGATGGAGACCTGCCGCTGGATACGCGACGTCAGCGACGGTCTCGGCGCCGCACGCGAACTCGGGATCATCCATCACGACGTCAAGCCCGCGAACATCCTGCTCGACATGGATTCCAACGCCAAGATCTCGGACTTCGGCCTCGCCCAGGCTGCTTCCGGCAAGTCCGCAACCGCTTTCCTCGATTCCTCGAAAATGTGGCTCAGCCCGCATTACGTCAGCCCGGAGAAGGTTCTGACCGGCGAGGAGGGGCCCGAGGGCGACATCTACAGCCTCGGCGCCTCGTTCTACCATTTGCTGACAGGCGAGCCGCCGTTCCAGGCTGACGACCCGCAGGAACTCGCCTCGATGAGGACCGAACGCGATCCCGTTCCGCCTGAGTTTGTCCGCCCGGACATCACCCCCGCGCTTTCATCCGTCATCCTCGATATGATGGCGCGCGATCCGGAGGCACGCCCCTCCTACGCTCAGATTTCCGCACGCATCAACGACGCCCTGAAGGCGATCATGCGTCCCGCCGGGCAGCCGGCGGGAGATCCCCCGGATGCGCCTCGGGAGGAACGTCCCCGCAAGGTGTTCAGCATCCCTGCCAGCCGTCCCGCCTCACGGAGCCGCATGCGCACCTCGCATCTCACCCTGCTCCTGATCCTCTTTTTCTTCATGAGCGCCTTGTGCGCCCTGGTGTTTCTGCCGCGCTTCGTGAGCCAGCGCGCGCTGCTCGACGCCGCTCCCGCGTTGAAAGTCCTCTACGGCGACCTGCCGCCGGAAGACTTCCCGTTCCTTTCCGAAACGTTCTATGAATCGCCATTCCTCGGCGCAGAATTTGCGTTTTCCGAGTTCGACTATCCGCTTGAAACGCGCTACGCCGCCGCCTGGGTCTCGGGCGTCTGCCAGCTGCTGGACGATGTGCCCTCGGCAGTTGCCGCCGTCGCGGACATGGGAAGCCATCTCCGGTCTGCCGCCTCCCTCGCCGGGACGGCGCCCCCGGCCGCCGACGCCTACTGCCTCGCCGTTCTTTCCCGCCTGGACCAGAATCCCCCGGACGTCTATTTCTCGCCCGAACAGCGCGTCCGCGTGCTTCTGGGACGTCTCGTCCGGTCTCTGTACGACATCGACCCCGCCTCGCTCAATAACGGGCGCATCCCTGACCGTGTCCTGGCGCAGTTCGGCGATCTTCATAATGCGTTTCGCTCCCTGCCGGAAAGCTCCTGGCTTGTAAGGCTCTACGGATCCCGGCTCCGCGACTGGGAATCCGCCCTGTCCGGCAACGGCGACCCGTCCGTCGACCTCGAACCCCTTTTCCTCCGGCTTCGCTCCGGCGGCGCTTCCGGCACGGACCGGCACGACGGCTTTTTCTCTGTTCCGTCCGCCACGGTTTCCGGTGCGCCCTTCGGCGTTCCGTCCCCGGTCGCCCGCTCTTCCGGGGACTGATTCCCCCGTCTGGTCCCCGCTCGCCTTTTTCTGTTCAGATGGTTGCATTTGCCCCGTTTCGATGCTATATTATTATCATAGTTCATGAGGCGTCATCCGCTTTGTTTCGCCGCATTTCCCCCGTACACACGACAGAAAGGCATCCCGTTGAAGACATCCCGCATTTCCGAGGGCATTTTGGAACACGCCCTCTCCGCACTGACCGTATGGGAAAATGACGGCGTTTCGCTCGACGACTGCTTGGACGACCTCCGTGCCGGGGATTTCCCCGCGAAAGCCGCTGTCGCATCCCTCCTCTTCGAGTATTTCCGGCACAAGCATTTCCTCGACTCCCTGCTCGTCAAGCACGCGCGCAAAGGCAAGGTCAACCAGCAGATGCGGTTGCTCGTCTCCCTCGCCGCCGCGCAGGTCTTCTTCCAAACCGGGCTCCCGTGGCAGTCCGCCGTGAACATCGCCGTCGACACCGCCAAGAAGCTCCGCGGGGCAGGCGGCGGGGCGTTCGTGAACGCCATTCTCCGCGCCTATGTCCGCGACGCATCCGTCGACCGCGAGCACATCCCCGTCGACTGTCCGCCGCTTCTCCGCGAACGCTGGTCGGAAACCTACGGGCCGGAGCAGGCAAACGCCATTCTCGGCCAGTTCGCTTCGAATCCGCCGCTCTCGGTCCGCCTGCGCCCCGGCGCCGACGTCTCCATGCTGGCGGCATACGGACCCGAGCCGTTCGGCCCCGATTTCGATACGGGCGATTTCCGCTTCTTCTCGCTCAAGTCCTCCGCCGGGCTCTTCGACAATCCCCTGCTTCAGGATGGCTCTGTCTATGTGCAGGACCCTGCCACGTGCATGGGGCTTGGCCTGCTGGAATCGAAACCGTCCGGCGCGGTCCTCGACCTTTGCGCCGCGCCCGGCGGCAAGACCATCATGCTGTCCGAACTCGCCGCGCCCGGCGCGAAGATCACTGCGGCCGACCGGTCCAGGAAGCGCGTCTCCACGATGAACGTCAACCTGCGCCGCGCAGGAGTCAAGGCGAAGACCCTTGTCGCCGATGCCCGCGAGATACCTCTCCCGCCGCAGTCGTTCGATTTTATCCTTGCGGACGTTCCCTGTTCCAATACCGGTGTCATCCGCCGCCGTCCCGACGTCCCGTGGCGGTTCTCCAAAAAGCGCCTCGGCGAACTCGCCGTCCTCCAGCATGCCATCCTGAAAAGCGCGGTTTCCCTGCTCCGCCCCGGCGGCACGCTGCTTTATTCCACATGCAGCCTGGAATTCGAGGAGAACATGGGACGCGTGCAGCTTCTGCTTTCCGAATATCCGGATCTTTCACTCGTCTGCGAACGGACGCTCTTCCCCACGGATGCCCACGACGGCGCGTTCTCCGCTGTCCTGAAGCTCGCCTGACGCCCTTTTTTCTTCATGTGCCGCGCGCAGGCGGTTTTCCCCCTCAAAAAGTAGTTTACCGAAAATCGACCGGACCGTTGCCGTGTCCGAGCGACAGGCCGCGTGCGAGTGCGTCGGAAAGGCGTTCCTTCGCGCGGCGGATACTCTCGAGCATGGGGAGTCCGGCTGCCAGCCCGCACGCGATGGAGCTGGAGAGCAGGCAGCCCGTGCCGTGGTTGCCGCACGGCGGCGCGATCCGGGTCGGGAGCCATACGCCTTTGCCGCCGACAGGCTGGAAAAAGTCGTCGAACGAACCGTCGGTGCGGTGCCCGCCTTTCAGCAGGACGGATGTATGGTATTTCGTGGCGAGTTCGCATGCGGCGGATTCGATGCCGTCAGGGGACGCGATGTCATCAAGGCCGCATCCGAGAAGCTTCGCCGCTTCCGGCAGGTTCGGCGTGAGGAGCGAAACGAGGGGGGCGAGGACTTCGACGGCTTCCGCAGTGCCGAGCGCCGCCCCGCTGGTGGACGCCAGGACGGGGTCGAACACGACGTTTTCAATCCCGTATTTGCGCAGAAGTCCGGTTGTGGCGCGGGCGTGTTCCGCCCCGGGCATCGCTCCGATCTTCACGGCGTCGGGCCGGATGTCGGACAGCACGGCTTCGAGCTGGCGCGCCAGGAATTCCGGTTCAAGGATCAGCACTCCGGTCACGCCCAGCGTGTTCTGCACCGTGAGCGCGGTCGGGACGGCCATGCCGTACAAACCGTGCGCGGTGATGGCGCGCAGGTCGGCCTGGATCCCGGCTCCTCCGCTCGGATCGGATGCGGCTATCGTCAAAACGGTTTTCATGACTGGAACCATTCGTTGAGGTCGTTCAGCACGCGGTCGGCGCCCGCGAAATCCGCCGCGGAAAAATACTCGCCCGGCAGGCCCGCCGTATGGATGCCGCAGGAACGAGCTGCCTCCAGGCAGAATGGCGCGTCGTCGAAGAGCCACGTGCTGCCCGGGCGCGTGCCGAGCAGTTCGAGCGCGAGGCGGTAGAACTTCGGATCGCGCTTGTCGAGCCCGGTTTCGCCGGTGGTGAGGACTCCGCGGAAGAGTTGAAGCAGATTGTGCTTCGCCAGGACTGCTTCGACGGATTTCCGGTCGCTGGCCGTGCCGATGACGAGGCGGAATCCGCGTTTCGCGGCCTCGCGCAGGAATTCTTCTGCGCCGGGCATGAGCCTGCATGCCAGATAGCGTTCGTTCAGGATGCTCAGCAGTCCGTTCAGGGCTTCCGGGGGCTTGAGCGCCAGTCCGTATTCTTTTTGAAGCAGCACCGCCCCGGAGATCAGGTCGGCGCAGTTCGCGAGTTGTTCGTCGAGGCCGGGACGCGGTTCCGCGCCGTTTGCCCGCAGGAAGTCCGCGGCGAGGCCCATCCACACGCGCATGGAGTCGAGGATGGTCCCGTCGAAATCCAGGATCATCCCGGTTTCGTCCGTGAGCGTAAAATCCGTGTGTTCGACGAGTTCGCGCAGCTCGCGGGCAGCCGCCGCCGGGTCCGGCGCGCCGAAGATGGCTGACACGACCGCGACCCCGGCGATGCCGCTGTGCGCGAATCCGGGCACGTTGCCGGCATGGATGCCGCCGATCGCGACGACCGGGATGTCCACAGCCCCGCAGATGGCGCGCAGTGCGGTCATCGTCACGCAGGCGGCGTCTGGCTTGGTCGCGGTGGGAAACATCGCCCCCGTGCCGATGTAGTCCGCGCCGTCCTGCTCCGCCCGGACCGCATCCTCCACAGTCGCGGCGGAAACGCCAAGGATTTTGTCCGGACCGAGCGCGCGCCTCGCCTCGCAGGCGGGTACGTCGTCCTGTCCCACGTGGAGCCCGTCCGAACCGATGGCAAGCGCGAGCTCGAGCGAATCGTTTACGATGAACGGCACGCCGGCCTCCCGGCACACTGCCTGGATCGCGAGCGCGTCGGCTTTCGCCTCCTCGAACGAGGCGCATTTCGCGCGGTGCTGGATGCAGGTCGCGCCGCCCTCGATCGCCCGGCGGACGCGGTCAGTTAGGTCGTGGGATTCGTCCGTGACGGCGTAGAGCTTGAGGTAATCAGGCCTGGCGGACTTCATAGTCGAGTCTTTCGTGAAGCGCGGTGACGTCGAGGAGGTCCATCGCGTCGAAGAGGCGGACCCCGAACGTGCCGCATCCTTCGCCCGGCTTGAGCGATTCGAATGCAAGCCTGCCGCAAACGCCGTACGCGGCGAGCGCGGCGGCCGTTGCCTCGAACAGGAATTTCGGTTCCGCGCCCGCATATGCCGCGGTCAGTGCGGAGAGCATGCAGCCGGAGCCTGTGAGCTTCGCCATGATCTCATGCCCGCCGCGGATGATGGCGACGCGTCCGTCCGGATCGCCGACGAGGTCGATAGCCCCAGTTACTGCCATCACGCAGTTGTATTTGGCAGCAAGCGCGCGGACGTCCGAAACGGCGCGGTCGAGCGAATCTTCCGTGACCGCGTCGTCCGGCGAGGCGTCGACGCCGTGCGCGGATGCCCCGAGCCCGAGCAGGGCTTTAGCCTCGGAACGGTTGCACCTCACGATGGAGACGCCGCGCTTCAGGATTTCGAGCACAAGCTCGGTACGTGACGGCGCGCATCCCGCGCCGACCGGGTCGAGCACGATGGGGATGCCGCGGCGAAGCGCGACTTCCTGCGCGGCAAGGGCGTTCTCCCGGAGCATCGGGAAAAACGTGCCGGTGTTGAGGGAGAGCGCGTCGGCGATTTCCGTGAATTCGACTGCGCCGACCGGGTCTTCCGCCATGACGGGCGAGGCTCCCGCCGCGAGCAGGAGATTGGCGCAGCCGTTGGCAGTGACGATGTTCGCGAAGCATTCGACGAGCGGGTGTTTTTCCTTCACCCTGGAAAAGCAGCGGATCAACATGGCGCGCACCTCATTCTTTCATGCCTTTGAGCTTGTTCGACAGGCGGACGGAGCAGAAATCCGGCCCGCACATCGTGCAGTACTTGCCGGACGCCGCGTCTTCGGCGCAGTGGCTCTCCTGAAGTGCCGCCTTGCGGTATTCGCGGGCGCGGTCCGGGTCGAGCGCGAAGCTGAACTGGCGTTCCCAGTCGAAATCGGCGCGCGCATCGGAGATGGCGTCGTCGCGTTCCTGCGCATGGGGACGGCCCAGCGCGACGTCCGCTGCATGGGCGGCGATCTTGAACGCCACAACGCCCCGGCGGACGTCTTCGTTGTCCGGGAGCCCGAGGTGTTCCTTGGGCGTCACGTAGCAGAGCATGGCGGCGCCCCAGTAAGCTCCGGCGAGGCCGCCCATGGCGGCGACCATGTGGTCGTATCCGGGCGCGCAGTCGGTGACGACCGGGCCGAGGATGTAGAACGGAGCGTCGCCGCAGACCTGCTGTTCGCGCTTCATGTTCATCTCGATCTGGTTGAACGGGACATGCCCGGGGCCTTCGACCATGGCCTGCACGTTTGTGGCGCGGCAGCGCTGCACGAGTTCGCCGATCACGTCGAGTTCGCCGAACTGCGCCTCGTCGGATGCGTCGGCGATGCAGCCGGGGCGGAGCCCGTCGCCGAGGGAGAGCGTGACCTCGTAGTCGCGGCAGATCTTCAGGATGTCGTCGAACGTATCGTAGAAGGGGTTTTCCATTTTGTGGTCGCCGATCCAGGCTGCGATGAGCGCGCCGCCGCGGCTCACGATGCCGAGTTTGCGTTTCAGCGCCGCCGGGATGTGTTTCGCCAGGAGCCCGGCGTGGATGGTCATGTAGTCCACGCCCTGCTTCGCCTGGTCTTCGACGACTTGCAGGATCGTGTCCCGGCCGAACTTGCCCGCGCCAGCCCGTGCCGCGATCTCGTAGACAGGCACGGTGCCGACCGGGATCGGGGACTGTTCGATGAGCGCCCGCCGGAAAACCGCCAGGTCGCCGCGCGTGCTGAGGTCCATGATGGTGTCCGCGCCGTATTTGAGCGAGGTCTCGAGCTTCTCGAACTCGTTTTTCGGGCAGCTGGACGTCTGCGAGTTGCCGATGTTGGAATTGATCTTCGTGCGGAGTGCCCGCCCGATGCCGATCGGTTTCAGGGATGTGTGGTTGACGTTCGCGGGTATCACGATCGTGCCGGCGGCGACGCCGTCGCGGATGAACTCCGGCGCAAGATATTCCGAGGCGGCCACAGCCGCCATTTCGGGTGTCACGATGCCGTTCTTCGCGGCATCCATCTGCGTCATCTTTGCTTTCATGCGGGACTCCTTGTCGTTGTTTGAGCAGGAAAGCATCCATCGGCAATTCCCTTCGCCGGCATGATCCGGATCAGGTCTCATGCGCCGTCCGGCGCATACGGGTCGAAGCCTTCTCCGGCTTCCTCTCAGCCCGCCTCAGCGGACTCCCCTGCTCATGTGGTATGTTATTGTGTGTTGAAATTCAGTCGCTGATCGAGTCTGGCGATTCTTTCTGTTGTTTCCCGAAACTGCCGGGCTGCGGATAGAGGAGCCGTTCGTCCAGCGCGAAGATCCAGCCCTCCTCCTCGCCAGGATCCGTGAATGTTTTTACGATTTTCCAGCCGTGGTCGTACAGATAGGATGCCTGGGAGATGCGCGGCCACAGCAGCACGGCGTATTTCGAGCCGAACGCCCTGTACACGTCTTCCGGATAGGGGTCGCCGCCGAGGGTGGGCATCGCCGAGGTCAGCAACAGCGTGCGCCGCGGGTCATGCGAATAGGAGAACATCGGGTCCATTCCCCACTGCCACAGATGGTCCTGGTCGTTGTAGAACAGGGCGGGGAAATCGCTCCAGTCCAGATTGACGACCGGCCTCCCGGCGGGGACGTTCTCCCGCAGGAACGCGATCATCTTCGGAAGCGGCTGCACCAGGACCTGCGGGCATTCCTTGCGGAAATAGTGAGAGGAATAGATGCCCAGGACGAGCGACAGGACGGTCAGGAGACATGGCAGCCCCCATTTGAACCTGCTCAGCGGCAGACGGATGCCTTCGCGCGTCATGTGTTCGAGCAGAAGCAGGAACGCGATGGTTACGAAAGGTCCCGCGTACTCTACGGAACGCGCCGCCACGAGGATGCCCGCCGTGAATCCGCCCGCCAGAATCGTGACCGCGATGATGTTCGGATCGATCTTCTTCAAGCCCTTGCGTTCGATCAGCCGCACGAACATCATCAATATGGTCCACGCAATGAGGTAAAGGGGCGAGACCGTCTTGTTGAAACCGAAGCGCGGCGACAGCATTTCGCTCGGCTTGGCGAGCCGGACGCCCGCCATCATGGGCGCGATCAGGGCGTCCCACGACTGGATTTTCCAGATGATGAACGAATTCGGGAACTGCGGATGGAGAAGGAGGCCGAGCATGACGCCGCCGAACGAAAGGACAGGCAGCCAGAGTTCGCGCCAGCCGCCGCTTCTGATCCGTGTCAAGGCGAAGACCAGCGGGATGATCACGATGAAGTGCGGGTTGGAATAGCTCCAGGCGAAGCAGAACGACAGCACGCCCGTGACGATCAGCCGGAACCGGAACGAGCCTTTCGCCAGCAAGCCCGTGGTGAACGTCAGGTACGCGATGGACAGGATATGCGGGCGCAGCACGGACAGGCGGAACGTGAAGTTCGGCACGATCACTGCGAACAAAGGCGAACCCAGCAGCAGAAAAAGCGGCCTCACCCCGAGCCTGCGCGCGGCGAAAATGCATCCCAGGATCGCGAGGCCTGCGTAAAACAGGGCGGCGGCGTGGAACGGCGGTTCGACTGCGGCCCCGAACATCTTCTCGATGCTGAAGATCACGTTCAGGCCGGCATGATACAGCAGTTCCTTGTCCGCGAAATGGTCTTTCCATACGGACATCTGCGTCCACGGGAACTGTTTCGCGGCATACACCTCCGGCCCGAGCTTCGCCATCATCGCGTGGTACAGAGCATCCTGGGAGTTCTCCCCGGTCTTCATCGTGATGACGCGCAGGGTCCCCAGCCAGACGAACGGGATCAAAAACGCGAATACGAGCATGATGAGCCCGGTGCGGTTCCGTCGGCAAAGCACACCATGGCACGCCGCCGGTGCCGTTTCCGCCGCCGGTGCCGTTTCCGCTGTGTTCTCTTGTGCTGTGTTGATGTCCTGCTGTTCCACGGAGCGATCTCTTTCCAATGCTGTTTTTGTTGTATCTGCCCGTCAATGCGGGCGCAAACAACCATATCCTAATAAAATACAACCGGAAAGCCGGAACTTCAACCGGAAAGCGGAAGATATTTTCGCTTTTCCCCACAGATATCCCATAAAAAACGAAAAAAGTCTCCATGACGACGATTATGAACGGGAGAGACTGCCGTTTTGAAAAAGCGGTTTTGTCAGATGTTGGATTTCCGGTTCAGATGTCGCCGAAGTCGAACTGCAACTGAACGTCGGACAGTCTGACCGGCGGCGACACGCCGTTTTCTTCCGCCTCGACAAGTTTGAACAAAGCCGGAAGGCTCCGTTTGCTCCAAAGCATCCCCTTGACGAGGGTGAAAAGTCTCCGGAACGACCTTTCCCAGTCGCCCAGCCATG
>Ga0265301_10002378_pt1 | contig 21801 bp, 14 predicted proteins | sample AusTroGonzalo_MG_2_FD_193488 | JGI IMG/M metagenome (GOLD analysis project Ga0265301, IMG submission 193488) | Bovine rumen microbial communities from tropical cattle in Woodstock, Queensland, Australia - Gonzalo_04 | ecosystem: Host-associated > Mammals > Digestive system > Stomach > Rumen ... | reverse complement strand
ACTGCAAACGTCTGTATCGCGAGCACGGTCACGATTAACTGGGGTGGCATAGAGAATCCTGGTGATGCAGGAACTTGTACGTATGGTGAAACATTTACAGCACCATCTACAGCACCAACAGCTGCAGCAGGTTATAAGTTCATAGGTTGGAAAGTTAATGCAGCAAGCAATAACAATAATAACTAATGAACAGTTAACAAAGTGAAAGCCAGAGGGTGTATTTCCCCTCTGGCAAGAGGGGTGGTGCGAAGCGACGGGGGGCGTCAGAATGATAAAAAACGACACCTCCCCCTGTGGGGACTCCTCTAGCCAGAGGAGAATATTGGTAAAAAAAAGGTGAGAGAGGTTTGTGGTGGTTCTGGGAATAGTTCAGAATACACCACAGACCGTCCCACTTCGCTAAAGCTACGTGGGACAAGTTAGGAAAACAAAAAAAATCTCTATCTGAAAAAAAGATATAGAGATAAAGAGATAAAAAAATAGGTACAGTGACATGTTAAAACGTATATTATTTATGATGATAACTTTGTTTACTCTGACAGCGGTGAATGCTGGAGCGGAGGAGTATGAATATACACTGTTCCGAGAAGATCCAAACACGCATGAGCTTGTGGCCATTGATAGGCCTTATGATTGCGGAACTATATACGATTTGTTTGGTACTGGACCTGTTGAGATGACCCCGCTTTTTGAGTATATATGTGCGATTGGTATGGTGATTAATGCTACAAATGATGGATGCGAATATTCTGAATTTTTTGCATATCCTGGTTATTATGTAGATATGGAACATCCATCAGAACGTAATGATTGCCCATTAGGTTTTTATTGCCCAGGTAGCAAAAATCATAACCTTTCAATTGGTAATGAAGTTGATTGTGATGCGGCAACAGTAAACGGTTTGGAATGGAAAAATGATAAATGTGTTATAAAAGATACATCTGTAAATGTTGGTATAGATTCAGAAGAACAATGCAATAATGCGTCTGGAATAAAATTCAAATGGTCAAATGGTAAATGTAATGTTCCTTTGACTGTGGCAAGTAATAATTATTTGTGTGGTGGCGAAGATAATGTTGCAGATAGTGAACCTTATGCTGGTAAGGCGGTTGGTATTTGTAAGTGCCCTGCAGGGACAACTACGGGGGCGACAAAAGATACCGGCAAAAACGCTTCTATTATTGAACAGTGTAGTTGGTATCCATGTCAACCTGGTCAACAATTAAAAGTTGAAAATGGTGCCGCAAGTTGTACTCCATGTGAAGCAGGCAAATATTGTGTTGGTGGTCTATATGATATGTGGCACGCAAATGAAAGTATGCAAGATTGTCCGGTCAAAGAGAATGCAGAAAGCGTCCCATCAGAGGAAGGTTCGTTCAGATGTGCTTATACCTGCCCTGCTGGGAAAGCAATGGCAATGTATGGTCCATGGTATGATGCTGATACGGACTGTGTCCCATGTCCAGAGGGTTATTATTGCCCAGGAAAAACACATTTTATGCCGACTGTGTATACCAATGATATTCATGATGAAGAAGCACGAACAATTAATGGGGTGAAATATTACGGGACAGAAGTTTGTGAAAGTGGGAAAACTACCCAGGGTTTGGAAAACAAAGCGGCAACTGATTGCGTTGTTGTGCATGATTGTTCTGTGGGTAAATACTGGAATGCAACAACACAAAGATGTGATGATTGCGAAGATGGTTATTATTGCCCCGGCGATGATTTTATGCATAATTGCCCACTTTATTTTGTTATAAATCAAACAGATGGTACAGTGGAATTTGATCCGGATGACCCAGATCCAGAAAGCGATTATTATCATATGTCTGAGCCAAAAGAAGTAAATGGAGCTTATTCACAATGTACGTGTCCGAGTGGGTATTCTTGGAATACACAAAACAGGACCTGTTGCAGACCTGGGGAATTCTGCTGCCCACGTGGTAAGGAAATATTGATGTCTGGCAATGAGAATGTCAAAATCTGTCAGACCTGTACAGGCAAGGTATCAGGGGATGAATTACAAACGGGTGATGATGAATATTATTTCTGTCCAGGAACAATTATGTATACTCATTGTGTTCCAACAGATGATCAGTACTATAATGGTTCGGCATGTGTGTCGTGTGGTCAAGGGGCTGAACCGAATGGATATCGCACTGGTTGTGTTTGTACAAATGATTTGTACGAATGGGATTATAAAACTAATTCTTGTAAGTATGCTAATTATATTGTCATGGTTTACTATACTGAAAAGCGTGCAGATAATTCAACGCACGTGACGGGGTCTCATTGGTCAAAAACCTATAATTATGCCGATAATGCTTTTGAGATTAGTTTTACACCATATCTGAAAGGTTATGAATTCACTGGGTGGTGTCGCGAGGAAGAAACCTGTTCTGGGGATGCTTTGATTGCGCCAAACACAAAGATAACGATTGATCCAAAAGATCCAAATGACAGAGCAAATGAAATAAAATATTATGCCCAGATGAATCAAACCACATTTGAATGCGATGAGGGATATTATTTGGATGTTGGTAATTTGGGGAATTGTTTGCCTTGTCCTGCTGGGTATTGGTGCCCGGGTGGAACGGAAGAAAATCCGCTATCTGTGACAAATATTGGTAAGAATGCTTGTGATAAGGGGACTTATAATGAATACCAAAAGAAAACCAAAAAGTCTGATTGCTTATCGTGCGATGCGTTGTATGATGGTCAATGGAATTTGACGACAAAAGGTTCCGGAACAACAACACATACAGAATGTGGCTATTATTGTGAGCCGGGTAAATATGCAGCTGCAGGTTCTATGTCGTGTGATCAAACTTGCACAGCCCAAATGATAAACGGTGTAGAAACCCCATCATATTGCCCTGGCGGGTCAACACTTTACAAGGAGGCAGGCATGGGAAGATATCCTTGTCCAAAGGGATTGACTGCCGAAGATGGTGCAAAATTATGTTATGCAAATTGTCGTTCTGCAGAAGATGTTAAAAACGATCAAAGTGAAGACAGACGCCCAACAGAATATGTCAAACAGATTATGAATGGTGAATATCAATGTGTCCCTTGTGATGGTAATATTCCCGAAGAAGGTTTATTCTATTATTGTCGGGGTGGCAAGATAGAGGTGTTTAATGATTATCGTCTTGAGTTTGGTAAAGAACAGTGTCCGCTTAATCAAGCGTCTGACGAAGATGATATGTCTGAATGTTATCACAATTATAACGCAGGATCTTTTGTGAATGAATTTGGTACTGTTGGCGAATGCGAGGAAAACGCATATTGTTCAGGGGCATCTACCCATGGTATGGTGCAATGCCCGTTAGGCTCTGTTTCTGAAAGGGGCGCAGAGACGGTGTTTGATTGCAAATGTTTATCAGATGCAGATTTAAATGAACAATACAAACAAGGTGACGTTTATGCAGAAAAAGGCGCAGGTTTGTATCGTGTCGATAGTAATCAATATGTATGTGTGAATACTTATTTATCGGTTGAAAATAAGACTTCTTATGAAAATCCTGATAGTGACGGTAATATTCCAAATGCTGGAGCCAGAGCTGTTGCGTGCCAATGGGAAGGAACTCAAACAATTGGAAGTTATAGTAATTGCACAGACAAAGCAGTACGTGTGTGCAATAAAAATACTTGGGACAATGATTTGATGGCCGATAATGTTAGTACTACAGATGCGTTAAGGTTCATTGCGGATAAATTTGAAACAACCTTGTCTGTTGATATGTTCAATAATCCAGGTGTGTCTTCTGTGGCATCTATTAACAATATAATTGGTGAGATGTGTCCTGGAACTGTTGATACATGTCCTGTGGAGTACCCACATATGGCAGATGGTGGAAATTATTGTTATGCAGAAATCAATTATGACGAAAATGGTGGTGCTTTGCCAGAGGGTGTTGAGAATCCTGATTGGTATAATGCGTTATCTGCATTCCCGATTGTTCTGAATAATCCGGTTCGGGCACATCATCAATTTGATGGTTGGTGTCTGGACGCAGAAAACACAGCTGAATGTGAAGAAGCCAACCAATATCTTGAAGAGGGTGTTTCTGTGGTGAAGCGTGTCATTCCAGAAGAAACAACAGGGGATTTGGATTTTGTTGCTAAATGGCACATGGTGTGTCCAGCAGGTTATACAAATCATGATGGTGAATTAACTGAAATAACACAATGTTATGCAAAGGTTGAGTTTGATGCCAATAAGGTTGGCGTACATAATCCTGCCAATCATTTAGAAAATTATTCTGAGGGCGCAATAACATATACATTAGCTGCGTTGCCAGAACTTTTTGTGACAGGTTATAATTTTGGTGGTTGGTATGATAATAATGAAACAACAGGTGAAGAAATAACAACATCAACTGAATTGATGGGCGATAATACATTATATGCAAAATGGTCGCCGATAACATATACGGTCATGTTCGATGGCAATGGCGCAACTGGTGAGGTTCCTATGGAATCAGAAACATTCGATTATGATGAACGCAAAGCGTTATTACCAAACAGCTATGAAAAAGAAAATTATGAGTTTATTGGTTGGTGTGCTGGTTCAGCTGACTGTAATACAGGCGATAGCAATTATTATGAAGATGAAGAAGAAGTGGGTAATTTAACAGCGGAAGACAACGATATAATTGTTATGTTCGCAAAATGGCGTGCTGTGGGCTGTTCAGACGAGTTCCCAGAAGGAACAGCAGGTAATTGCTATGCTACGATCACATATAAAAATATGGAGGGGGCAACTTTGCCAGCAGGCTTATCTAACCCAGATATTTATAATGCCGAAATGGTGTCAGAACATTCAATATTATTGCATAATCCTGAAAAAGATGGTTATACTTTCTTGGGCTGGTGTGATAATGCTGGTTTGACAGAAAATTGTTCAACAGAAAAAGAAATTCCTGCTGGTTCGACAGGACATAAAGTATTCTGGGCAAAATGGGAACCTGTATGTAATAGTGGTAAATACCTGCACGTTGGTACTAACGCAATATGCTTGTACGAGGATAAACCTGTGCCAGGACCTTCGTTAGTAGTGATGTTGGGTGATACAAAATATTATGCACATATGTGCACAGATTGTAGCAAGACCATGAATGGCGCTACAAGTTCTAAGTTGCATATAAGGTATAATAACAAAACATATAATGTGTATGATTTGACTGCGCAATAAAAGCAAAAAAACTCTCTGGTAAAATCAGAGAGTTTTTTTAATTAATATACAGATAAAATATATAAAATTATTCGCCCATTTTCTTTGCAGATTGCAAGGTTTTTATTAATGTTTCTGCCGCAATTTGACGAATTTTTTGTGCCAAAGGACGCATGTTCATCGCTTCGGCGACCGCGTTTCCAAAGTATTCGGATATAAACTCAATTTGTGATGGGGCGATAACAAAAACTTCACTGGTTATATCAGAAGTTTGTAATTCTTGGATATCGTTAGATTTCATCATTATCCCCTCCGCTTTTTTTCAATCTTTTCACCACAATAATATCACAAAAAACGCAAATTAAAAACAAATTTTTGTGTTTTTTTAGGTCTATCACTTGTTTTATAAAAAATCATTCATTATATGAATAAAGTGTCTTGACCCAAAGGTACAAAATTGCTATAAAACAATATCAATATGGCTGTGTTTTGGGTTGGTTTATACCCTGCACTAAACGGTAAGGAAAAGAAATGAAAAATATACTGAAAATGTTATTAGGTTCAGCTAATGATAGACTTGTAAAATCTTATGAAAAAACTGTGGCAAAAATCAATGAGTTAGAACCAAAATATGTCGCGTTATCTGATGATGAAATTCATAATTTAACATCGGTTTTTCGTGAACGTATGAAGAGTGGCGAATCAGAAGTCGATATTTTACCTGATGTTTTCGCTGCGGTGCGTGAAGCTGCTAAACGTTCTATTGGTCTGCGCCATTTTGATGTGCAATTGATTGGTGGTATGGTATTAAATAACGGTCAAATTTCCGAAATGAAAACTGGTGAAGGTAAAACACTGGTTGCAACATTAGCCTTGTATTTGAAAGCATTGCATGGTAAAGGTGCGCATTTGATTACTGTCAATGATTATCTGGCTTCGCGTGACGCTGGCTGGATGGGTCAGGTTTATCGTTTCTTGGGTATGACTGTGGGTGTGATTCAGCACGATATGTCAGATGAAGACAGACGAAATGCTTATAATTGTGACATTACTTATGTGACCAATTCTGAATTGGGTTTTGATTATCTGCGTGATAATATGAAATTTACCAAGGAACAACAAGTTTTACGTCCTTTCTTTTATGCTATTGTTGACGAAGTAGATAGTATTTTGATTGATGAAGCGCGCACACCACTTATTATTTCTGGGCCTGCAGAAGATACCAGCGAATTATATAACAAAGTAGACGATGTTGTTATTCAATTAAATTCTGATGACTATAAAATTGATGAAAAAGACAGACATGTGACACTGACAGATGCGGGCATTGATCATGCGACAAAATTATTGAAAGATTCAGGGGTATTGGTTGGTGATAATTTATACGCATCTGAAAATGCGGTTGTTGTTATGCATATCCAGCAATCTTTGTTGGCACATCATTTATATGTAAAAAATGTAAATTATGTTGTGCGCAATGGCGAAGTTTTAATTGTTGATGAATTTACAGGACGCGTTATGTCTGGTCGCAGATTTGGTAAAGGTTTGCATCAGGCAATCGAAGCCAAGGAACATGTTGCTGTTCAACCTGAAAACCAAACTGTGTCCAGTATTTCGTATCAGAATTTGTTCAGAATGTACCCTGTATTATCTGGTATGACTGGAACCGCCATGACAGAAGCGGCAGAGTTCGAGGAGATATATAAACTGCGTGTTGTATCGATTCCGACAAATAAACCTGTGGCACGTGTTGATCATCATGACGAGATATATCGCAATAAAACCGAAAAATATGATGCTATATTAAAGCAAATCAAAGAATGCACTGATCGTAAACAGCCTGTGTTGGTTGGAACCGTTTCTATTGAAAAATCGGAAGAATTAGCAAACCTGGTTCGCGAAAAATTAGGTATAAATCCTGCGGTATTAAACGCTAAACACCATGAATCAGAGGCGAAAATTGTATCCCAGGCTGGTGCGCCAGGTGCTGTGACAATTGCTACTAATATGGCGGGGCGCGGAACAGATATTAAATTGGGTGGTAATGCAGAATATTTAATTGCTGAATTAGATGAAAACGCATCTGATTTTGAGTTTAAGAAACAAGAAATCATAGATAGAATTGAAGCAAACAAACAAATTGTCAAAGATGCAGGCGGTTTATATGTAATCGGAACAGAACGTCATGAATCAAGACGTATTGATAATCAGTTGCGTGGTCGTTCTGGACGTCAAGGTGATCCTGGTGATTCTAAATTCTTTTTAGCACTTGATGACGATTTAATGCGTATTTTCGGCGCCAGCAGATTGGAAGGTATGTTGACTACACTTGGGTTAAAGCCTGGTGAAGCAATTACGCATCCATGGATAACAAAGGCTTTGGAAAAAGCACAAAAACGTGTGGAAGCCAGATATTTTGAGGCGCGTAAAGAGTTGTTAAAATACGATGATGTTATGAACGAACAAAGAACTGTTGTGTATAAACAACGTAATGATTTAATGGGCTCTGAAGATTTGGCACCATTTGCCCAGGAATTAATCGGTGATGTTGTTGAAATGATTTGTGAAAACAATATACCAGAAAAAGCGCATCCGATGGATTGGAATATAACTGGTATCCATAATGATATGATGCGTATATTCGCATTGGATATCACAGACATTGAAAAATGGAAAACTGATGAAAATATATCTGAACGTAATGCATACACAACACTATTTAACTTGGCAATGCATCGTTATAATCAGCAAGTTGCAAAATACGGTAAAGATTTGATGCAGACCGCGCAAAAACAAATGATGTTGGGTGCTTTGGATTCTGTGTGGAAACGTCATTTGCAACAAATGGATTACTTACAGGGCTCTATTGGATTGCGTGGTTATGCCCAGAAAAATCCATTGTATGAATATAAAAACGAAGCGTTAGAATTATTCAGAAACACCATGCAGAATTTCAAGTTAATGTCTGTGGCATATATTTGCCGTATGGAATTGACGCGTGCAGATGTTGATAAAACAGCGCAACAACAGGCACAACATGATTCAGAATTGAATCAGAATTCTGGTGAAACTGATATGTCAAATCTGAATATTTCCAGGAATACTTTGTGTCCATGTGGTTCAGGCTTAAAATATAAACATTGTCATGGAAAATTGCATTGATTTGATAAAAATCAGAAAGCAAGAAAGGAAAGTTTTATATGTCTGATTTTGTGCATTTGCGTGTTCATTCCAAAATATCTGTTGGTGGCAGTACCTTGTCTGTGGCCAGCAATAAAAAATTGGGCATATTAAAAGGTATTCCTGAATTATGTATCGATAATAATATGACGGCCTGCGCATTGACCGATACTAATATGATGTCGGGTTGTGCAGAATTTTCTGATGTTATGCCATCAAATAAAATTCAACCAATTATTGGTGTAGAATTATCCTTGAATCATCATAATGCAGATCCTAAAATATTGCGTCAGTCTTCTTTGTCGAAGATTGTTTTATTAGCTAAACATCATGCGGGTTATTTGAATTTGTGCGAAATCAGCCGTGTTATGTATATGCGTAAAGAAAATCATCATCTGGGGCCACATATTACATTGGACGAATTAGAAAAATACAAAGATGATTTGATTTGTTTGTCTGGTGCGCATACTGGACCAATTGGTATGGCTGTGTTGAATAATCAGAATGATACTGCGCTTGATTTAGCCAAGCGTTTGTTAAATATATTTGGTGATAATTTTTATATTGAAATACAAAGGCATGGATTGGAAGATGAAATTAAAACAGAACCCATATTTTTACAAATTGCACGTGATTTGAATATACCGATTGTTGCAACAAACGATGTATGTTTTCCTGCCCGTTCGGATTATGAGGCTATGGATGCATTGAGTTGTGTTTTAGGGCAGACGAAAATCATTGATCCAGAAAGGCCACGAAAATCATCAGAACAATATTTCAAGTCTGCTGAAGAAATGTCTGAATTATTTGCTGATTTGCCAGAGGCGATTGAAAACACAGTTAATATAGCGAGACGTTGTGCTTTTTTTGTAAATGTGCATGAAAAACCATTATTACCACGTTTTGGTGCAGATTTAGAAACCGAATGTCAAATGTTGCGTGACGCAACTATGGATGGCTTGAAAGAACGTATTAAACAACATAATATTACTGATACTGCGCCCTATTTTGAGCAGGCCGAATACGAATTAGGTGTTATTATTGGTATGGGGTTCCCAGGGTATTTCTTAATCGTTGCTGATTATATAAACTGGTGTCGTCAAAATGATATTTTGACTGGGCCTGGGCGTGGATCTGGTGCTGGTTCTATCGTCGCGTGGGCTTTGGGTATAACGCATGTTAACCCATTAAAGTATGGTTTGTTGTTTGAAAGATTCTTGAATCCTGATCGTATTTCTATGCCAGATTTTGACGTTGATTTTGAGCCAACTGGTATAGAACGCGTATTAGATTATGTTGGTGAAAAATACGGTCGTGATTCAGTATGCAGAATTATCACTTTTGGCAGTTTGCAGGCGCGTGGCGCGATACGTGATATTGGTCGTGTTTATGGTATTCCTTATTCTAAATCAGACAGATTGTCTAAATTGATTCCAGCAGATGCAAAAACGTTGCGTGAAGCGGTTGATTCATCGCGTGAAATGCAAGAAATTTTAGATAATGATGCAGATATGAAAAAGGTTGTTCAGGTTGCAGAAGATCTGGAAGGTTCTATACGAAATCTTGGACAACATGCATGTGGTGTAGTTATTGGCGATAGACCAACTACCAAAATTGCGCCAGTATATCGTGACCCAGCAAATCCATTACCGTCTTGTCAATTTGATGGGCATTATTTGGAATCTGCGGGTTTGATTAAATTTGACTTTTTGGGTTTGGAAACATTGGTAGTGTTAAAATATGCGGTCAAATTGATACAGAAAACACGTGGGGTAAATGTCGATTTAGATAAGATTCCGACCGATGACCCAAAAACAATGGAATTATGGCAATCTGGATTGACCGAAGGCATATTCCAATTTGATGCCACATTTGTTCAGCAAACATTAAAGAAAATGCACCCAACAAGTTTCTTGGAAATATCTGCGTTAAACGCGTTGAATCGTCCTGGGCCTATTGCGTTTATTCCGCAATTTATTGCGCGTATGCATGGCGAAGAACCGATTGAATATGTTCATCCGCGTGCCGAACCTATATTGAAAGAAAGTTATGGCATTATCGTCTATCAGGAACAAGTTATGCAATTGACGCGTGTGCTTGCAGGGTTTACACGTGGTGAATCAGATACTGTGCGCAAGGCTATGGGTAAAAAGAAACTTGATTTGTTGGCGAAACTTGAAATCAAGTTTTTGGAGGGTTGCAAAAAAGAAGATACTTTGGACGAAGCAACCGCAAAAGATTTGTGGGAAAAATTCAAGGAATTTGCAAAATATGCATTTAATAAATCACATGCGGTAGCCTATTCCATTGTTGCGAATCAGTGTGCTTATATAAAAGCGCATTTTCCAGCAGAATTTTTGGCTTCATCTATGTCCAGTAATATGAACGACACAGATCAATTAGCAATATTTGTTGATGATGCAAAATCTAATTTCAACATACAAATTGTTCCACCAGATATAAATCAAAGTGAATCTTTGTTCACTGTGAAAGATGGCAAGATTATTTATGCTTTGGCCGCGATAAAAGGTGTTGGTTCTGTTGCGACTGATGCAGTTGTTGCAGAACGCGAAGCACACGGTAAATTTAAGAATTTGACGGATTTCGCAAAAAGATGTTCGCCGTTTATAAACAAACGTATATTGGAAGCTTTTGCAAAGGTTGGTGTTCTGGATTCTATTGAAAAAAATCGTGCATTGATATTCATGAATGCAGATGCGATTTTGGCTTATGCATCTAAATCACGTGAAAGTGTGAATTCTTTATCATTATTTGCTAATACAACCGAAGATGATGTTGGCGAAGACAGATTATTGAAAGATTTACCAAAGACAACACCATGGACTTTTGCACAAAGATTAGAAAACGAATTATCTGCTTTGGGATTTTATATTTCTGCACATCCACTGGATCAATATAAACATTTGATTGCACGTGCAAAGCTTGCAACCAGTGCAACTTTGGAATCTTTGGGCGACAGAAAAATAGTTCAGATTGCTGTAAACGTGAATTCTTATTCAAGGCGAAAAACCAAAACTGGCAAAGATATGTTGACCATAAATGCATCAGACAGTTTTGGAAATGTCGAAGGCGTTGCATTTGGTGAAAATACTTTTGATTTGGCACAATCATTAAATAATGAAACTGCTGTGGTGCTTTCCGGCAAAACATCAATTCGTGACGATCGGGTTTCTATATTTGTAGATTCTGTTATGCCTTTGACAAAATGGGTTGCGAAAATTGCAAAAACAATAACTATTGATGTTCATAATCAATCTGTATTGCCAGATGTTAAAAAGGCTTTGATGGCATTACCTGTTGGCCAGACCCAGGTTATATTGAATTTGCATTCTGGTGATAAAAATGCAGCATTAGTATTAAAACGGACAATTGAATTGGGCGCGACAACTGCAAAAGATTTAACTGCATTAGGAACCAAGGTGACAATAGAATGATGAAACATATACCTGTTCTTCTGGACGATATTATGAATGTGTTGGGCGACATTCGTGGGCGAACAATTGTTGATTGTACTTTTGGCGCAGGCGGTTATACTCGTGCTTTCCTGGAAGCGGGTGCAAAAGTTATCGCATTTGATCGTGATACAAATGTCATCAATGATGCAAATGAAATAAAACAAAAATATGGCGACAGATTCAGATTTATAAACGCTCCTTTTTCAGAAATTGATAAATTAGAATCTACTGATTTTGATGATGTGGTTTTTGATTTGGGTATATCTTCTATGCAGATAGATAATGCAGAACGTGGTTTTTCATTTCGATTTGATGCACCGCTTGATATGCGTATGGATAATCGTTTAGAAATCAACGCAGCAGATTTGATAAAGAACATGTCGGCGGATGAACTGGCAAATATTCTGTATGAATATGGTGATGTAAAAAAATCTAGATTATTGGCAAATATTTTCAAGAAAGAATTACCAAGAACAACTTTTCAATTACGTGATTTAATAAAAAATCCACGAGATATTGCGCCTGTGTTTCAGGCTTTGCGTATCGCAGTAAATGATGAAATGGGACAACTAAAATCAGCGCTTGATAGTGTACATAAATTATTACGTTCTGGTGGGAGATGTCTGTGTGTCACTTTTCATTCAATAGAGGATAGAATTGTAAAAAATGCTTTTCGTCAGTGGACAAGTGTTTCTGGTGATCCGCATATGCCAAATGTTTTGGAACCAGAATATAAAATGTTAAAGTCTTATACAGCGTCTGAACGCGAATTGAAAACCAATCTGCGCGCCAGATCTGCGCATTTAAGGGGAATACAAAAATTATGAAAATATGGTATTGACCTGATTTGTGATTTTGTATAAAATGGAAGAACTAGAAAAAGGAAAAGGAAAGATGAGAAAAATATTACCTTGTTTTATGTGCGTTTTTGCTGGATTGTTGCTGTTTGGTGCAGCCGAAGCAGTATGTCCAGTTTGTACAATTGCGATTGGTGCAGGACTGGAAGGTATGCGTATGTTGGGTGTCAAAGATGTTTTGACTGGTATATGGGCTGGTGGTTTGACGGTATCTTTGATTGGCTGGACTGCTAATTATATGAAAAAACACAATGTAAAGAATGCTTTTTGGTATGTTTTAAATGTTTTGGTTTACACATCTTTGCTTGGGACTGTTTATTTTGTGCCGCGTGGCAACCCAATCGTAAAATGGTGGGAAAACTGTATGTGGGGGATTGACCAATTCTTGCTTGGGATTTTGGTTGGTGCAATAACATTTATTTTAATGGAAGTATGGTATAAACATATTAAACAAAAAAATGGTGGACACGCCCTATTTCCTTTCCAAAAAGTTGCTATGCCATTTAGTGGTTTACTGATTATGACAGGTATTTTCTGGTTGATTATAAAGTATTTACCAACTGTCGGAATAGTTTTGTGCTAAAAATTATAACAATAAAGGATAAAAAAAATGAAAAACGCTGATAAAAAATTATCAATGGAAGAAATGATAAAAAAGTTGGACGAAGCCAAGAAAACTAATCCACTGGATTTGTCATCTGACCAAGATTTGTCGATTGCGTTGATGAATTTGGTATCTTTGGAAGAACATTTCTTTTTCAGTGGTGCTAAAACACAAAAACCTGGCTTTTATGATTTGATAAATGTTGTTCGTAATATGCGCAAAGAATTAATGGAACGTATTGTAAAAAAGTCTAGTTCTGAAAATGGCGAAGTTTGGTGTATTTCTAAGCATTTATTGGCTGCGTCTATGCGTTTATATGAAGTTGGCACAAAAGCACTTGGCGCTGGTAAGAAAAAGGAAGCGTATGAAATGTTCAGCAAAGCGTATGATTTATATTCTTTGTTCTGGGGATTGAATATGGATTTGATAGATTTAAACGGTGTTCATGAATCTGTACCAGAATTTTACGATGGCGCAACCAAGGCTTGTAATGTGTCAAAGCAAACAGATAAAAAAGCGACCAAATCAGATGAAAAAGTTTCAGGCGTAAAAAAACTGGGACAATGGGTTAAAAAAGCGGTAAATTGTTGCATTGAATAATTGCTTGATTTGGCGTGCCAAAAAATGGTAAAATAACAGGGACAACCAGAGAGAATAAAATATCGTGGCGGGACTGATAAGAAAAATCTTTCGTGTTTGTATTTTAGCAATTGTTGCACCGGCTGTTGCCTTTGGCGCACAGAGTCCCCGCGTAGCTAATTCTAAGGTACTAACAAGAAATCAATCATCAGACAGAAATGTGGCAATAAGACGTTCCGCGACATCTGTTATTGCGCGTTCAACAAACGCAAATGCTCGCCGTTCGGGCAAGATTGTGACTGCACGTCCCGCAGTTGCACGCAGTTTTTCTAATGTATCTGCGCACTCTGGTACACGTGTTGTATCTTCTGGTTCTAACCTATCTCGTGCTGCGGTTTCCAAATCTGGGACAGTACGATCTGCTACAAATCAAAACAGACAAAATCCGAATCCAAGTCATATGTCACGTGCTGCCAGTTCGCGCGCGACTGCAGTATTTAACGATGTGACCAAGATTGGTAGTGAATACGCAAGTTGTCGTGATGCCTACGCAACGTGCATGGATCAATTTTGTGCTGTTGCTAATGATACATATCGCAGATGTTTTTGTAGTGATAAATTTTCGAATTTGCGTGATACCTCTGATAATATAGATCAGGCCTTGGGTATTTTGCTTAGTTTTCAAAACGAAAATTTAGATGCCGTAAACAAAACAGCAGCAGAGGTCAATGCTATGTATACCGCAACAGCAGGTGAAAATGCGATAAAAAAAGATACCAGTGCGTCGCAGAAAATGTTGGATGAAATTGGTGATATATTGTCTGGTAAAAAAAGCAAGACGAACAATAACTCTTCTATCTCTACTGGAATTTTAGATTTTGGTGATTTGTCTGATATTGGCGATGTGTGGTCATCAAACAGTTCTACAATATTTAATTCCCGCAATGTAGACAGTATGTCAGGGTTGGAGGGGTATGCCCTGTATAAACGTGCAGCTAGTCAATGTGCAGACCTTGTGGAAGAAATTTGTTCTGGGGATTCTGTGTTTAATTTGGCTTCATCTGCATATTCCATAATGGTGACCCAAGATTGTAATATTTTGGAAAAAAGTATAAATGCCAAGAAAGAAAATGTTATGAAAACTGTTAAACAAGCAGAAAAATTGTTAAGAGAAGCCAGATTGGAAGAATATCGTGCACACAATTCTCAAGATGTTAACGAATGTTTAACACGTGTTGAGATGGCATTGTTAAGTCCTGTTGCTTGTGGTAATAATTATGAAAAATGCCTTGACTATACCGGTTTGTATATTGACAGCAATACAGGAAACCCTATTTCACATCAATTGTTTAATTTAACAAATATTTCACCAGAGCTTGGTGATATAGATGTTATCAAGGCTAATCCGCGTTGGGATGAGTTTTTAGAAGGGAAAAAAATGTTTGCGACAACAGCATTGGATACATGTCGCAGTTTAGCTGACACTGTGTGGACAGAATATAAACGTTCTGCGATGATTCGTATCGCGCAAATGCAAGATGCCAAGATAGAAGAATTCAAAAATTCTTGTGTTCAAACGATTAAAGAGTGTTATAACACAAATGACGAAACTTTGAACGACATGACTTCTGATGTTTTGACAAATACTACGTATGATGTCAGCGCCAGTCGTGCAATAGCGGTTCGTAATATGTGTTATCAGGATGTTATGGCTTGTGCAGCTATGTATGGTGATGAAAATGGTTGTGAATATAATTCCAGAACCAGAAAAATAACCGCCAGAGAAAACGCTGAATGCGGTCTGAAAGCATTGTTAGCTTATGTTGATACGGTTGATTCTGCACGTGTTGCCCAAGGGTGTGAAGCTGCATTGGTTGCCAAGGCACACGATATGTGTGATCCACTGGACACAACAACATCTTCTTCTACTTCATCTTCTAGTAGAGCAGCGGTGTTATTAGGACGTGCTAGGGATACAACATTTACATCTAGCCAAATTAATTTCAAAAGTAAAGATGTAATGAAAGGTCAAGCAGAACAAGCAGTAAAGACAGCGCAAAATACAGTTATGTGTGGAAAGGGGTATTTTTTACCAAGGGGGTCTAAAGAGTGCTCTCTGTGTAATGGATATTCTATAAAAGAAAACATGTATTGTCCAGGTGGTGTATTTATCACGAATTTTAGTGAAGATCAAGGAATATATGTATGTTCTGGTAATAAGATTGCAAATGAAGATCATACAGGTTGCGTAAGTAGATCTTCAGGTTCAGCACAAGCAGAAGAAGAATCTACAACAACAAAATATCCCGCTGGTTGCAAGAGTTGGAAATTGCAGAAAGTACATTCTGAATTATATAATCATGCAAATGATTTTTGTTCGGTTGATTTGGCAGAAGATGACAGAGCAAACATTAATAAAAAGGATGAATCCGCGTTGAACATACAGATTGTTAAAGATACTATTTTCAATGTGTTCTTGAGATTGTGTTTAGATTTAGGTTATTCAAATGCTACTTGTGAAAAATATAGAAATGAAAGACCGCAAACATCAGCAACAGAGTCTTCAACACCAGTATCTTCTGCAACGTCATCTTCGAGCAATTCAAAAGGGAATACAGCTCCTATTACAAAAGCAAATGAAAGCTATCAAGAAAATGTGAATGCAAATAAAGGTGCTGGTTATGACAAAGGCGGGACCCCTGCCACAGTTATTGCCATTGATGAAGGCATGACTTTGAAAGACAAAATGGAAATGTATTTGGCTGCGGGGCAAGATATTATTAGTCCTGTTGGCAATGTTGTCGATGATTTTGGAATGAAGCGGGATAGTATTGTTTTTGATTCATCACAATCGAGCATGCCACAATCTGAGAACATACAACAACAGGGGATAATACAAGGAAGTTACGACTCTGCAGTTATACCAAGCACCGGCATGGGCCAACAATTTCAGTCTGGCGCTCTTTATTAAAGCAAACGATATATAGTATATTTGTTAGTATGAGAATTTCATAAAAGCACAAATACAATTATTCTTTGTTACCTGTTAATGTTTTTAGCATTTTCATTACCATTTGGCGTTGTTCGTCATTAGGCAGGTTCCAATAAAGATTCACCAACTGCAAAGTTTCATTTTTTGTTAGTGGATCGTTTTCCTTTGGCTCTGATACACGCGTTGAACGGTTTGCTTTGGTTTCTGGTGGAAAATTACCCGGCAGACCAGAAAAGAAAAATGCAACAGATGTTTCCAAGGCCTGACTTAAATCAAACAGACGTGATGCAGGGATACGATTCCCTGCAGTTTCGTATTTTTGTATTTGCTGAAAGCTGACGCCACAACGTTTTGCCAAATCAGATTGTGTCATTCCAAGCATTACACGACGCAACTGCAAACGTTGCGCAATATAACTGTCTACTGAATTTATAAGTCCTGCCTTCCTTGCCATATTAAGACCTTATTGTTTTATTGTATGAAAAGGTTCCTTGCCTTATATGGTATATATACATTTTTTCTTTTTGTTTTGCAATGAAAAAACATATATGGTAATCTGAAACACAGTTAGAAAGGATTTAGAAAATGAAACCTATTGTTTTATGTATTTTAGATGGTGTCGGTGTTAATACCAAGCAAGACCATAATGCCGTGGCTTTGGCGCAAATGCCGTTTTTTGATAGTTTGTTGCAAAAATATCCGCATTCTTTATTAAAAGCCAGTGGCAATGCCGTCGGTCTGCCAGACGAAATTATGGGCAATTCAGAAGTTGGACATATAACTATTGGTTCTGGGCGTATAGTGAATCAATTTTTACACCGATTTGAAATCGAAGATTTAAGCAAAAACAAATCATTAAATAGTTTTATTAAATCTGTTTATAATGACGGCGGTATTGTTCATGTCGCAGGCTTGATGTCTGATGGTCGTGTACACGCGAATATCACAGATATTATAAAAACAATCAAATATATTGTTAAAAATGGTTTGCGTGTTTGTATACACTTTATTGCTGATGGTCGTGATACCCCGCCCCAATCCGCCCAAAAATATATCGATTTGATTAAAAACGAATTGCGAGATTCTTTGGAAAATAATTCTGTGTTTTTTGGAACACTGTCTGGACGTTATTATACGATGGACAGAAACAATAATCTTGATAGAACAGAACTCGCTTTTGATGCAATATCAAATGCAGAATCTGAATTTCATGCACAAACAATAGATGAGGCTTTGGCAAATGCTTATGCACGTGGCGAAACAGATGAATTTATTAAACCAACAATTATAACGCCAACAAAATTGACAATACGCGACGGTTTTGTGTTTGGTAATTATCGCAGTGATCGCGCGCGTCAAATTATGCGCAAAGTTATTGAAAACGGCTGTCATATTTTATGCTTTTCTCAATATGGTGAAGGGTTGGACGAAGTTTGCCCTGCTTTGTTACCTGATATAAAAACAACTGATACGTTGGGTGATGTGTTGGCAGAAAATGGGAAATCACAATTGCGTATTGCGGAAACAGAAAAATATAATCATGTGACATATTTTATGGACGCTGAACGCAATATTGATTATGATAAAGAAGAAAAGATTTTAATACCGTCCCCAAATGTTGCGACTTTTGATATGAAGCCTGAAATGTCTGCAAATGAAATAACTGCGGCTTTATTACCAAGGTTATCAAAATTTGACGTTGTTATTATGAACTTTGCAAATGGTGATATGGTTGGACATACGGGCAATGAATCTGCCACCATCAAAGCGATGGAGTGTCTGGACAAGCAATTATCTGAAATTGTGCCTGCGGTATTGGCCTTGGACGGTGCAATTCTGATTATTGCAGATCATGGTAATGCAGAGCAAATGTGGGACGATGAACATAATGTTCCATTGACTTCGCACACAACAAATCCTGTGAACTTTATTATGGTTTCAAATGGTGATTTTGTTGCACGTGATGGTGGTTTATCTGATATTGCACCAACAATTTTAGATTTATTAAAAATAAAACAACCAAAAGCAATGACTGGCAAATCTTTGATAAAGGAAAAATAAAAATATGAAAAACATTATTACAAATATAGATAAAATAAATATAGAAAAACTACAAATTGCAAAGGAAATTATCGCAAAATTACAAAATGAATTGCCTGAATATATTGAACGCGGACATGGTCCGTTTTTGGCAGCTGTATATCAAAACGATAAATTGATTGCTAAATGTGCGAACACTGTCGTTATAGATAATTGCAGTAATCATCATGCAGAAATAAATACTATTCGTGCAGCGCAAGCAGAATTGAAAACTTATGACTTGGCACCGTATAATCTTGATTTATATGTGACCGCAGAACCATGTATGATGTGTATTGGTGCAATTATGTGGTCTGGTATAAAAAATGTGTATTATGGTGTCCCATCAAAAATTGTTGAACAAATTACTGGATTTGATGAAGGGTTCAAGCCAAATTGGTTTGACGAATTTAAGAAACGCGGAATAAATGTTTATGGAAATATAGAAACAGAATTGGGCACAAATATTCTGGAACAATATGTCAATTCACAACATATTGTTTACAAACCGTCAAGATAATTTATTTCGCAACTGTGCAAAAAACGACCGCAACATTTCAGCAGATTGTTTATTGTATTCCGGCATTTCGTGAATATTTGGTTTCCACAAATGTTTGTCATTATCAAATATTTTTGCATTGTGTAATATAGCACCGCCTTTTTCATCGCGTGCTGCAAAATATACATTTTTGATTCGTGCAAGGGATATGGCTGTTGCGCACATAGCACATGGTTCCAATGTCACATACAAATCACAACCATCCAGAAATTTAGTATTTAATTTTTTACAGGCTTTGTTTATGGCGACAATTTCAGCATGCAAAGTTGGATTTTTTGATTTTTGCACCCTATTTTCGCCACGCGCGATAACTTTACCGTCTTTGACAATAACTGCGCCAATTGGCACATCGTTGTGTGCTAATGCTTTCTTTGCCAAAATAAATGCTTGATTCATAAAGTTCATATTTTATACTTTACAGTATGAAATCTAATTTGCAAATTATTTCTGGCAAGTATCGTGGTAAAAAACTGTCTTTACCAGATGAAGCGCGTCCAACACAAAACCTGGCACGAGGTGCTTTGTTTAACATGATTCTGGATTTGCCACTTGATACGACCAAACCATTCGTTGTTTGGGACGCTTTTGCAGGTTCTGGCGCCTTTGGTCTGGAATGCATTTCCAGATATGATAATGCCAAAATCATTTTTACCGATATTGCAACAGACGCTGTTAAAAAGAATCTTGATTCTATCAAGGCAACTGCAAAACTGGAAAAAGTTGACGCATTGTCAGTAATCAAAACATATGGTCCAGATTCTGATTTAGTATTCATAGACCCCCCGTATTCTATGTTTGGTGTTGGATTATTGTTTATTAAAAAACTGGGTAAAACCGCAAAATCTGGCACAGTTGTTATATGGGAATATGAAAGCACGCAACCAAAACCAAAAATTGATGATAATTGGGTTGTTTTGAAAGAAAAGACTTACGGTCGTGCCAGTTTTATGATTTTGGTTAGAAAATAATTATAAAACACTTGATTTTTCAATGTTTTTGATAAATAATATGCCCTGCACGACACCCTTGGAGGTCGTGTATAAGCATAAAATATCATAAAAAGGATAAAAAATGGCTATTAAATTAAACGCTGAAATTCGCAAAGTTGCTGGCAAGGGGGCCGCACGTGCAGTTCGCAAGAACCAAAACATCCCTGCTGTTATCTATGGCGAAAAGAAAGAAGCTGTGTCTATTGAATTAAATGGACATGAATTTAATATGTTGCTGGGACAACCGTCTTTGCGGACAAAATTATTCGAAATCACAACAAACGGCAACAAAGAAGACGCTATGTTGATGGATATTCAATATCATCCGGTGTCTGACCGCGTTGTTCATGTCGATTTCAAACGTATCAATGTCAAAGAACCTGTACACGTCGTTGTTCCTGTGGAAGTTATCAATATCGATACATCCAAAGGTATCAAATTGGGTGGTGTATTAAACTTTGCAGTGCGTAAAGTTGCTTTGGTTGGTTTAGTTCAAGATATCCCTGAAAAAATCACAATCGATTTGTCAGATGTCACCATTGGCGATTCGATTCATGGGTCTGATTTGGTTTTGCCAAATGGCATTAAATTGGGCTTGCACCAGGCTGAATTGGCATTTGCAACAATCGGTGGTAAAATGCCAGAAGAAGCAGATAACAAACAAGCTGCTGCACAAACTGCCGCTGCAACAACTGCTGCACCTGCCGCGTCTGCTGCACCTGCAAAGAAATAATAAATTCTTTGATTTGCAAATTAAAAACCGCCAAATCGGCGGTTTTTTGTTTTATGATTTTATACTTGCACAATATAAATAATTTTTGTTAACATTATTTTGTCAGATGGTGTTCATCTGATGGGACTCATAGCCCATAAAACGTAGTATCCAAAAAATGGATAATAACTCCAACCAAACGGGTTGGAGGGTTGCGAATATATTGAATAAGCACGCTATTTTCTACGTATTATAGTTATGAGCCTCCAACCGCCATGAAAAACTGGTGGTTTTTTGTTTATCGATAAAACTGATTCCTTGTTCTGTGGATTCTCCCTCCAAAAGAACAAGAATCAAGAACAAAAAGGAAAGGAGAAAAAACAAATGAAAAAACTTCTAATCACAGGCGGGGTGTTATTCAGTGTTCTGCCTGCAATGGCGTTGGATTTGCCAACCTTGTATCAAACAAACGCCACAGATGACTGTGACGATACAACCAGTGTTGCGTTCCAAAGCAGTCCTGTTACCATGCAGGCTGTGTATGTGACTGACAGCTGTCCAGCAGGACAATATTTTGAGGTCACAAACGGTGCTG
>Ga0265301_10002375_pt1 | contig 21813 bp, 20 predicted proteins | sample AusTroGonzalo_MG_2_FD_193488 | JGI IMG/M metagenome (GOLD analysis project Ga0265301, IMG submission 193488) | Bovine rumen microbial communities from tropical cattle in Woodstock, Queensland, Australia - Gonzalo_04 | ecosystem: Host-associated > Mammals > Digestive system > Stomach > Rumen ... | reverse complement strand
GGCCACGATGACCTCGGACCAGGAACTCCTGGCGGCCGCCGCGCTCCACGACACCGTGGAGGACACGCCCGTGACGCTGGCGGAGATCCGCGCGCAGTTCGGCGACCGCATCGCGGAGCTGGTGGCCTTGGAGAGCGACGCCCAAGTGGAAGGGGAGAGCGAGACCGACACCTGGCGCGCGCGCAAGCTGGCCGGCCTCGAGCGCCTTTCGTCCGCCTCGCGCGACGCCAAGATCGTCGCCCTCGGCGACAAACTCTCGAATATGCGCGCCATCGCGCGCGACTATGCCCTGCAGGGCGACGCCCTGTGGGCGCTTTTCCACGCACCGGACCCGTCCGACCACGCCTGGCGCTACCACGCGCTGGCGGACGCCCTCCGCGAGCTGGAAGACACCTTCGCGTTCCGCGAATTCGAACACCTGATCCACGAAGTCTTTGACAAGTAATATGGAAGCGATCAAGATATCCCTCGACGATTACGTCCTGTCCGGCGGCGGCGCCAACGGCGAAAGCTACGACCACCGCACGGATCCGTCCGTGATGCTCAAACTCTATTTCCCCGGCAAGATCCAGCAGCCGCTCGACGAGATGTTGCTGGCCCGCAAGGTCTATGACCTCGGCATCCCGACGCCGGAGCCGGGCGAGTACGTGGTCACGGAGGACGGCCGCTACGGCATCCGTTTCCGCCGCATCGTCGGCAAGAAATCCTTCGCCCGCGCCATCGGCGACGAGCCGCAGCGGGTCGGGGAATTCGCCGTCCAGTTCGCGGAGATGAGCCGCCGGCTCCACGCCACGCAGGTGGACACGAAGCAGTTCGAAAACGTAAAGGACCGCTACTACCGCCTGCTCGAGGCCAATCCGTTCTTCACCGTGCCGGAGAAGGACAAGCTGGGCCGCTTCATCGCCGACGCCCCCGACACCCCGTTCGCCATCCACGGCGACCTCCAGTTCGGCAACGTCATCTTCGTCGGCGACAAACGCTATTTCATCGACCTGGGCGACTTCTGCTATGGCTACAAGCTCTTCGACGTCGGAATGGTGTACCTCTGCTGCTGCCTGAGCGACGAGGCCTTCATCACCGAAGCGTTCCATATGCCCAAGGCGGTGTCCATCCGCTTCTGGGAGGAATTCGCGCCGGCCTATTTCGGCGCCGACCGCCCGCTGCGCGACATCGAGGAGGAGATCGGCCCTTATGCTGGCCTCAAGACCCTGATCGTCGAACGGGATACCCGCCGCCCGATGCCGGAATTCCGTGAGAAACTGATCCCCATCCTGCGCTGATATGCTGACCGTCCTTCCTGCCATCGCCATCAAACTGGGCACCGGGAACATCCTGTTGCTGCTGTCCGTGCTCGTGCTCGCCGCCATCCTCATCTCGCGGCTGGGTGCGAAATACGGCGTGCCGGGTATGCTCCTCTTCCTGTTCATCGGTATGGCGGCCGGTCCGGACGGCGTGGGCATCGAAGTCCGCAACCACGAGCTGGCCGAATTCCTGGGCCACCTGGGCGTCGCGGTCATCCTGCTGTCCAGCGGCCTGGAGACCTCGCTCGCGCACACGAAATCCGTGATGAAGCAGGGCCTGACGCTCTCTACGCTGGGCCTGCTGCTGACCGTCCTCGCGACGGGCTTCTTCGCCTTCTTCGTGCTCGGCGACCGCATCGGCGCGGCCGGAAAGACCCTGCTGGGCTGCATCCTGCTGGCCTGCATCCTGTCCTCGACCGATTCGCCGTCCGTCTTTTCCGTGCTCCGCAGCAAGCGGATGCACCTGCGCGAAGACCTCGACCCGCTCCTCGAGCTGGAGTCCGGAAGCAACGACCCGACGGCGTTCGCCCTGACCCTGCTGCTGATTCAGATCATCACTTCCGCCGACCGTTTCAACCTCAAGGAGGGATCCCTGCTGCTCGGCATCGGCTATGTGGTGCTGATGCTGGTCTGGCAGATCGCATCCGGTTTCGGCATCGGCGTGGGCATCGGCCACGCCGCCCGCTGGCTGATGCGCCGCATCGACCTCCAGAGCGGTCCGCTCTATTCGATCCTGATCCTGACGCTCGCGCTGTTCGCCAACGGCCTTGCCTCCCTGGTGGGCGGCAACGGCTTCGTGGCGCTGTACGTGGCGGCGATCCTCATCGGCAATACCCCCGACCTTCCCTTCAAGAAGGACATCCACAAATTCTTCGAGGGCGTCACCTGGCTCGCGCAGCTGCTGATGTTCCTCCTGCTGGGCCTGCTGGCGCAGCCTTCCGCCATGCCGGCCGTGCTCGGCCCCGCCGTGCTGCTCGGCTTCTTCCTGATCCTGGTCGGCCGCCCGCTGGGCGTGTTCCTCAGCCTGCTGCCGTTCAAGCGCCTGTCCTTCCGGGCCAAGCTCTATGTCTCCTGGGCCGGAATGAAGGGCGCGGGCCCGATCCTGTTCGCGTTATGCGCCTTCCTGGGCGGCGTGGAAGGCGGAGCGGACCTGTTCAACCTCGTGTTCTGCGTCGCGCTGCTGTCGCTCCTGGTCCAGGGAATGACGCTCGTGCCGGCGGCCCGCGTGCTGGACCTCTGCATCGAGGAGGATCCCGAGGTGGAGACCTTCGGAATGGAGATTCCCGACGAGATGGGAATGCTGCGGGACCATACGGTGGCGGAAGAGGACCTGGCGCGCGGCCGGACGCTGCGCGACCTGCACCTGCCGCACGGCATCCGCGTGGTGATGGTCCGGCGGGAAGGGAAATTCATCGTGCCCCACGGCAGCCTGGAGCTGAAGGTGGGGGACCGGCTGGTCATTTTGATGGGAGATACTGAAGATTGATAACACTATGAATATGAACGAAAGACACCTGATCCTGCACAACAACATCCAGCAGATTCCGCAACTGGCGGGATTTGTCGAGGAGATCGCCGAGGAGAAGCACCTCGACACGAGTATGGCGATGAGTCTCAATCTCGCCCTCGAGGAGGCGGTGACCAATGTCATCCTGTATGCGTATCCGGAAGGTTCCGACGGGCAGGTGGACATCGAGGCGATCATCCGCGAGGATTCCCTGGAGTTCATCATTTCCGACAGCGGCAAGCCTTTCGACCCGCTGTCGGTCCCTGAGGCGGATACGTCCCTCGACGTGGACGACCGTCCGATCGGCGGCCTGGGCATCTACCTGGTCCGCAGTATTATGGACACGGTGGCTTACGAGCGCACCGACGGCAAGAACATCCTTTCTATGACAAAGAAAATCTAGTTTATATGGAAGTCAACATCAATAAAACGGACGCCGTGACTACTGTCCGGCTGATCGGCCGCCTGGATACGCCCGCGGCCCAGGAAGTGTCGAAGGCCCTGGAGCCTGTAATGGAAGATGCAGCCGGCACGACCGTGCTCGACTGCACCGAAATGAATTATATCTCCAGCTCCGGACTCCGCATTTTCCTGACGCTGCGCAAGGCTGCTGCTTCCCGCGGCGGCAAGGTCATCATCCGGAATATCTCCAATGATATCCGTCAGGTCTTTATGATGACGGGATTCCTCAACCTGTTCGAGATCGAGTAGCTAGAAGAATTTGACGACCTCGTCGAAGGCGAGGTGGTTGGGGGTACCGGGCTCCTGGGCACGGTATCCCAGGGCGATGACGGCGAGTACCTCCTCGCTGTCCGGGATGTTGAGCAGCGTACGGAGCTTGTCACTGTCGCGGAAGCCCATGATCAGCGTATCGAAACCCATGTCGCGCGCCTTCAGGATGAGGTAGGCGTTGGCGAGGCCGTTGTCGTAGGCGCCCCAGCCGTCGCCGATCTCGTTGGCCGGCTGCGATCCGAATCCGAAGCCGGACTGGCCCTTGACGAAGGTGGAGACGATCAGCACCGGCGCGCCGGCGACGTTCTGCGCGTTGCGCTCACCGACACATTCGCGCACGGCGGCGACTTTCTCGGGGGTGATGGCCACGTAGTAGCGGGACGGCTGGCGGTTGGCCCAGGAAGGGGCCTGCTGGGAAGCCGTGAGCAGGGTGCGGACCTCCTCTTCGGAGATGGTCCTGGAGGCATCGTAGCTGCGGATGCTGCGCCGCGTGGCGAACAGCTCGTCGAGGCTGGTGTTGTAGGTGGTGTTTTTCCGGAGGGAAACCCTGGGCGTACATCCGGACAGGAGCATCACCGCTGCGGCGATGCCTGCAATAAGTGCGAAATGGTTTTTCATACGGACAAAGTTATGCGAATCCGCTAAAAAAACAAACCTTCTTTTTCCTATCTTTGCGCCTCGAAATGAATGACAAGAGCCGCACCCTCCTCCTGCTTCACCTGGCCGTCCTGCTGGCCGGCTGGACGGGCATTTTCGGCCGCCTGATCTCGCTGGACGGGCTGCCGCTGGTGTGGTACCGGGTGATGATCGCGTTCCCGGCGCTGCTGGGGGCGCTCGCGGTGGCGGGCCGGCTGCACCGCAGCGGCCGCGACGCCGTGCTGCGCTTCGCGGCGCTCGGCATCCTGCTCGCGCTGCACTGGGTGGCTTTCTACGAGAGCATCCAGACCGCGAACGTGTCGGTGGGCGTGGCCTGTATCGCGACTTCCTGCTTCTTTTCGGCGCTCTTCGAGCCGCTGCTCACCCGCCGGAAGATGCAGTGGGTGGAGCTGCTGATCAGCTTCATCGCAATCGCCGGTATTCTGTTGATCTTCAGCCTGGACGTCCGTTTCCGGACGGGCATCATCTGGGGCATCGTGTCCGCGGCGGTCTATTCCGTCTTCGCCATCCTGAACATCAAGGCGGGGGCGCGGACGGGAGAGGACAGCGCGACGATGCTGCTCTGGGAGCTCGGCGGCAGCGTGGTTTTCCTGTCGGTCTGCGTGCCGCTGTTCGCCCGTTTCACGGGCCAGCCCATCCCGCTGCCGCGGGGAAATGATGTCTGGTGGCTGCTGGTGCTGGGTTCCGTGCTGACGATCATCCCGTTCCTGCTGCAGATCCACGCCCTGCGCCGCCTGTCGGCGTTCACGGTCAACGTGACCTACAATCTGGAGCCTGTCTACAGCATCCTCTTCGCCGCCGTGCTGTTCGGCGAGACGCGTGAGGTGGGGCTGTCCTTCTGGGGCGGCCTGGCGCTGATCGTCCTGTCTGTCTGGCTGCAGACGCGGCGGGCCCGCCGCAAGCTTTAATTCCTGAGTTTCAAGACCCTGCGGAGGCTTTCGTCGATGCGTGCCTCCGGGATGCGGCCCGACGCGACGGCAGCGACCACGGCGTCGAAGGCCGCGCAGTAGTCGAGCGGGCAGAGGAGGAAGTCCGCGCCCGCCTCGAGCGCGAGCACGGCCGCTTCGCCGCTGCCGTAGCGGCGCGTGATGGCGCCCATCTCCAGGGCGTCGGTGATGACGACGCCGTCGAAGCCGAGTTCGCCGCGCAGCTTGTCCGTCAGCATCGTGCGGGAGAGGGTGGCGGGCTCGTCGCCGCCCGTCACGGCGGGGACGGCGATGTGCGCCGCCATCACGAGCGGTGCGCCCGCGGCGATGCCGGCGCGGAAGGTGACCATCTCGCAGGCGAGCATCTGCTCCCAGGTCTTGGCGGAGGAGGCGAAGTCGAAATGGGTGTCGGCGCGGGTGTCCCCGTGGCCGGGGAAATGTTTCAGGCAGCCGTGGACGCCGGTCTCCGCGAGGCCGCGGACGTAGGCGGCGACCAGCGGGGCGGCGACGGCGGGATCGTCGCTGAACGCCCGCGTGCCGATGACGATGTTGTCGGGGTTGGTGTTGACGTCGGCCACCGGGGCGAAATCGATGTCGAAACCGTATTTGCGCAGGTAGGTGCCGATGCTGTACGCAGCGTCGCGGGCCGCCTGCGGGCCTCCGGCCGCCACGGCGGCCATGCTCCCGTAGTGCGGCACGTCGAAGGCCGGGTTGGCGGCCAGGCGGCTGACGCGGCCGCCCTCCTCGTCGATGCACAGCAGGGGAGCGCCCGGCAGGGCGCGCAGGTCCCGGATGAAGCTGCGCAACTGGCTTGCGTCCAGGATGTTGTGGCCATAGAGCAGCACGCCGCCGACGGGGTATTCCCGCGCGCGCTCCCGCATCCCGGCGCTCACCGCCTGGAGGCGGTAGGGCGGCAGTTCCGCGTCGGAGGCGTAGCGGATGGCGGGTTCCAGCGACTCGGGCCGGACGATGAAGAGCTGTCCGACCTTCTCCCGCAGGGTCAGGGTGTGCTTGCTGTCTGTCATACTATTTCAGGTTTTGGATATTCGCGTCGATCCAGGCCCACTTGTCCAGGAAGGCCTTCCGCATCCGGTTCACGGCGGCCGGGAAGCTCATCTTCTCGTCGCCGTTCTCCGCGTTGTTGATCGGCCAGAGGGCGTCGTTGAAGCCCTCCGAAAGGGTGAGGCGCTCCGCCGTCGCGTCGATGTAGGCGGCGAGCTCCTTGAGCCCGTCTTTCTGGGTGTTCCAGCGTTCGAGCAGCCGCTCGCGGAACTTCGGGTCCTTGAGCAGGGCGGGGTAGTAGATCGTCTTGTCCGCGCCCGCCCACTGCGCCGTGCGGAAAGGCACGAAGGTGTGGTAGTCGAAGTCCCAGACCGGGCCGGAGTAGAGTTTGCCTCCGGGCTGTTTGTACAGGTAGGCGCTGTGCGGTCCCGGCGGCATATTGGTCGGCCAGTTGTTGTAGAAATCGTGGTTGCAGGTGAGTTCCTGCACGATCAGGAAGTCGATGGCCGTGTCCACGTCCAGGTACTGTTCGTATTCGTGCGCCTGCACGCGCGCCGGGTCTTTCAGGAGCGTCTCCAGGTTGGCGATCCACTGCTTGAATTCGGCGAAGGCCTCCGGCGTCAGCTCTTCCTCGTCCGGCTCCTTGACCATCCAGGGCAGCTGGAAGTCCTTCGACAGGAATCGGTTGACTTCGTCGAAATAGGTGTCCAGCTCCAGCAGGAGGCCGCCGTCCTTGACGTTGACGCGGTTCTTGTTGATCTTGATCTGTTCGCAGAGGTAGTAGTTGCCGATGTGCTTGCCGTTGAGCACCACCTCCACGAATTCGCCGCGGACGGTGTAGGGGAGTTCCGTGTGCTCCGAGAGCCAGAACGCGGCGGCGTTGCGCATCAGGGTGCGGTCCTTCCAGTTGGCCAGCAGGACCCAGCGCTTGTGGGCGGGCATCGAGAGGATCTCCGCCTTCTCGTCGAGCTTGAGGGCGTAGGGCTTCTTGGGGTAGTTCCAGGTGGAATTTCCGCGGCCGCGGATGCTCATCGTGCCTTCGTAGTCCACGGTGCCGTCCGGCAGTTCGATGCGCATCGTCGCGCCTTCCTGCCAGACTTCCTTGCTGGTGATCAGGTCGCGCGTCTGGATGCGCACGACGGGCAGCCCGGTGTTGCGGATGGCGAGGGTGAGGTCGCGGTAGGTCCGGTCGAAGATGACGCGGAGGGTCTTGCTCTCGCGCAGGTCGAGCTTGAATCCGGCCGGGTCCACCTCCTGCCCGTCGAGCAGCACCCGGTCTGCCTCCGTGGTGAGGTAGACGTCCAGGTCGGAGAAATCCGTACGCGTGGGCGTAGTGACTGTGTATGTGGAACTTGCGTCGTCGAATGTGGCCTTCTGGCTGTCGATGTAGACCCCGGGCGGGGGAATGCTTCCGGGCACGAGCGTCGGCTCCGGATCCGGTCCCGGTGTGGGTTCCGGAACTTTGTTGCAGGCAATCAGGCCCGCCGCCAGAAAAACCATCGCGGCGCCCCGAAAATAGACTTTGGAATTCATACTACAAATCTACACAGAAAACCCCAAAAACCCAACCCGCCCCGATCCACAAAAACCGCCCTTTTCGTGGACGAAACATCCCATTGCCCCCATTTCATCCTCAAATACACCCCTTTTTGAGGATGAAACCGCATTTTCCCGCCTCCCGTCCTCATTTTGCTCCGATTTTGAGGACGAGTCGCCTCATTTTACTCCGAATTGATGATTTGCGGCAGCGGCAGTCGCCGCGGGAAGGCGTAGCCACCCTCAAGTCGGCATCAGCCGACCGGCGCGGTCCCGGGTATTTGCCGCCAGGCAAATACGGAAAGGGACTTGAGCGACGCAGGGGGTTCGGGGGTGGAACCCCCGCATAGATAGGGAGGGGCCCGAAGGATACGAGTTGTCGCGAAGCGATGACGAAGTAGACTTTGGGAGGGATGAAGTGGAGCGAAGCGGAACGGAACCTTCCCGGGCGACTGCCGTGCCGCAATAGAAAGTGGAGCAGGCGGGGAGCAGGGGGAGGGAAAAAATTTGCAGGAACCGGCAAAAGCAGTATCTTTGCGCCGGCTTGCAAGGTGCAGGCTAAGGGGTGCTGAGGTCCGCAGGGGCCGAGGCTGAGATGATACCCTCAAACCTGATCGGGGTAATGCCCGCGTAGGAAATGCTATCTTCCCACTTCCCCTTATTGTATAATTTATTTACAATTAAGGTTTTTCAATGTCTAAACGTTTCGTGAACGCCGCCCTCGCCGCTTCCCTGGCGATCGCCGGCTTCGTTCCTGCCGCCGCGCAGGCGCCGCAGGATTCCCTCTCGGTCGAGCAGCTCCAGGATGTCGTCATCAGCGCCGTGCGCGCCGCCAAGGACGCACCGTTCGCCGTTGCGAACATCTCCCGCAAGGAGCTGCAGGAATTCTCCGCGACCGGTATCGAACTTCCGATGCTTTTCGCCCGCACGCCGGGCGTCCTCGCCTGGAGCGAGAACGGCGTGGGTACGGGTACCTCGTATATGCGCATCCGCGGTGCGGCGGGCTCCCGCATCAATGTCACGCTGGACGGCGTGCCCCTCAATTCGCCGGAGGACCAGACGGTTTTCTGGGCGAATATGAACTCCTACGGCACCCTGATGGGCAGCGTGCAGATCCAGCGCGGCGTGGGCGCCTCCACCAACGGTGACGGCGCCTTCGGCGGCACCATCACCCTGGGCACCAAGGCCCCCTCGCTGGTCCCGACCGCCGAGATCAACGCCTCCTACGGCTCGTTCAACACGGCCAACTGGGGCGGCAGCATCTCCACGGGCCTGCTGCTGAACCACCTCATCCTCGAGGCCGGCTACCGCCAGACCACGACCGACGGCTACCTGCACGGCACCGCCGGCCGCTCCGGCAGCTACTTCGGCGGCCTGACCTGGCTCGGCCGCGACTGGAAGCTCTCCTACAAGCTCGTCGGCAACTTCGAGAACACCGGCCAGGCCTGGAACGGCGTGACGGCCGGCAACGACGACCTCTCCATCATGGACGGCACCTATGGCGCCGCCACCGGCATCCGCACCTACGCGGACCTGTATGCGGCCGGCCTGGGCCGGTACAATTCCCTCTACGAGCTGGTGTCCATCGACGGCACGGACTACACCGTCAACCGCTACAAGATGAGCGACGGCAGCTTCTGGCCGCGCACCACGGACAACTTCTGGCAGACCCACCACATCCTGAACTTCGCGTGGGACATCAATGAGTACTGGAAACTCTCCGTCTCGCCGCACTACACCCACGGCTACGGCTACTACGAGGAGTTCCGCCACAACAACAAGATCATCAAATACGGCCTGGAGTACTTCAAGGACGCCGACGGCAACAAGGTCAAGAAGGTGGACTTCGTCCGTCAGAAGGGCCTCCTGCAGGACGCCTGGGGCGCCGTGGCGAACGTCACCTTCCGCAAGGACGCCTGGGACGTCGTCGGCGGCCTGTCCTGGCAACAGTTCCAGGGCAACCACTTCGGCTACCTGACCTATACCAGCAGCCAGGCGGTCGCGGAGAAGTATGGCATTTCCAAGGAGAATCCCCGGCAGTACTATGATTCCGACGCGTCCAAGCTCGACCTGAGCGGCTTCGTGAAGGCTTCCTATGCCATCGACGACGCCTGGAGCGTCTTCGGCGACCTGCAGTTCCGCCACGTCGGCTACAAGACGGACGGCTACAACGACAAGTATATCATCGACGAGGACACGGACATCCCGAGCAAGCACATCCTGGATGTCGATGTGAAGTACAATTTCTTCAATCCCAAGGCCGGCGTCAACTTCCAGCGCGGCGGCCACCGCGCGTTCGCGTCGTTCGCGATGGCCCACCGCGAGCCGGAGCGCAACAACTTCACCGACAATGGCCTGTATCCCGCTCCGCGCGCCGAGCGCGTCTTCGACTGGGAGGCCGGCTACCAGTTCGCCGCCAAGCGCTTCCGCGCCGGCATCAACCTCTACTATATGCGCTACAAGGACCAGCTGGTCCAGACCGGCGCGCAGAGCGAGATCGGCGAGGCGCTGACCACCAACATCCCGGATTCCTACCGCCTGGGCGCCGAGCTCACCGCCGGCTGGGACATCACGTCCTGGCTGACCGTCGAGGGCAACGCCGCGCTGAGCCGCAACCGCCTCCTCGACTTCGACGAGGTCATCGAGGACTGGGACGACTGGAAAGACAACCCGGACTTCGCGCTCTACCACTGCGACGGCAACGGTGACGAGGCCCGCAGCTTCCACTACAGCGACAAGGCCCTGGCCTTCTCGCCGTCCGCCATCCTGAACGGCTTCGTGAACGTGCACTTCGGTGCCTTCAGCGCCGTCTGGCACACCGGTTTCGTGAGCCGGATGTACCTGGACAACAGCGAGAACGAGCTCCGTTCCCTGCCGGCTTACAGCCTCTCCGACCTCTCGTTCAACTACACGCTCAAGCCCCGCCGCTTCGTGAAGTCGATCGACCTGGGCGTCGACCTGAACAACGTCTTCTCCGCCCGCGTGGCGCAGAGCGGCTGGGTGTACAGCGCCGTGTGCGAGAGCTACGGCCACATGCCCGAAAACCGTTACTACCAGATCGGCTTCGTGCCGGTGGCTCCGCTCACCGTGCTCGGCCACATCACCCTGAAATTCTAGAACCCTTATGGATACGCTCCGTTTCCTGGACATCCTCGGCTTCGTCGTCGGCTTCGTCTATCTGGTGCTCGAGTACAAGGCGAGCATCTGGCTCTGGCTCGCGAGCATCGTGATGCCGGCCATCGATATGGTCCTGTACTTCAAGGCCGGGCTGTATGCCGATTTCGGCATGGCCATCTATTACTGCCTCGCAGGCGTCTATGGTTATATGTCCTGGAAATGGTTCAAGCGTTCCGACCAGCGGTCGGAGCAGCGCGGCGAGCGGCCGGTGACGCGCTACAAGCGCGCCCACATCCTGCCCTCCCTGGCCGCGCTGCTCCTGCTCTGGTTCGGAATCTGGTGGATGCTCACGCACTGGACCAACTCGACGGTCCCGGTGGCGGACGCCTTCACCACCGCCCTCAGCATCGTGGCCCTCTGGGCGCTCGCGCAGAAATATGCCGAGCAGTGGCTCCTGTGGCTGGTGGTGGACGTCGTCTGCTGCATCCTCTATGTACGGAAAGGCATTCCGTTCAAGGCCGCGATCTACGGCATCTACACGGTCGTTGCGATTTTCGGTTATCGCAAATGGCTGAAAATGATCAATTCAGACCCCGCTGTTTCTTGATGGTCTCGTAGGCCTGCTGGATCTGCCGGAACTTCTCCTCGGCAGCCTTCTGCACGTCGGGCCCGAGCGTGGCGACCTTGTCCGGATGGTTCTTCATCGCCATCCGCCGGTAGGCGCTCTTGACTTCATCGTCCGTCGCGGAAGGGGAGATCCCCAGCACCGCATAGGCGGAATCCGTATTCTTGTAGAACATCGCAATCACCGAGGCGGCATCCGCGGCGTTGAGCCGGATGGCCGCCGCGATGCTTTCCAGCACCTCCTTCTCCGACTTGCTGAAGTCGCCGTCTGCTTTGGCGATCTGCGCGAGGTAGTGGAAAAGCTGCAGGCGCTGCGAATAATTCATATAGGCGGAGATCTGCCCGCCCACCTCGTAGATGTTGACCTGCTTCGCGTTCAGCCCGTTCAGGATGCGCATCGCCTCGTCCACGGCGGCTTCGCCGAAATTCTGGCGCACGAAGGCGCGCACGAGGTCCAGCTCCGACTGGTGCACGCGTCCGTCGGCCTTGATGACGGCCGACGACAGGACCAGCAGGCTGACGAGGAAGCTGTTGCGCTGCTCGGTCGCGGAATAGCCGCGGTACGTGGCTCCGCCGCCGGTGCCGTAGGTGCCGCCCGCGTCAAAGCTGCCCGAGACCCGCTGCCGCGTATTCAGTCCGGATTCGAAGGCGGAGCCGAGCAGGAAACCGATCAGTCCGCCGATCGGGCCGCCCGACACCCAGCCGAGCACGCCCGCAATCCATTTCAACGATCCCATCGGCTAGCGGTGACGCAATGCGAGTTCGCGCTCGAGGTCGGAGAGGCTGACGCCTTGCTGCTCGAGCAGCACCAGCAGGTGATAGATCAGGTCGGAAGCCTCGTAGACGAAGCGGTCGCGGTTGCCGTCGACGGCCTCGATGACGGCCTCGACGGCCTCCTCACCGACTTTCTTGCCGATGATCTTGGGGCCCTTGATGAAGAGCTTGGTCGTGTAGGAGCCTTCCGGCATCTTGGCGTGGCGGTCCTTGACGACGGCCGCGAGGGTGCGGATGAAGCCTTCGTCCTCCGGCGTGTCGAAGCAGGACGTCGTGCCGCGGTGGCAGGTCGGGCCGTCCGGCCGCGCCTTGATCAGCAGCGTGTCGTTGTCGCAGTCCGCGAACATCTCCACGATATGCAGGAAGTTGCCGCTGGTCTCGCCCTTGGTCCAGAGCGCCTGGCGGCTGCGCGACCAGAAGGTCACGCGGCCTTCGGCGGCGCTCTTCTCGAACGCCTCCTCGTTCATATAACCCAGCATCAGGACCTTCAGCGTCGTGGCGTCCTGGATGATCACCGGAAGCAGTCCGTCTCCGGTCTTATCTAATTTGAAGTCGGTGAATTTCATAATCTTACGTTGACATTTGCGGCGCGGAGCGCCTGTTTGAGGGCGGGGATGGGAATCTGCCCGTAGTGGAAGATGCTGGCGGCCAGGGCGGCATCGGCGCGGCCTTCCGTGAGCACGCGGCGGATGTCCTCGATGGACCCGGCGCCGCCGGAGGCGATGATCGGGATGGTCAACTCCTCGGACAGGCGGGCGTAGGCCGCGTCGGCATAGCCCGCGCAGGTCCCGTCGTGGTCCATCGACGTGAAGAGGATCTCGCCGGCGCCGCGGTCCTGCGCTTCCTTCGCCCAGGCGAAGAGCTCGCGGTCCGTCGGCCGGCTCCCGCCGTGGGTGGTGCAGGTCCAGCGGCCGTCGATGTTCCTGGCGTCGATCGCCACCACGACGAACTGGCTGCCGTATTTGCTCGCGATCCGGCTGATGAGCGTCGGATCCGCGATGGCGGCGCTGTTGACGGAGATCTTGTCCGCGCCCGCGTCGAGCAGGCGCGCCGCATCCTCCAGGGTGCTGATGCCGCCGCCGACGGTGAACGGGATGTCGATGCCCAGCGCGATGCGCTCGACGAGCGCCGCGAACGTGTGCCGGCCTTCGCGGCTGGCGCTGATGTCGAGGTAGACCAGCTCGTCGGCGCCGTCGCGGGCGTATTGCACGCCCATCTCGACGGCGTCCCCGACTTCGCGGAGCCCCTCGAAGTTAATGCCCTTGACGACCTGCCCGTCCTTTACATCGAGGCAGGGGATGATGCGCTTTGCGACCATAACTTGATATCTTCCAGGGTAATGTGATTTTCATAAATGGCTTTGCCCACGATGACTTTGCTGAGGTGCAGGGCGTCCAGCATCCGGATGTCCGCCATCCCGCTGATGCCGCCGCTCACCGTGATGCCCAGGTCCGGGAAATCCCGCTGCAGGCGCACGTAGAGCGCCGCCGCGGGGCCCTGGAGCATGCCGTCGCGGGAGATTTCCGTGACGATGCACTCCTTCAGGCCTGCCGGCTGGAACCGGGCGATCAGCTCGTCGATCCCGACCGGGGCGGCTTCGAGCCAGCCCTTGACGGCTACGATGCCCTCGCGCACGTCGGCGCCGAGGATCATCCGCTCGCCGAAACGGCCGAGCCATTCGGCGAACAGATCCGGCTGCAGGGCAGCCACGCTGCCGACGATGGCGTGCGAGGCGCCTGCGTCGAAGACGGCCTGCAGGGCCGCTTCGTCCTTGATGCCGCCGCCCCATTCGAGCTCGCAGGACACCGCCTTCGCGATCTGCTCGAGCGTCTTGAGGTTGTGCGGTGCGCCCGCCCGGGCCCCGTCCAGGTCGACGAGGTGGATGCGCTGCACGCCGCAGTCGGCATAGCTGCGGGCCAGGTCCGCCGGGTTGCCGTCATAGATTTTCTTCTGGCTGTAGTCGCCGCGCGTCAGGCGCACGCAGCGTCCGTCGATGAGGTCGATGGCCGGGATGATGCTGATCATAGGGCGAGGAAATTCTGGAGAATCGCCGCCCCCGCGGAGCCGCTCTTCTCGGGGTGAAACTGCGTTCCGTAGAAATTCTCATACTTGAGCGCGGCGCTGAACAGCTCCTCGCCGTGGCGGCAAGTCGCGATCGTGTCCGGGCAGAGGTCCGCGCGGTAGGAGTGGACGAAATAGACGAAACTCCCGCCGGGAATGCCCTTGAAGAGCTTGCCGTCCAGGTTGCCCAGGGCGTTCCAGCCCATATGCGGGACCTTGGCGTCGGGGGTCTCGTGGAAGCGCCGGACGTGGGCGTCGAAGATGCCCAGCCCCTGCACCGGCCCCTCTTCGGAGTCGCGGCACAGCAGCTGCATCCCCACGCAGATGCCCAGCACGGGGCGGCGCAGGCCGCGGATCAGTTCGCACAGGCCGCGCTCGCGCAGGTGCTCCATCGCTTCCGCGGCGTTGCCCACGCCGGGCAGGATGACCTTGTCGGCCGCGAGGATCCGGGCGGGGTCCGCGGTGAGTTCATATTCGGCGCCGAGGCGCTGCAGGGCGTTGCCGACCGAACGGATGTTGCCGGCGTCGTAGTCAATCAGGGCGATCATAGCAGTCCTTTGCTGGAAGGGAGGTCATACGAGAAAACATTGCGCCGCACCGCCTGCCGCAGCGTGCGGGCGAACGCCTTGAAGACACCCTCGGCGATGTGGTGGTTGTTCTCGCCGCGGGCCTGTACGTAGAGGTTGGCGCGCATCGCGTCGGACAGGGACTTGAAGAAATGCTTGAACATCTCCGTCGGCACGTCGCCGACGTATTCGCGCGTGAATTCGACGTCCCAGACGAGCTCGCTCCGGCCGCCGAAATCCAGCAGCGCGATGGCGCGCGTCTCGTCCATCGGGAGGGCGAAGCCGTAGCGGTCGATGCCGCGCTTGTCGCCCAGCGCCTCGCGCAGGGCCTCTCCGAGGGCGATGCCCACATCTTCCATCGTGTGGTGCTCGTCCACCTCCAGGTCGCCCTTGCAGCGGACCTCCAGGGCGATGCCGCCGTGGGTGATGAGCTGCGAGAGCATATGGTCGAAGAATTTCAGGCCGGTGTCGACGCCGGACGGGCCTTTGCCGTCCAGGTCCACGCGGATGTAGATGTCGGTCTCCTTCGTCTTGCGGGCGACGACGGCGCTGCGGGCGCTGCTGCGGATGGTCTCCGCAATCTCCGCCCAGCTGTGCTCGCCGACCAGCAGCGCCTGCGCGCCGAGGTTGGCCGCCAGCTGGCGGTCCGTCTCGCGGTCGCCGATGACCCAGCTTGCGGCGAGGTCGTAGGAACCGTCCAGGTATTTGCCGAACATCCCGGTCCCGGGCTTGCGGTTGGGGGACTTCTCTTCCGGCATCGACGGGTCGATGAGGATGTCGTCGAAGACGACGCCTTCGCCTTCCAGCGTCTGCAGCAGGAGGTTCTGGGCGGGCCAGAAGGTCTCTTCCGGGAAGGAAGCGGTCCCCAGGCCGTCCTGGTTGGAGGCCATCACGAGTTCGTAGCCGAGGCCGGTGAGGGCGCGCAGGCCGCTGATGGCGCCGGGCACGAACGCGACCTTGTCCAGGGCGTCGATCTGCTCGTCGGCGGGCTCGCGCAGCAGGGTGCCGTCCCTATCGATGAATATCGCCTTTTTCATAAGCTTCGAATGATTTCAGCAGTCGGTCGTTTTCGGACGGGAGTCCGATGGTGATGCGCAGGCAGCCCGCGCAGAGCGGCACCCGCGTGCGGTTGCGGACGATGATGCCGTCCGCGATGAGGTGGGCGTAGACCCGGTCGGCGTCGTCCACCTGCACCAGCAGGAAATTGGCGTCGCTCGGATACACCCGCTTGACGCAGGAGAATGCCGGCAGGGCGGCGGCCACGCGGGCCCGCTGGGCCACGATCGTGGCGACGTTGTCGGCGATGGGCTGCGCCAGCGCCTTGGAGACCAGCTCCTGCGTCGCCTGGTTGATGTTGTAGGGGTACTTGACCATCGACATCAGCCGGATGATGTAGGGGTTGGAGAAGGCCATCCCGAGACGCAGACCGGCGAGGCCGTAGGCCTTGGAAAGCGTCTGGAGGATGATCAGGTTGGGGAATTCGTCCAGCCGTCCGCGCAGCGAGCCCTTGTCGCTGAAGTCGGCGTAGGCCTCGTCCAGGACCACGATGCCGGGGAAGCTGCGGATCAGGTCCTCGAGCTCCGCCGTCTCGAAGGCGTTGCCCGAAGGGTTGTTGGGGCTGCAGGCGAAGAGCAGCTTGGTGTGCTCGTCGCAGGCGTCCAGCAGGGCCTGCTTCGGCAGGGAGAAATCCTCGCCCAGCAGGACGTTGCGCACCTCGATGTCGTTGATGTCGGCCGCCACGGCGTACATCCCGTAGCTGGGGCTGATGGCGACGGCGTTGTCCACGCCCGGCGTGCAGAAGATGCGGAACACCAGGTCGATGGCCTCGTCGCTGCCGTTGCCCAGGAAGATGTGGTCCGCGGGCAGGCCCTTGATGGCGGAAAGCTGCTCCTTGAGCGCCTTCTGGCGCGGGTCGGGGTAGCGGTTGTAGCCGGTCGGATAGGGGCTCTCGTTGGCATCGAGGAAGATGCCCAGCGCGCCCTGATATTCGTCACGCGCGGTGCTGTAGGGGCACAGGACCCGGATGTTGGGCCGGACCAGGGATTCGATCTTATTCATCGGCGAGACGGATTTTGACGGCGTCGGCGTGGGCCTGGAGGCCTTCCGCTTCCGCCATGGTGACGATGGTGTCCGCGAGTCCGCGCAGGCCCTCCTTCGTGAGTTCCTGCAGGGTCATCTTGCGGTAGAAACTGTCGAGGTTGACCCCGCTGAAGGAGCGGGCCCAGCCGCAGGTCGGCAGGGTGTGGTTGGTGCCGGAGGCGTAGTCGCCGGCGCTCTCCGGCGTCCAGGCGCCCACGAACACGCTGCCCGCCGCCGTGATGCGGTCGGCCAGCGCCCAGGGGTCGCGGGTCGCGAGGATGAGGTGCTCGGGCGCATAGGCGTTGGCGAAGTCCACACGGTCCTGCTCGTCGGAGAACACGACGGCGCGGCTCTTGTCCAGCGCCTGCCGGACGTAGTCGGCGCGGGGGAGGGCCGCCGTCTGGCGCGCCACCTCGGCCTGGACGGCTTCGGCCGTGGCCTCGTCGGGCGTGACCAGCATCACCTGGCTGTCCGCGCCGTGCTCGGCCTGCGAGAGCAGGTCGGCGGCGGCGAAGGAAGCCGGCGCGGACCCGTCGGTGACGACCATCACCTCGGACGGTCCGGCGGGCATGTCGATGGCCACGGTCCCCGCCGAAAGCAGCTGCTTGGCGGTGGTGACGTATTGGTTGCCGGGGCCGAAGATCTTGTCCACCTTCGGGACGCTCTGCGTGCCGTAGGCCATCGCGGCCACGGCCTGGGCGCCGCCCAGCTTGAAGATGCGGCGCACCCCGCAGTAGGCGGCGGTGTAGAGCACCTCCGGGTTGACCTTGCCGTCGGCGCCCGTCGGGGTGCAGAGCACCACCTCGGCGCAGCCGGCGATGGACGCCGGGACGGCGAGCATCAGCACGGTGGAGAAGAGGGGGGCGGTGCCGCCCGGAATGTAGAGGCCGACGCGTTCGATGGGCACGGGGCGCTGGATGCAGCGCACGCCGGGGGCCGTCTCCACGCTGATCTCCCGCGGGCGCTGGGCCTCGTGGAAGGCGCGGATGTTGGCTTCGGCGGCGGCGACGGCGCGCTTGACGTCTGCGCTGACGCGCACCTCCGCCTCGAGGATTTCCTCGGGGCTCACTTCAATCTGCTCCAGCGGTCGGCGGTCGATTTCCAGCGACAGCTGGCGGAGCGCTTCGTCGCCCTGCTCGCGCACGCGCTGCAGGATGGCTTCCACGCGCTCCCGGACCACCGGATTGGCGTTCGAGGGGCGGCTGCAGAGTTCCGCCCAGGTCTCCCGGGCAGGATTCAGGTAGGTCTCCATAAGGCTACGGGATGATTTTGTCGATGTTGAGGACCAGGATGCCTTCGGCGCCGATGGCCTTGAGCTGCTGGATCTTCTCCCAGAGATCCGCTTCGTCCACGACGGAGTGCATCGAGCACCATCCTTCGGCGGCGAGCGGCATCACGGTCGGGCTGCGCATCGCCGGAAGGATGCGCGTGGCCTCTTCGACGGAAGCCTGCGGGAGGTTCATCAGGATATATTTCTTGTGCCGGCTGACCTTGGCGGATTCGAAGCGGAACAGCATCTCCTTGAGGGTGGCCTGCTCCTCGTCGGTGAGCTTGCCGGAGGAGATCAGCACCGCCTCCGACCAGAAGATCTTCTCGACTTCACGCAGGCCGTTGCTGACGAGCGTGCCGCCGGAGGAGACGATGTCGAAGATGGCGTCGGCGATGTCGGCCGCCGGGGCGATCTCCACGGAGCCGGTGATCACTTCGATCTCGGCCTCGATGCCCTGCTCCTGCAGCCACTTGCGCAGGATGTTGGGGTAGGAGGTGGCGATACGCTTGCCGTTGAACCACTGCGGACCGTCGTAGTCCACCGTCTTGGGCACGGCGAGCGAGATGCGGCAGGCGCCGAAGCCGAGCTTCTCCACGACCTGCACGTCGAAGCCGCGCTCCGCGACTTCGTTGAGGCCCACGATACCGAGGGAGGCCGTGCCGTTGGAGACGACCTGCGGGATGTCGTCGTCCCGCATGTAAAGCAGCTCCAGGGGGAAATTGGCGGCCTGGGCGAGGAATTTGCGGCGAGAATCGTCGACGTCGATCCCGATCTCGCGCAGCAGGGCGGTGCTCTCTTCGTTGAGACGGCCCTTGGATTGGATGGCTAATCTGAGCATATCGAAAACTACTAACTTAAATCATACAAAAAAAAGGCTTCCCGGTGTCCCGGCAAGCCTTGTATCGCGATGCGTATGCACACGCCGACCTACCGGATCTGTCAGACTCGGTGGTGGTGGTGATGTGCGCGCGTCATTTTCATACTCTTGCAAAGTTATCAATTATTTCCGTAAATGCAAGCATTCCGTGCGGTTTTTGCTATTTGCGGTACAGCGTGACGACGCCGGCGGAGAGGGGCTCGACGGTGAAGGTGACGGTCTTGCCCTCGGGTTGCAGGGCCTTGCGTTGGCGCTGGACGGCCTGTTTGTGCGCCATGTCGTTGGCGGCGTCGAGCGAGCCCGGCGCAATGTAGTCGTAGTCGGCCGTGGCGACGGAATTCCAGTCCGGCGCGAGCGTAAGGCTGTAGGGCTTGTCGGTCGGGTTGACCACCTTGACCTTGACGATGCCGCTGTCGTTGGCGCGGGAAGCGCTGACGCTCAGCTCTTTGGCGTCGCCGGAAACGGCAAGCCGGTTCGGGGCGAAGTGGTCGTACCAAAGATCCGTGACCTGGTAGTTGGGGGCGACGAAGAGGTCCTTGTAGTCGAAATTGATGAAGGCGTTGTTCCAGTCGGGCGCGTCGGTGCGCCGGATGAAGAGCGCGGCGGCGCCCATCGCCACCACGTCCAGCTGTTCGCAGACGTTGAGGAAGCCGCCGGCGAACAGGCCCGTGCGCCAGTCGGTGCTGTTGAGGTTCCATTCGGAGATGAACAGCTTGATGTCGGGGTTGGGGCAGGCGGCGATCATCTCCGCGTACTTCTTATATTGTTCCGCGAGGCGGCCGGGGCCCGTGGCGTAGCCGCCCGCCTGCTCGTAGTGGTGCAGGCTGAGGTAGTCGAAACAGGCGCCGGAGCGCTTCAGGAAGGCTTCGTCCTCCGGGAAACCGCCGCAGGCGATGACCTTGATGGACGGATCGACCGCGCGCAGGGCGACGGAGAAGTCGCGCACGCATTTCTCGTAGCGCTCGATGCCCATCTCCCACATCTCGTTGTCGATCTCCCAGTATTTGACGTTGTAGGGCTCCGGATGGCCGTTGGCGGCGCGTACGGCGCCCCATTCACCCGTCGCGGGCTCGTTGCAGTAGCGCAGCCAGTTGACGGCGTTCTGCAGGATCTCATCATATTCGGATTCGGGCCGCTCGAAGCCCACGCTCACCACGATGACGGGCTCGGAGTCGATCTCGCGGCAGAAACGGATGAATTCGTCGGTGCCGAAGCAGTTCTGGTCGTAGTCCATCCACATCCAGTGGTCCCAGCGCTTGCGGTCCTTCTGCGGGCCGATGCCCCAGCGCCAGTCGTACTGCGCGGCATAGCCGCCGCCCGGCCAGCGCAGGCAGGTCGGGTGCAGGGCCTTGACGGCCTCGAAAATGTCGGGCCGGAAGCCGCCGAGGGCCTGTCCGGAGCGGGTACCCATCGAGGCCTGGTCCACCAGCAGGGTGCCGTCTTCGGCGGCGATGACGAAGTCGGCGTCGCCCGCATAGTCGCCGCCGTCGAGGGTGAAGGCATAGCACTGCCAGTCCGGCGAAGGGCAGCCCAGCGAGCTGCGGGCGATCCATTCGCCGTTGCGGCGCAGGCCCACGCTCAGTTGCGCGCGGCCGTCGCCCTTGGCATAGACGGAGCCGACGAAGACCTCGCCCGGGCGCACGGCCTGCGGGCCCTGCTGCAGGCCGGAGAGGCCCTTCGTGGAGATGCGCTGCGCGTAGTCCATATTGACGGCGTCGCCGCGCACGAGCGAGAATTCGCCGTCGCCGAAGGCGGTCCATTCGGGCGCCACGGCGGGCACGGCGACGGCCGCCGGCAGGCCTTCGAAGAAGGTCTTGCGGCCGTCGGCGGAGCGGACGACGATGTTGCGGTAGCGGGCTTCGGTATAATTCTCCCAGAGGGTAAGCACGTTGTGCTGCCGGCCGGTCGGGACCGTCCTGGACAGGACCTTGCGGCCGTCCCACCACGCGGTGACGCGGCGTCCGCGGCAGCTGATCTTCAGATGATGCCAGGCGGCCTGGTCCGTCTGTTCCGCCCGGGCCTTGCCCGTGGCGAGCGGCTCCAGGGTGATGACCTTGCGGGTGCGGCCGCCGAAGAAGGGGACTTCCTTCTCCACGCGCGTGGCGATGGAGAATTCGGCGCTCGTCGCCTGCTTCTGCGCCTGGGCGAGGGCTTTGGCCTGGTTGTCGGCCTCGATCTGCGCGGCCGTCTGCGCCAGGTTGAAGCGCTGCCCCTCGAAGGCGGGATCATAGAGGCGCAGGAAATACGGCTCGCCGTTCTCCTGGTCCTTGAACGCGAAGCGCAGGTCCAGCAGGCCGCCGCTCCAGCGCCGGCCGGGCAGGCGGTAGGCGCGCCAGGCCACGTCCATCTCCACGTCGTAGCTGTCGGTGTCGAGTTCGGTCAGCGGAATCGGCTGCTCATAGCGCGTAGGCGAGTGCAGGACGCCTTCGTTGTCGGCGAACCAGCCGTCGAAATAGCCGTCGCGCGGCGGGATGCCGGGGTAGTGCTCGGGCTCGAAGGAGCGGCCGTAGATGATCTCCTGCCAGACGCCGTTGTTGGCGGAGAAATAGATGTGCTCGAAGAGCTGGCCATAGATGAGCGGGTCGATCTGTCCGTCGATGTGACGGCTGTCCACATTGAGCCGGACGGCCTCCTGGGCGGGCGCGGCAAGGCAGCAGAGTGCCAGACAGGTAGAGAGGAAAACCTTGCGTGTGGTCATAACGGTTATGGTTAGTCTTACAAAGATAGCGGATTAATCTTTTTTTGCTATCTTTGAGATTGCATCAAAACAAAAACCAATTCCAT
>Ga0265301_10002372_pt1 | contig 21835 bp, 10 predicted proteins | sample AusTroGonzalo_MG_2_FD_193488 | JGI IMG/M metagenome (GOLD analysis project Ga0265301, IMG submission 193488) | Bovine rumen microbial communities from tropical cattle in Woodstock, Queensland, Australia - Gonzalo_04 | ecosystem: Host-associated > Mammals > Digestive system > Stomach > Rumen ... | reverse complement strand
CCGATCATCTCGAGATAAATCTTGGCGGAATTTACCGGGTCCACCGCGCTGTAGAATTGTGCCACCGCGCTGGCGGGAATTTCGATGTCCCCGATGAATTCGTGCTTGGAGCGGTTGTATGCCCTTGCCGGGACCATGACCGAGTCGTTGTCCGGGTCGGCGTCGACGATGTCCTCGTAATTGACAAGGAGAAGGTTACGGTGGGCCGTGTGTCCACCCTTTTCCTTGAGCTCCTTGATGATGCGGTCGGCACGTTTGCCTTCGTCCATGGTGGCCGCCGCGATACCGAGGGTCAGGAGGTTGGCGAGCTTTCCGAGGATTACCCGTTCGAAGCCGCCCTTGCCGAACACGGCCTGCAGCCGTTTATCGCCATACACGGCCTTCTTGAACGACTTGAGGTCTTGGGGGCAGTCCTCTTCCGGATTTTCCGATTGTATGATTTTCTTTACTGCCGGGTGCGACAGGTTAATCATGGCAATGCCGAACTGGGTGATTACCATGTCGTCCCACATCGAGTCGTCCGGCTCGGAGTCGAACATGGTCGGCATCTGGACGTCGCCGGTGAACTTGGTATCTCCCTTGTTTACCTTGAAGAGCTGGGCGTTTTTCGGGTCGAGTGAAATTACCCCACGGTGTTCCAGGCCGACGATAGTCTTCAGGAGACCGACAACTTCCGCCGGCTTCCCGCTCTTCAGCAGTTCCTGGCAATGCTGGACAGTCGCTTTCTGCTGGTCATTGGGTTCCTTACCGTCGAACCATACTCCGTTCATGAGGCAACGCACGGCGATGGCTAGCTGGTTCTGTATATCCTTGTCCTTGAACTGCTCGATTACCTGCTTGACTACCGATGCGCGGGTATTTTCCGTCTTGCGCTCGTCTTCCGCGGCGGTAGCGTTCTTTACTGCGTCATTGGGCGTCAGTAGTTTTGCGCCGATATATGCCTTCACCCCGTCGGAACACTTGGCGAAGTCTTCCTTGGTCATCACTATCCCGCCGTCCTTGTATTCCGGGTTCACACCGTATTTCTTCGATAGCCCGCCTATGATTGTACGGGCGGTACCTTCGTTGTTCTTTTCTGCTGGGATTTCGAATTTTACGATGTCATCCGGGGCGGGTGCAGGAGTTTCTGCCTCGACCAGGCCTTTCTGCCGGATGATGGCCATTTCATACAGTGTATTTCCCTTGTTCGGCTGTTCCCAGATGTAAGGCATAGTAAAAATCCCCATTAAACATCCGTAGTTTATGGGGATTTTGCAGGTTTTTCTGTGAAGATTCGGTATTAGACGCTAAAAAGCAGGTCCGCTACGCGTTCCGGTATCATGAATCCGCCGTCGTGGTTGCCAACCCGGCTCCTTACGAGTATCGGCTTCGTCTTCGAACTGAACAGCTCGTGCAGGAGGCTGCCCTTTGGGCCGCGCTTGAATGCCGCCCGTTTCGGGGTAAGCACATATACAGGGGGTTTCCCGTGGTCGGACAGGTAGTCCATGTATTCCGCCGTGCTCATGCCGCACAGCTCTGAATACTGCCTGGCGGCCTTCACCGGGGAAAGCACTCCGTAGAACGCGGTGGCGAAATCGACGGGGAGACTGAACGAACCCTTGGTGTGGAGTTTCGGGTTGTACGGGTCGACTATGCTGACCGTCATGGCCTGGCCCGGTTCCACGTCGAAAATCGTATCTGCGTCTACTACAAGCGAGTTAAGCGCGCAGTTTCTGTACTGCGAGTGGGCGAATTCCTTCAGCGTGTCGATAGGCTTCTTGAGACCGCAGCGCTTGAACATGCCCTTGACCTGCTTGTAGGCTGCCTTGATTGACTTGGGGTCGGTTCCGCGGATTAGCTCCATGATTGGAGGGGATGTGAAGTTGATGAACGGGAATCCGAGGTCGGTGACGACCGCCTTCGTCCAGATTGCCTGCGACTGGTCGACCTTGAATGCGGGCGGAATCATGATGGTCTTCCTTTCCCTCGGGTCGGTGTCTTCCCCGGTAAGTCGCTTGTGCGATGCCTTGTCGGTGAACCGGTCCAGAAGCTGGATGATTGCCTTTTCCGTAAGGCCGGGCTGGTACGTGGTAAGGAACGGGATGCCGTAGTATTTCCCGGAAGTGACATATTCCAGGGCCTGCATGAGCTGGTCCTCATCCACCGCCATCCTCTGCAGGAGGGTATAGGAACGCCGGTCCAGGCCGTTCGGCATGGTATTGGAAGGGGTCTCGGCTGCCGATTCGGCTCCAGCTCCTGCTATGGAGCTATCGCCTGCCGGTGTTGTTGGGGCTCCTATGGCGGGGCCTTCCTCGTGCGGCTCTTCGTGGACTTCCTCGACTTCCTCCGGGGGAACAGCGGGAGGTTCCGCCGGGGCTGCCCCGGTACCCTCTACCAGGGTATTCCATGTATTTGCGATTTGGCCGAAATCCATGTGGTTGTAGTCATGGGCCAGGTACTCTTTCATTTTTTCTACGGATTCCGGGTTTCCCTCTTTAATGAACTTTGTGAATATTTCGGCCATTGCGGCTACGTTGTTCGAGTCCGGGTTGGACAGCGTATATCCCTTGGCATCGGCCAGTTCCTTCAATGTAGTGCACTGTATGATGAATGATGCCGCATTGTATGCCTCCAGCGTTCTGGGTGACATCACTTCATCGGCCGCCGCGACGGCCTTCCCGGCCAGGCTATTGTAGCCGTTTGGCCAGGCACTGTTTTTCGGAAGGAAGCCGAGCAGTCGAACTGCCATGTATGGATATACGATATTATGCGCTAGCGAAACAAGACTTGAGGCGAACTTGTACCCTGCACTATACCAGTCGGTGTGTGATTCCATGCTATCGATTATGTTCTTAATCGCGTCGGCTGCAATATCCTTTGGCGTAGGTACGGCTACCTTTTCGAGCAGCTGGTTCACCAGCTGGTACACGTGGAGATTGTCGCCGTCGTAGAAATGCACCTCGGGCGTTAAAAGACCGTGTGCGGGTGCATCTTTCAGTCCGTCCATGGAACCGCTCCCTTCGCTTCCGTATACCCACTTGAGAAGGGTTTCCACGGCATCGGGCCGGCCATCCGCGGCGAGAGTGTTGATATAGTCCTGTGCCTCGTAGCCGAACAGGAGAAGTGCCAGATACTGGGTAGATTTCTTCTCTGCGCCGGCGTGGTATGTATCACTCGTCGTAATGCCGGTTGCTCTCTTGGCACCGGTTACGATATCCGAGTCGGCCTTTTTGATTACGTCAATGGAAACTGGCATGGTATGTACCTCTAAATGCACAGTTTATAGCATCGGGCACGCCCTGCAACGCGGGCTTAAAAATTGCCGGGGTATATAAACTTGCGACAAAATGGATACCAGACTAGGGGTGTCAGATGAAAGAAGGACTGATGGAAGCACATATCAATTCCAGCGGAGCTAGCAAGACTGAAATTGCTAACAGTTTTAACGAGGCATATGACGTAATCAGGCGAATCGTCAAGAAGTACAACGGCATGGTGGGGCGCAACGTCACCATCGTCGACCAGGTTACGTACGTGGTGTCGTTCGTCCACCCCGAAGTCAAGGACCTGAACAGTAGCGTGCTTGGCAATGTCACGTCCGGCATGAAGCAGACCCCGGGGAGCATCCTCGACGGCTATTCGGCGATGCCGAACCTCGAGAAGATGGGCGGACGCCCTGTTTCCGAGAAGAACCTCCCGTTCGTCAACCAGCCGATGGTCACCCTGCTCAACGCGGTAAGCGGCGGTGTGCTCAACAAGCTGCTCAACGCCCAGCCTCGCGGCGCATACGAGGACGACGCCAGCTCCGGATTCGGCTCCGAGGAGTTCGAACGCAGGGCCAACGAAATCCAGGCATACGTACTGAACGACGACGCCAACACGACGAGAGGCTTCATCGCGTCAAAGAGAAGGGCCGCCAAGAAGCAGGCCGACGTCGACGGGCTCGCGGCTCTCGACGAAGCGATTAACTATGGCTCGCTGTTCGGGTTCACCCGCGACGCCGTGACACACGGTGAAGACGGCGACAACGCATGGGCGGTACTCGAGAACCTGGAACACTGGTTCTACGCGCTCATCACTACCAACATTACTCTGGACAACATCAAGTACGAGCCGGAAGAACTCGGCAAGTCCGTATTTACCTACGTGAAGGGCCTCCGCAATATCCTCACCAAGCCGGCGGTAGTCAAGCTGCTCAACGCAATCGACGACAGCATCATGAACCCGACCGTCGGGGAGGTAGAGATTGCCGACCGTGGCGAGCTCTGGCTCAACGGCGACATCTATCAGCTCGGCACATTGATGTGCATGGCCCCGAACTCTACACTGGGTGACCCCCAGAGGACACCGCTCTTCACCTACCTCGTAGGCAGGGTGGATGCCAACGAATATGCCGACGGCATCAGGGAACTGAGCGAGTTCGTCGGGTCTCCCTACATCGACGTACCGGCCGGCGAAAACAGCTCCGACACCAAGAGGGTGCCTCTTGTCCCGAAGGTCGGTACCGATTACTGGTCCCGCAACGCAATCGCCGGGGTGGCCCAGTCAATCGCCCAGGAATACGGCAACCCGGTGGCTGCACGCCTTTCCAAGCAGCTCAGCCGAGACCAGCAGATTTCTGCCACCCTGAGGACGCTTTCTTCTAGCGGGTTGGCTACCGAAAGCATCAGGGACAGGTATTCCCTCATCGCGTCCATTGCAACCATGGTGGAGCAGTACAGGAAGGACGACCCGACGGAAAGCCTCGAATGCGGCCTCGTTGCCGACCCGGAAAAGACCAGTGCCGACGTCGGTGTGAAGGAGGACATCGACAAGGATGAAAAGGCCCGCCGCGCAAACATCAACAAGCCGCCTATGGACCTGGCAAACGACTTCGTCAAGAGGACGCTGCCCAAGAACACCCAGAATCTCCTTACGCAGCGCGAGTCCGAGGTGTTCATCCTCGACCCGGCATCCGACGACGTGCAGGGTTCCGCAATCCTCCCGAAATGGTCCATCCCGATGTTCTCGAAGGACTTCCAGTTTCCGAAGGGTGCCGACAACTACGAACAGGAGATAAGCAACCTGGGCGTCGCCCTCATCGCATACCTGGCAATCGCCAGCAACGATGACGAAATCAAGAAGTTCCCCTGGCTCGACAAGCATGTCGAGACCGAGGATGACGACTCCGGCGAAGGCAACGGCAATCAGGTGACCGTAGTCAGCGTCGGTGCTGACCCGAACGTCGACGAAGAGGAAATTGCCAAGGAAGTGGAGCGTTACTTCAAGTGGATAGTCACCGAAAGTACCGACCCGTCCAACGTCGTCCGCCTCCGTAACGCATGGGTCGACACATTGACCGACCCGGAACGCTGGAGCGGCATATACCGTGCAGTCAAGGGGTACCTCAGGTGGTACATCGAGAACCAGCTCCTGATAGAAGAAAACGGGGCGAATGCCGATAAGATAGTCGAGTCCCTCCTGGATGACCTCGGCGACAAAATCGTACAGGGCGCACGCGACTTCGTGCTCAGGAACATATTCATCGTGAAGGAAGGCAGCCGTGACCTCCAGCTGTCCAACGACCTCATCGCTTCCAAGGTGAAGCCGATTTCCCCGATTAACCTGTCCGAGAACGGCCGTCTCCGCGAAAGCGGCGGCGACGAGGGCAGCGTGACCGCCGACGGTAAGGAATTGCTCAACAATACCATGGGCAAGGTCGTCAAGGTGACCCGCAGGAACGAGGTTGACCGCAGGACCGGCGACAACGTGCAGAACAACGAATATACCGTCAACTTCAAGCAGGGCAGCGGCCTCGTCACCGGCGAATTCAACGACCGCATGCTCGATAACTGGATGCCTGAAGGCCTCGTCCTCATGGTCGACAGCGCTTCCAAGAGTGTCCAGTACTCTCTCTGGGTCGGCGTGAACTTCGTGGACATCCAGACCATGGAAGGCAACCTCGGGTCGTTCCGTACTTCCCAGGAGGAAATCGACGCGTCCAACAAGGAATACATGAATTCCTCCGTTGGTTCCCCGGCGTATGCCGACGCACTGGAACCCGCCAAGGAAGCCGCCAAGTTCCTCGACACGGTCAGCGGTCCGGCACTCGGTGCCGTACGCCGTGCAGGCGACCTAATCACCAAGGCCGACACCCGTACGTTCAACAGCATCTACGACATGCTGCGTTTCGCATCGGGCCCGCGCATGGCCGAGGACCAGACGTTCAATGATTCTATCCAGATGAACGAGATTGACGGGAAGTCCGCCGAAAAGGCTGCCGCCGACATCTTCGCCGGCATCGCCAGCGTGTTCGCGGCAACCAAGATGGAACTCGACGACTCGTTCTACTGCGACATCGACTCCACCCGTACTCTCCACGAGTTGCAGAGCCTCTGCAGCGAGAGCGTCTTCCGGGCATACCCGAAGCAGTGCCTCGTAAGGCTGGCCAGCGCTCTGAATACCCTCACGGCAATACCGGAAGTTTCCGAGTACCCGTTCGTAATCGAGGAAATGGACGGCAACCAAATCACCATCGGGAACAACGGCGAAGACATCTCCCATACGAGCATGTTCGAGGCCAAGGGCAACGGCGAATCGTTCAAGTACCTCATTTCCGAGCTGGGCGAGGACGCCAACAGCATTGTGCAGGCCCTGCGTACCGGCGAGGGGAACCTGGCCGGCCTGTATGCCGCTACGATGGACCACCTTGCCGACCTCACTGCCTTGTTCGACGATGAATTCAAGGAATCCCTGACTTCGAGCGCTTCCTACAATACGGGTCGCCCGGCAGGTACCGTACAGCGTGAAATCGAGCAGGGAATTGACAAGTACGCACAGGTTATCACCAACCAGGATTCGTATGACGCCCTTGCCGGCCTCCTCCACTCGATTGTGCCTGAACTGCGCCAGTCCCCGGAGGTCATGAACAAGAGCCTAATCGACGTGCTGAACGCCGTATACTATGCAAGGCAGCTCCCGAGCGAACTTGCAGCCAGCAGGGAACCGCACGACATCTATGACCCGATTGCCGCGAACACCGCAAAGCGCGTGTATACCGGCAGCGAAGGGTTTGACGACGTGGTGACCCCGGACTACAACGGTGAAAACGACGACTTCTCGGGTTCCCACCTGTCCAACGGCATCGACCACGAGGCCGTGATGGAATTCGACGCCGAGGACTCCGAAAGGGTCAACTTCGACGGCGTATCCACGCAGTTCCCGATGTTCAACATGATTGCATGCGACAAGCGCGGCATGTACAGCGGCAACGGCAGCTTCAACGTGTCCATGGGCATCAGCCCTCCGGAACTCGAACAGGTTGCCGCGGCGCTCGACTCCGCACATGAAGCCGTGCAGAAAGGCGACTGGACGCCACGCGGCAAGAACGTGGCAATCAGCGAGCAGGACGCCGCCAAGAACCAGAGCCTCGACAATGCAATCGACTCGTTCTACGGCTTCTTTGCCTCGACGAAGATGCTCGCACAGCGTAACGTCATCAAGGATGCCCTTGATATCGGTCGCAAGCTAGAGGCAGCTGTCGATTCGTGCGGCGACATCACTGTCCGTCACATTTTGAACAAGGCGTTCAATGCCTATGTCAAGACGGTGTCCGACGTGATGAACCGGGGCAGGGAAGACAACGGCCCCAACACGGCCCGTACGGAAGGCGAGGCGGCCAGGAAAATTTCCACGGCCATCGCCAACATCGTCCTTTACCTCGATTCCGAAATCGCTACCGAAATGCCGAGCACCGACCCGACCGGCCTGGAAGTGTACGGAAAGCGCAACCGCTCCGGTTACGAAATCAATTCCGACATTGCCGACCGTTTCGCGTTGGCATCGGCATACAACCCTGAAGCCAATGCGGACAAGTCGTCTAGCGGTATCAGGAAACGCCAGCTTGCCATTGCCAAGACCCGTCTTGCCAAGGACATCCGCGGCCAGTTCCGCGACAGCATGGACTATGGCGTGAACGAGGTCGAACGGTTCGCTGACACCCTGACAAACATCTATGAGCGTGTCGGTAAGTCCGCTACACTCGGCTACGAGGAAGCGATTTCCCCGTTCGACGACCTGGTCGGCAAGAGCCAGGCAAAGCACGACAAGCCGTACAACACCCTGTATACCGGGGAATCCATGAACGACCTCGGTTCCGCGTTGATGTATGCAATCGTTACAGACGAAAGGACCCGTAACCCAGGCGTTACAACCAAGTACGGCACGTTCGAGGACATGATACGCATGCTTACCGGCAACGTGGAAGACGCCGCCAATCAAGGCAAGCAGAACCCGGTAGCCGTCCCGAAGTACATCCTCAAGGGACTGTACATGGAGAAGGACCCGGACACCGGGAAGAAGGAACTCGACTACGATACCCTGACTTTCGCCATGTTCAACGAGGATGGCTCCAGCATCACCAGCGGTACCGTCAACGGGTTTGCCGAGCAGCTGCCGGCATTTGCCGGGCTTGAGGCTATAGGCAAGACAATCGACGTCCCGCTTACCAACGATGATACCATCGACGAGGCGGTCAGCAAGATTAGGACTGCCATCATCACCCGCAAGCTCGACAACAACAGCGCCCTGGAGACGCTGTCCAGGAAGGATGCTGCTACCAACAAGAAGATATACTCGGAGACAATCGAGAACTTCGTCGACACCATGCTCGCCGCTGCAGGAGTGACCATGGCAACGCCGACCACGTTCGTTCCGCTGTCCGTGCTCTATACCTGCCTTGACGACAAGGCGCTGAACACGGCCATGCATAACGTAATCGAGCAGTCCGCCGACTATATCAGGGAAAGGCAGAGCGAGAACGCCGGTGACGAAATCATGCGCAGCATGGTAGGCGACCAGTACGGCGAGATTCCCGAAGTGGGCGAGATTGCAGCCGAAAACGAGGAGTACCTCGTGGACGACTTTGCCAACGCCCTCAAGGAAATGAAGAGCGGCGTCGGTACCCAGCAGGCCAAGATGCGTGCCGCAATCAGTCACCAGAACAGCAACGATGTGGATGGCGAGGAAATCAATATCCCGAACTCCAGCCTGCGCGAAATCTTTGGTGCGGAAAAGGCCGAGGAATGTGTCAATGTGCTCATGCAGCAGGTGCCGATGCACGTGCTTGCAGGCATGGACGATAACGAGCTTGTCGAGCATGCTCGCAAGTTTGTCCGGTCGATGGTGGAAAAGAACAATGTTGTCGATGCGAGCGCCCCGCTTGCACGTATTGCCGACGACCTGTTCGGTATCGCCGACGGCGGCACTCCGTATGACCAGGGACTTGCCGACATCACGTCTACTATCGGCGCAAGGAACCAGTCGCTCGCTGTCAAGCTCGTGAAATCGTATTGTGACAATCTCGGTGTCTCCGTCCCGACTGACGGTTCAAGCATTGCCGACAATATCGACATCTCCCCGAGCCGCATGCGCAACGTGGCATTGCAGACTGTCAACCGCGAGCTGAACACCAAGGGCGAGTTCAGGTCACTGTTCCTGCACAAGTACCCGACGGAAGGCAACAAGGAACTGCAGGCCCGCAAGGTCATGCACGGTACGGTCCACCCGTTCGGCACAGCAGCTATCGGCGACGTGAACGGCCTGAGCATCATGTACAAGAAGGTGAAGGACGCGCTCAACGGCACTACCGATGCCGAGGAAGCGGCCAACCTCCTCACTGGTGCAAAGTTCAACATCGACGGTGTCACCGGTGCCGCTGCTATCGATTCCTTCAACAAGTACTTCACCGAGCTCAAGAAGAAGCTCGCCAGCGTACTCAGGAGCACGTTCACGGGCGTTGACGCCAGCATCAAGCTCAAGGGCGACGCCGGCGAAAGGGCAGCCGACTATGCGAGGAAGGTTCGTGAAAACAGGTGCGCTACCGAGTCCGACCCGGCAGGCCCGGCACGTGACTTGGCGATGAAGAAGCTCGACGAAGTCAAGCAGCTCATCGTCAGCGCAATCGGAAAGAAGTCGCCCAACAGCGTGTCCACCTTCACCGACGCACTTGACGGATTCTTGCGCGAACACTGCACATGGCAGCCCGACATGACCGTTGAGGAACTTAACCGAGTGAAGAGCGCAAGCAAGGTTCTCGGCAACGCCCAGCTCGACGAAGACTATGTCTATCTGCGCGACGCCATGGCCGAGGCATTCGCCACGTCCAACAACCGCTACCAGCGCGACGTCAAGTCTATTGTCGGCATGACCTCTAGTGCCACCGGCATCAACGTTGACCTCGTGTTCCCTGAAAGCAAGCTCAGGTCGCTCGCCGATGCCATGGCCAATATCAAGGATTCGCCAATCAAGCATGCCGATTCCGACATGTTCGACGACGAATACGAGATTGACGGTAAGCCGGTGTCTTGGAACCGCTGCATGGTCATCCTGAACTCCGCACTGCACATGTGCAACGTCGACGCCCTCGAAGGCGACAACATCTCCGTTCGCGACCTGATTAACGAGGACCTGTTCCAGTGCGTACGCCGCTGTGCATCGTCCGTAAGGGACCTGCCGCTGATGCCGGACAGCATCGCGTCAATCCTCCTCACGACGATGTTCAAGAAGAAGCTGCTCACGCTGTCCCCGGTCAACGGGTGCATCCGCATGAAGCACCGCTTCGATGACGGCTGGTTCACGTTCGACATCCCCGTGTCGATTATCTACAATATCGTCGAGGACAAGATTGCCCATACCAACCTGAGCAAGAGCATGAACGAATGGAAGGCCTTTGCCGACGAAGTCGACAAGTACACCAATACCGGAAACCGCCTCAACAGCTACAAGATTACCAACCACGAGCTCGGTAACCAGCTGTGGGACCTCTTCTCCAGTGTCCAGAAGACCCTCATCTCGCAGATTGACGGGTATCTCGAGGACCTGGATGCCGATGACTACGACAGACTGCTGAGGAGCAGGAACGGCATGGATACCGACGACGGAATCCATATCACCAAGTCCAGGGTCGTCGCAGACGAAACCCACCCGGCACCCGAAGACTCCGCCAACGCGTTCCCCGAAAGACGCAGGTACAGGGACAACACCGAGGAAGACCGTAGCCAGGAAATCGAATTCCCTGAACGGTTCCCGAGGGACAGGCGCCCGTTCCGCGAGCCGGAAGAACCGGACGAACCGGAGGATACCCCGGAACTCCCGGGTCCTGAACCGGAAGACGAGCCGGAGGACGAGGTACAGTAAATCAAAGGGGCGGATGAATCCGCCCCTTTTTGATTGCAATTAAACAAATTGAAAACTACTGCGGGTTGCCGATGTCGTTCAGGTTCAGGATGTCGGACTTACGTGTGCGCGGTCCGACGACGGTGTACTTGTTGTACATCCCGGGGTAGTCATGCCCGGCGACCTTGCGGTATGTCATGAGGGCGGCCTCGACCGCAGCTGCGGCTGCACTGATTGCCTCGTCCGCATCGCTCATCATCGGGTCGCCAACTGCCTCGCAGCCGTCGGCCCCGCAGTACAGCTTGCCGGTGCCGCCGCCCCGGATGTTGTTGAACATCTCCCTGATTTGGGGAACCGCGCTGGAGCCCGGGTACTTCTCCTCGATTGCCTCGAGGATGGCGTTCAGCTGCTTAGGGCTTACCGACTCGCCGCCGGCAAACGCTCCACCTCCGTCCCCGGCAGGTGCAGGTGCGCCAGCGCCTTCGCCAATCTGGGCGCCTTCGCCGTCGGCCAGGCCGTCGAACGGCCCGTTCTCGCCTGAACCGGCATACGGGCCCATGGCGTCCCAGGCGCAGCCGAGCTTCGGATGTTTCTTCCCGCCGTCTACGGGGTGGGTGACGGGGACTTTGCCGACCTTCGGGTCACTGGTCTTTTCCTTGGCCTCGTTGAGTCCGGCCGGAATCTTGGAATCTTCCGGGGTTTCCGGGGGTTCCTGGTAGTAAAGGTTGACAAATTGCTCTTCGGTCATTGCTGTCCTCGTGATTTTCCATCAGTTTATCGTAGTTTATGCATCGGAGGCGCAAATGATTGACGCATACGGCATACTGGGCGTGTCGCCCACGGCTACCGACGATGAGATACACAAGGCATACAAGGCCTTGTCAAGGAAGTACCACCCGGACCACGGCGGCAACCCGGACGACATGGCTCGACTGAACGAGGCATATGCCCTTGTGAAGACGCCGGAGCTCCGGCAGAAGTACGTTAACGGCAACGAGTTCGCCGTCAAGTTCAAGTGGATGGAGAGCGTGTTCGGGAAATCCGACGTAGCGTCCAATTTCGGGAAGCCCCCGGAGGACGACCGGTGCGGCGACAGGGGTACCGACATCGAGATTACCGAGAATATCCCGCTGGAGATGTTCATCTTCGGCCAATACGGGCACGAGGTACACTATACGAAGACCAGCGAATGCCTCCAGTGCTCGGGAATTGGTGGCGACAAGACCGTAAACTGTCCCAGGTGCGGGGCTACGGGCAAAATCGTGTTCCGCAAGAAGGAAAAGCAGTGCCCGAAGTGCCACGGGAGGGGAAACGTGGTCGTCGGCGAGTGCCAGGTATGCAACGGCACCGGATACATGGAGAAGGAAAGCAGCTATACGTTCGACATCACTCCCGGCCTGACCGAGAAAATCGCCGTCGGAAAGGGAAATGACGGCATGAAGGGCGGTCCGAACGGCGACCTGTGCGTGACCATAAACCCCTTGCCCGACGAGGAGCGCGGGATGGAGGCTTTCATGTCCCCGGACGGGTTCCCCTTCATCAGTTTCGTGCGCCGGATACCCCCGGAGGACTTCATTCTGGGCACCACGCTCGACTTCGACGTGTACGGGAGGCTGTTCGTGGTCAACGTGCCGAGGGGAACATGCGATTTCTCCTATTCTTACCCGGTGGAGAACCTGCTCGGCACCGGAATCCGGGCGATGGTGAACGTCGAGCTCGCCCCGGAGGACTCCTGGGAGTCCCTGGAGGCACAATATAGTGCCCTGAGGGAAGCAAGGAAGAGCAAAAAGACATAATTTTGGAACAAAGAGAGGATTTAACCATGTCAAATATCGTGAAAATGACCGTGAAGGACCGCCACAACATCATCAAGTACGGGTACAACCTGCCCAGCACGCTGCAGACGTACTTCCCGTTCTTCGGCCAGTTCCTTTCAATCTTCGAGTTCACCCCCGAAGAGGAGAAGGAATACGGAATCAAGATTGTCGACGGCGAAATTACGTGCAACTGCCCGGACAAGCTGTTCGACATCGACATCGACCAGGTACCGGAAGGCATCCATGCGGCCATCAAGATGCGAGTGACCGACTACAAGGCCGAAATGAAGAAGCTCCGCGAAGCGAACAAGGACAACAAGGAATACAAGGACTCCCCTCTGTTCGTCGCCATCGTGGAAAACCTTTCCAAGCTCCTCACCGAGGAAGAAATCAAGGAAACCGAGCCGGAATACCAGGAAAAGCTGGCCAAGGAAAAGGAAAAGAAGCCTATCCTGAAGCTCATCAAGAGGTAGTGCTTGCCTTCCCTGAGCTACATGAACGGGTTCTCCTCCTCGTATCCCCCGTTCGCGGTCGTGCAGTGCAACTATGACGGCGCGGACCCGGTGGACGAGCTCAAGGCGGAGATGGACAAGATGTCGGACGAGCCTGAATGCCAGGGTCGTCCGGTTCCGGTATATTACGTCAGCGGGACACTCGGGGCGATAAGCACCGAGGTAATCTACCTGTACATGTTCGGGGGAGTGCCGCTCATCCTGGAGCCCGGCGTGGTGGTTGAGGGGAGCGGGACGGACGACGCCATGCTGGTCAACCGCAGCGGGCGATTCATCACCGAGATGTTCATGCACGGCAATGACCACGTGTTCAGCATAGGATATGTCGACGACCCGTGCGACGCCTATTCCTATGCGGTCGAGTATACCAGGCGGCAGGTTCCGACCAAGGATACCAGCCTGGATGCGGACATGGTGAACAGCTACCTGGCCGCGAACCCGTACTCGATGACCCACGTGGGCACCATACAGCGCCCGGGCGGAACGATGTTCGAGGTGTACGCAATCGGGGCGACCGAGTCGGCCATGTTCCGGCCGGACAAGGACTTCATGGGCGGAGAGCCCGATGTCGAGAACGACAGGGACGGCGTGCGCGGGAGGATTGAGGTGCTCCTGTGCGGCGGCGACCCGGACATAGTGTGTATCGGGGCGATATGCAGCACCGACGGGTGGCTGTTCAACGTATGGGTCCCGAACGAGGCGGAGTACATCGACTGCGGCACCAAGATGCTGGCGCAGGACGACATACCGCACGACGTCCTGTACATAGACGAGGACGAACTGGCGCAGGCGTACCTGATGTACGACGAGAAGCTGCGTCACGACGAGATGGAGGCCGAGGGCATCGATACCGACGAGGACGAGTCCGACGTGCCGAACTTCGACTACGAGGAATACTATTCAGACGAATACGAGGACAGGAACAGCCCGGAACCGGTATAAACTACGGATGTCTTATCCGGGGAATACCGATTTATGGCTATTGTTGTCTATACGAAGAGTTTGCTTGAAGCCTGGGCCAGTCACCTGGCAGGCAGTAAGAAACCGCGCCGTCCGGCTCTCGAGGCGAGGGCGAAGGCAAGCGATTTCGACCCGGTCGATGACGATTTCTCCGAAGACGACCTGGGCGACAGCGAAGTCGACCGCGATTTCGGCAACATAGGCCGGACGACGGACTATTCCGGCGACAGCACGATGGGATACGACGAGACCGGCGTGGACAGTGAGCTGGACAACCAGTACAGCCGTTTCGGCATGACCGTGAACGAGGTGGACCCGGCCACGGGCCGCCCGGCAAGCACCGGGAATACGTCCAAGTCGGCCAGGAACAGGTTCACTGCAAAGGACTTCAAGAAGGCAGTCACCCAGCGCCGTCGTACCGACGCCAAGCGCCTATACACGGAAATCGCCGTGATTGCGGCGAAGTACCTAGGTTTCTTCGGCAACTTTTCCGGAGAAGGCGTACCCGAGGAGATACGGGAAATTGCGTCCGGTATTGTGGAAAGACTCGGCGATACACCGGGGATTGGTGACGCCGATTCCTATATCCTGGGCACGCAGGGCCTAATCAGGAGCATGGAAGAGCTCGGCATCGCCGCCAGGAAGCACAATGCCGTACCTGAGGGAATCCCGGACAACATGATTACCGCCGAGCAGCTATCGACACTCATCTACCTATGCCGTTCGGTCGAATCGATGGTATACATGATGCGCAACGATGAAGACATCAACTCGATGAACACGTTGTCCACGAAGCGTCTTGCCGCCAGGGCTACCTCCATCAACAGGAACATGGCGGGCACCGGTACGGCAGAAGCGCCTACCATGCCGCCGAGCACCATGGAGCTCGACAAGTCCAGTTTTGCACCATGGAACAATAAGATTGTCTCGAAAGCCGACCAGGATTATGCGGACATGATGAGGAAGGGGCGGGGAGATAGTTCCATCACTTCGACACAGTCAACGAACATGCATGCCGAACATCTGACCCAGGAAGATTCCGGGTCGGCCAATGCAATAGTACCGCATACACTGTTCGTCACTGCCTGTGAGCGAATCGAGAAAGACCGCCTTGGCGGCATGCACAGGAACGCCCGCGGTGCACTCATGAAGGAATTCAACGGAAGCGTGGACACGGTGGCCACGTACCTGCTGATGTACGGTCCGAAGGAACTCAAGAACTCATTCGGCGTCCATCCGCCGCGGCTAGCCGGGGCGTCAGACTCGGCATGCTTCATGTTCCGCTCCACACTCACGCCGCACAGGTTCCCCGCGAGCGCGGCATGCATGCGCGAGCTCAAGGCCATGCTGACCAACATCAAGGCGGAACTCAAGACGAAGCGCGGCGCGCTGGTCGACCTCGGCGGGACCGTGTACGATTCGTTCCCCGTATTCGACACCAAGGGCGAATCCAGCGCGGGCAAGACAATTGGTGCGGCGGAATTCATCGACAATATCATTTCCAGCATCGACAACGCCAAGACGACGACAGGTGTCAGCGTCAAGACGATAGTGTCACCGGAACTGGCTTACGCCGTCGACAGGGCAATGCAGCTCAAGAAAAATGCGAGGAGGGTGCATGTCGGGGGCAAATGGCAATTCAGCAACGGGGAAACCGTCCCGCTGTTCGAGTACTTCACCCGTGCAGGCGAAACAGTAAACTCACTCAGGATGGACGACACCAAAGTATTCAACGGCAACTCCTCATACAAGACAACCGGCGACGATATAACGTATGAGGACATGCAGGACAGCGATAGCGGCTCGCTCAAGACAGACGTAACCAACTCCTACGTGGATTCGTTCCTCGAGCAGCGCGCCATCTGGACAATGTGCAAGGCGTGCGGCCTGGACCCGGAAACCCGCCCGACGACCGAATCGCCGGAGAAGGAAAAGGTTAACTTCATAATGCAGCTCCTGTTCAGGATTTCCGGCATCATGGGCGAGCTCGGCTCGGATTCCTACCTCCGCAGGCTTCCGGGCAACGGCATCGAGGAAGTGCTCGGTCCCAAGGACCGTGCGGTGTACGGGATGGACGGCAGCGTCACCGAGGCATGGCGCGGGGCTTTGAACAAATACAGCTCCGAACACGGCAACAACGCGGTTGACGGGCTGTCGCCGGAGGCCGCCAACTTCGTGCAGAACCTTGACTACATAAAGAACATGCTCATCAAGTACGCGAGACACCTGGTCAAGTGGCTGCAGTCTTTCCAGAACTACGACTACGACAAGAACGACCTGGTCATGTCCCTGACCGGCTCCCGTGCCGAATTCGAGAAGGCAAAGGGGTTGCTCAACCCTTACGTCGAGATGGTCCCGCTGGTCCTCGGCATCGCCGGGTCGGACATCCTTTCGGGCCCGGGCGGACGCCAGAGCGACGAGTACAGGCTTGCCGCCACCTACGTCAACAGGCTGCAGAGGGAAATCGGGGTGAACGTCTTCTCGCCGAGCGCAATCGATACCGCAATCCGGTACGCGAAGGACAGCTATAGCGGAAGGGAGGAGATGCTGGACTATGCCACGCGCGAACTCGACGAAGCATCGGCATCCGACTGGAGTACCTTGCTCGAATGGTCGGCAATCAGGTTCCTGATGTCCGAAATAGGCGAGAAGGGCAATCTCATCCCGCCGGGAACCCCGGGTGCCACCGCCGAAGGCGATGGGGAAGCGCCGGCGGAGACGGAAAGCGGACATGCCGACGATTCCGCGGAAATACTGAAGAAGCTGGAGGAGTACCGCCAGGTGCTCGCGGACAAGCCGAAGTTCCTCAAGCGCGACGCATGGCTGCGCCAGAAAGGCATCGACCCGGCCGAGTACGACTACCTTGAACAGAAGGCCCAGGGCAACGACGTGGAGGACCCGAACGCGGAACCCCCGGAGGAAGCACTGAGAGTCATCGACTACTCTCCCGTCCAGATTTCCAACTGGCTCAAGAACGACTACGCCAGGAGCGGGAAGTACGGCGAGATGATTGTGCTCATGCTCGCCCTCAGCCACCTGTGCTCGCTGTCGCACGATACCGACATGGGCTCCATGTCTGCGTTCCAGGAGGACTCGGTAAACGAGAACGCCCACGACGCCAGCATGCGCAGGCTGCTACGCCTCACTGACGCCATGGCGGAATACGGGAGCGACCTGGTAGGCAGAGTCATTGGCGACCTGGTCGGCGACGGCGGGGAGTCCCTGTCGGCGTTGCTGAAAATCATCGGCTCCGATGAACCGCTTACCCTTGACGAGCTCGATGGGTTCCTCGCTAAAGAAGACGGCGAGACACGGGAGCCGAGGACCGAGGAGGAAGTCGCCGAGGAACTGTACCAGGTGATTGTACAGCTGTCCTTCACTCCGTTCCTGACGTTCAACGGAATCGATTAACTTGCGTATTTAGACGGTTACTGCGATGGGATTACAGAAGATAGTTGACGAGATTGCTGGGCGCATCCTGGACAGCGGGATGTACGCGTGCTCCATCCGGTTCGCCGACGAGGGGGTGGACCCCGGCGACTACCGGGCGAGGCTCTTCTTCAGGTACGAGGGTACCAACGACCTCAGCTCCGCTGGCGGGGCCGGGCTGTACGCGATGTCCAGCAACCCGTGCGACCGCATCTACTACGACGACTGGAACGGCGTCTTCCGGCGGCCGTTCGTAGACACTACCGGGCGTCCGCACGACTCCTCGTTCAACGTCGAGGTCGACTGCGAGTTCTCCGGGGACGGCCTGGAGCACGAACTGTCTTTCATGAACCGTGCCGGCAACCCGGTCAGCCTGGGCGGCGAGTCGGTCCTGAACGGTACGTATGCAGACGGGAACCTCCCGGTGAACGTCCTGCTCGAGCGCAGGGATTCCGTCGCGGCAATCAGGTCGGCCAGCTACGACGCCTCCACGGGCACAGTCACTGTCGAGACCGACGGACCGCACGGCTTCGCCGACGGCGACGCCGTGTCGATTACGGGGTTCCCGGCCACCGACCACTCCTGCGGGGTGAACGGCGAGCGCTACAACGGGACGTACCGCATCAAGGTCACCGGGGAAACCGGGTTCAGCTACAGGACCAGGTTCTACGACAATTTCCCGGATGCCCGCTATTCATACGAAAATTGTGAACATATTGTTGGTACACGGTGGATAACCTGTGAATATAGTGTTGATAGACAAGCCGTCCCCGGGATATCCGAGGCGCTCGTCGTATGGCCGGCGCACACTTTCTCCGACAGGGACAGGGTCACGCTGGCAAATGGGAACAACATAGTCGCCCGCAACGCCGTGATAGACTCGCCGGCTCCGAACTCGTTCGTGTGCCGCTCGCTCTCCATCGATGAGTCGGCCACGGTGACCACCATAGTGTACTCCCCGAGGACCCCGGTAGACAACGTGCCGGCAAACTACTCGGCACCGTCAACGGGATTGCTGTTCGGCTCATCGTTCAGGCTCACCGGGACGGGAGACGTGGACAACTCCTCGACGAGGTCCAACGTCACGGCACCGCCGGTATATCCGTTCAGGTACGGCTCGTTCGACCTGGAAAACCCGGACATGGGAGGGGCGATAACCGACGGGAGCATGCGTGTCGGCGCCGGGAGGTTCGGCGTAATCACGTTCATGCCCCCCGGACCGCTCGAACACTATACCGGCAACCAGTTCAGCATCTACGTCAGGGTAAAGGGAAGCACCGAGGTCTCGACAGAGCTGTGCATGTCGCAGGTGTCTGACCCGGGATGGTCCGTGTCAAGCGACGCGGCGGACGTCTACTCGACCGTGTACAGGGTTCCGCTCGGGAAGACCGAGATAAAGAGCGACCAGACGCCCGACCAGACATGCAACTACACATATACCGACCCGTTCATATTCAACGTCCCGGTCTCGCTCAGCGACAAGTGGTGCCTCGCGGGTACCCCGGTGTCGCTCGCGTTCACCCTCTACGGCCGTGACGGGGCGGCAGTCGAACTCGACACCGACGTGAACACCGAGGGCTTCAAGATAATCCTCTCCAGGAGCGAAGACCACGGCGAGGTCGTCCCAATCACGGTCAGGGTGTTCCCCTCGTTCGTCTCCGCCGGGGACACCGTGAGGGTGGTCTCGCAGAACACCGCCGAATTCGACGCCCCGATTGGGAACTACCGGGTAAGGCTGGGGGGCGACACGGACACTTCCAGGTGGGTCCCCGTGACGTCCAACGACGGCACCACGCTCACGTTCACCATGCCTGCCGGGTACGGGGGCAACGTGACGATGGTCGTCATGGAGAAACCGACTGAGGCCGGGTGGGACTCGCCCGACGTGCACGAGCGGACGGTGCCCGTAGTGCTCGACGCGAGGGCCGTCGTGCAGAAGGTGAAGAAGCTCAACGAGCGCCTGAAGCCCGGAGTCGTCGATTCCACCGTCAGCCGCTCCGCCTCCTACAACAGGGATTTCGGGTACAAGGGATTCACCGAGATTACCGACGAGAACAGCATGATACAGAACCTGTACAGCTGCCTGCTTACCAGGAAAGGCGAGCGCCTGTTCAACCCGGAATTCGGCACCACCATAGAGGAACGCATATTCAGCCTCAGGGCCGGGGGCAACCCGAACGAAATACTGAAGGAGTGCATCACGGTACTCGAGACGTACGAGCCGAGGATAAGGCTCGTGTACGAGCAGTGCAACATCACCGACAGGGGCCCGCACGGTATATGCCTCACGCTCGGCGTGATTGTACCCGGCGGGAACGTGCAGACTGTCGACATACCTTTCAAGAATAGGGGCCGCCTCGTATGATTCTCCAGCACAGGGGGAAGACGCAGGTAGTGTACCTTCCGGAAATAGACGCCGGGCACATAGTGCTCGGCGAGTCGATGGGCCTGTGCGACATATACGGCAAGCCCGAGGCGCACGCGACCATAGAGAAGGTGAAGTACACCACCGACTGCGACGTCACGGTGGACGCATGGAAGATGGTCGGCGAGACCGTCGAGGTGTACGTGCTCCCCTCCAGGATACCGATAAAGGATGGCAGCGCTTCAGAGATGGCCAGGGCGCTCAACTCGTTCAACTCCCCGAGGTACGACTTCGGTAAGTACGTTTTCACCGGGAAGTTCACCGGCGACCCCACGCGGTACACCCTGAAGGACAAGGCGGGGAGGAAGATTACCACCTCGGCCGACCTGATGAAGGACATCCCCGGGATATACAACCTGATGGCCAACCTGGGAGCGGACGGGGGCAAGCTCTTCGAGCCGGTAATAGCCAGGTACATGTGGACAATATGGCACCTAAGGGGACGGCCGTCGAAGTTCCAGCCGGTAGGATACCTCGACCTGCACGACTACCTGTGCGTGATAAGGGACGACAGGCGGAACATGTTCAGCAGGCAGAACGGGCACGCGCTAATCAATGTGCAGCTCGGGAAGAAGCCTTTCGTGACGGTCACCGGAGTTGACCAGAATACCAACCAGGCGATGCTCCAGCTGGAGGACGCCGTGGTGATAGACCGCGAGAAGGACAGGACCTTCAAGCCGTACGTGTTGGTGTCGAACCGTCCCTTCGATATACACCAGGAACTGAAGTTCCGGTGGGCCAGGGTGGACTTCCAGGGGCACGCGGTGTTCCTCATACCAGTCATGAGCATGTCCGGCACATGGACGCACATGGCCAACATGATAGACCTGCTTTCTCCGCGTCAGTAAAAAGTGACTTTTTCGTCAATTGTTGGACAGCTTGCACTTGCTTTTCAAATCCCGAATATTTATATTACCCAGTGGACTTATGGAAGAAGCAATACTACTTTACCGGGATGCCTACGGCATCTGCCGAATTACCGGGCTTAGCAGGAAGGAGCTGGCTGAGCAGGGTGTCTACGTCGGTGACGACATAGCGTTCGGTTTCATGAGCTCCTTGGACATGGAGTCCGAGTATCAGTCGGACCCGGCCGGAGTCAGGACGTCGAGCCCGCTCAAGGAGAACCCGGCATACCTGATGTACCTCGACATGAAGGCATCGGGGAAGGCTATCAACCATACCACTCTAGGGAAGAGTAATTTTTACAGTGTCCTGTCCGTGAGAAATACGGCCAGGTGATTTTTTATATGAGAGGATAGTGATATGGCTACTAAGAAAAAGGGGGCTGACGCCCTTGCCGTAAACCCGTGGGCATTCTTCGACACGGTCACGACCACGGACCCGTTCGTCGACGCCGGTGTCGACCGCCCGACCTACGGATTCGCCGACTCCGGGAGCTACGCGCTCAACGCGGTAATCTGCGGAGACTGCTACGGCGGTTTCCCGAAGAACAAGGTAATCCAGGCTGCCGGCCTGTACGGCTCCGGCAAGTCCCTGATTGGCAAGTACAACTTCTGCCCGCCCCTGTTCGCGGACCAGTACTTCATCTACTACATCGA